>Ga0209518_1003381_pt1 | contig 13732 bp, 13 predicted proteins | sample RifGroB1_FD_183993 | JGI IMG/M metagenome (GOLD analysis project Ga0209518, IMG submission 183993) | Groundwater microbial communities from Rifle, Colorado, USA - Groundwater B1 (SPAdes) (version 2) | ecosystem: Environmental > Aquatic > Deep subsurface > Groundwater | place: Rifle, Colorado... | reverse complement strand
TTTTGGTGGCGGCAACCGTGAACGTGGTTATGGCCCAGCGTCTTGTCCGTAAAATTTGTACTGAATGCGTCGAAAGCATAGAGGTGTCCGACGCCATGCGGGAGCTGATTTTGGGCCAGCTGAAATTGAGTTCTCCGACCAAGGTGGAATCGTTCGATATGCCGAATTCGCTCTATCACGGCAAGGGGTGTCTGGTCTGTAATTGGAAGGGATACAAGGGCCGCATTGGGGTATTTGAATTTTTTGAGGTGACCCCCGATCTCCGCAATTACATCGTGTCGAAGGACTTTACTCTTGACGGGTTGAAAACTCATGCCATCGCGCAAGGTATGAAAACTATGTTTGAGGATGGTTTGGATAAGGCGCGGCTGGGGCTTACTACTGTAGAAGAAATCATGAGGGTAATCAGGGAATAAGGTATGCAGTTTCATTACATCGCGGCAGACGCGCAAGGAAAAACGTACGACGGGATTACCGATGCAAACTCTTTGCAGGAAGTTCTGGCATTTATTGCCAAGCAAAACTGGAAACCGTTAAGCATTAAACCGGTCAAGGAAATTGTTTCGAGCCGGAGGAGTATTTTCGGCAACAGTATTACGGTTCAGGATAAGGTATTTATCACCAAGTACCTGGCGCTTATGCTACGGGTGGGCACCGATCTATTCAAGGCCATTGATATTCTTATTCAGGATTTCGAAAAGCCGGTCATCAAGTCATTTTTGCTTGAGATTCGTGGAAATCTGGAGCGGGGAAACCCGTTTTATATTTCATTCCAGAATCATCCCGAATATTTTACGGATATTGTGGTGAATCTGATCAAGGCCGCGGAAACATCAGGAAACCTCGAAAATACCCTGAACGAAATCTCGGGGACCTATGAGGACGAAGCGGAGCTCAAAAGCAAGATTATTTCCGCGCTCGTGTACCCCATACTTTTGCTTTTTGTTTCCTTTTTCATTGTCAACGGTCTTATTATATTCGTGGTTCCCAAGGTTTCGGTGGTGTTCGAAAGCTCTGGAATGCCAATTCCTTTTTTCAGCCGTTTGATTCTTGGATTTAGCGCGTTTATGCGCCGGTTTATGGCGATTATCATTCCTTTGTTTGTCGCGGGAAGCGGAGGGTTGTTCTTTTATTTTTTCAAGACACTCCAGGGACGAAGACGCTTTGGGTCTTTGCTTGAAAAAACGCCCTTAGTCAATCAGGTTATCAAAAAACTGACCTTACGGCGTTTTGCCGGAACCTTGGCGTCGCTCTTGCGTGCCGGGATTCCGTTGGTGAGCTCGCTGGAGATTACCGCCAGTGCGGTGGGGGATATAAAATTTCAAACAGCCCTTGTGCGTATTGCTAAAGAACGTATTGCCCGCGGTGTGCCCGTGGGCGACGCTTTCAAGCAGGAAGGGATATTCCCGAGCGTGGTGGTGAACCTTATCAGTATCGGCGAAAAATCCGGGCATATTGAAGAGGTGTTGCGTACCTTGGCTGATTTTTACGAGAAAGAGGCGGACGCGGCCTTGAAGACCATGGTGTCTATCTTGGAACCGGTGCTTCTGATGGGTGTGGGGCTTTTGGTCGCCTTTATTGCTATTTCGGTTATCGTTCCGATTTTCCAATTGGTATCGCAGTATAATTAATCACGGGCATTTTTAGGATTTCGATATAGTTTCATATGCTAAGCGGGGAAAAAACAGGTTCTACGATGATAGAGGTTTTGATGACGATTGCGGTCGCGGCAACTATTGCCGCTGCAGCCGGGATTACTTATATGCGCGCTTATCGGATTACCGCGCTGAAAAATGCCGCCGAAGAAATAGTTACAGGGATACGGTTTGCGCAACAGCGTTCCATGTCCCAAGAGCAGGGGCTCGGGTGGGGCATTAATATCAATAATACCGATGCCAGCAATCCGTATTTTGACGTATTTTCCGGGACGTACGCACCGGCAAATATCGCGTATCATTATGCGTTGCCGAATGTTCTTGGGTTTCAATCACCCGGAAGCGGGTTCAATGTGGAGATTAATTTCGCAAAAGTCACCGGGATTCCCTCGACTTCTACTGTCATTATTTTGATTAATCGAGGATCTCCGAAAACAAAAACCGTTACCATAAACGAATTCGGCGGGGTGAGTACCGATTAAGATGCCATAGATATTTTGTTGTACAATACTAAAAGAAACATTTTCCTTGTATGAAAACCATTATTCTGCGGTTCCGGAAAAGCCAAAGCCTTATGGAGGTGGTTATCGGCATCGGTGTCATAGGGATTGTGTTTACTGGTGTTGCGGGTTTGGTTTCCGTGTCATTACAAAGCGCTCAATTCACCAGGGAAAAATCAATTGCCCAATCATTGATCCATGATATGGCCGCGGCAGTCAAAGGTATTGTCCGGTCAGACTGGCACGATCTTTGGTCTTCTACGGGAGGAGTTTCTTATTGGCCTCTTGACGAAGGTCCGAGCGCAAGCGGTAACAATACGATTACGCTTGATCAAATTTCCGGCAACAACGGTAATCTCGTTATCGGCGCTGGCGGCAGTAATGCCGTAGTGGCCAACGCCTGGAAATCTAGCAGCGACTGCAGGGCAGGATGGTGTGTTTCTCTGGACGGCACCGATGATTATATTTCTATTACCAGTACTACTAGCTGGAATCTTAATTTTGCGACAACTTCATTCACTTTTGGCATGTGGGTGTATGCTTCGGCGGGGCAGGGTACTATCGATATGCCCTTATGGAAAGGCGGGCAGGCTGCCGGAACTCCTGGCTATACATTTGCGTTGGGCACAGGGGTATGGCAAGCAGGGGTAGCCGATGGTTCATTAATTAAAGCTCTAACTTTAGGTAATGAAACGAATGGTCAATGGATCCATCTAACGGCTGTAGTTGATAGGAGTTCAGGGTATTTCTATGGATACAAAAACGGTGTTCGAGTGGCCTCAACCAGTCTTTCTGGATTCGGTTCGGTATCTAATAATTACAGTTTAAGGATGGGCAGTGATTCATCCGGCAATAATGATTTTAATGGTCGGATTGATGATGTGAGGATATATAACCGTGCCCTTTCCAGTTCCGAGGTAAACGCATTATACAGTGGCGTCACAAAGTTTTATCCGACTCGGTACACCAGCACCTGGCAGATCAAAGAAGGGCAGGAAACACAAACCATAAGCAACATTCCTTTTATCCGGTCGTTCGCCCTTGAACCGGTTATGCGCGATGGCAGTAATAATATTGTTGCTTCCGGCGGGACCGACGACGCTTTGACAAAACGGGTTACCTATACGGTCGGCTGGAAGGGACGTACTTTTTCTGATTACGAGTACATTTTCCGCAGCACTGATTCAGTGTTTACCCAAACCGATTGGTCAACCGGGCAGGTGGGCACGAGTACGACCTTTACGGCGCCAACCGGATTTTTAACCGCGAGCTCCAGCGTCGTGTATAATTCTGCCGGTGTTTTAAGTAATCAATTAGGGTCGAGTGCCACCTTGGAGTCCCTTATTTTCGACACCCGGGTAGAACGGGGAGTGGTTCCGGTTGCCCTTGTTTGGCAAGGGACTTTAACGGGGGATACCCAGGTACGTTTCCAGATAGCGTCTTCTAACAGCGAATCAGGCCCATGGGTTTTCATAGGAAACGACGGCACCTCTTCTTCGTATTATCCGGGAGCCGGTTCTGCCCAACCCAATACCTCGATTCCGATCAGTAAAGAGTACCACTTTAATCATCGGTATTTTAGGTATAAAATATATTTAGTATCATCCGCGATCAATACGCCGTCGGTAGAAGATATTTCTCTTACATGGAAACAATAACTATTATCAGGAAACTGTTGCAAAAAAAACGTTTCATGCGCCGGTTCCATGGATTTACTCTTATGGAGTTGTTGATGTACTCCGCGGTGTTCGGCATCATCAGTGTTGGGCTCATGACGACATTTTCGAGTGTCTATAAGTATTATTTGAATGTACAGGTAAAAACAAATATCAGTCACAGCCTTCGGTTCACCTCGCAGGTAATCCAGCAGGCGATCTCTGAAACCTCGGGCGTTTCCACAAGTTCAGGGTCTACCCTGGTTTTAGGTATGAACACGGATTCAAAGACTCCTACCGAATTCGGACTTTTAAACGGCAGGGTCTATAAAAAAGAAGGGAGCGGAAGTATGGTGTTTATTTCCCCCGAGAATCTCGAGGTCACCGATCTCAGTTTTTCTTATTTATCGAGTCTTTTGACCGAAGCGATTCCGCCGAATGAATGGGCGTGGTCTGGCGGCGGATCGGCCAGCAGCACCAACGAGGGAATCGGATGGATTGATTTTAATCCGCCTACCGGTAAGTTGGAAATTCCGATTGGGGCAGGGGATTTTTACGGCATGGCATACGTTCCCGGTATGGAAGAGTACATTTCTTTTAATTGCGTTTCCACAGATTCGTGCGATACCGTTCCTTATAAAGTATCTTCAAGTGCTTCGGGTGACGTTTCCGGATGGGCATGGTCAAGCGAGCTGGGCTGGATTAGTTTTAATTCTTTAGATGCATCCTCATCCATTCCTTATAAAGTTACTATCAGCTCTTCTACCGGAGCGTTTTCTGGATGGGCTTGGAGCGAGAATGTTGGTTGGATCAGCTTGAATTGTGCCAATACGGAAGTTAATTCTTGCGGGACAGTTAACTACAAAGTACAGGCAAACCGCAAGCAAAGCGTGCCGTCCAATACTGTATTCGTGACTATGTCCATGCGTAACAAAAGCCTGGTCTCCCAGTTCCGGATTACGGATACGTACGGCTTTGCGGCTCCGGTTTCTTATGTTTCCAACGTAACCGTTTCTTCGGTGGCCCCGTCAACAGGAACCACGACAGTGACCTTTATTATTACAGGTACTAATTTCAAGTCCGGTGTCAAAACAAAGCTTACTCGCGCCGGCTTCAGTGATATCACCTCGACCGTGGAATGTACTTTGGTGGGTTCAACAAGCCTCCAGTCGTGTCAGTACGACGTGACAGGAAAACAAACTGGTTTATGGAGTGTTATGGTTTTGAATTCAGACGGTCAGGTGGGAGTTTTGCCGGGCGGATTCGGAATTTCTGAAATTCCCCAAGCTTCACCTCCACCGGGTTCACCCACACCAACTCCTGTGCCATGGTACAACACCCAGTGGGGTTATCGGAGCCCGATCAGTATAACGAACTGGGGCTCAACTCTGACCAATTACGATACGGATGTTGATGTCAATACCTTGACGCTCATCAGCCAGGGCAAGATGCAGGGGGATTGTGACGATATCCGGATAACCGATAGCGACGGCACAACTCTGCTTACGTACTGGGTGGAAGGGGGGTGTAACACGTCATACTCCCAGCTATGGGTTTCGGTTCCCTCCATTCCGAACGGTGAGAAGATTATTTACATGTATCATGGTAATGTAGCCGCCACGAACGCGGAAGCGAGTTGGACGGGGAATTTCGAAGTATTATCTAACTCATCGTGCCCCATTGGCTGGACCCGTGATACAGCGCTTGATAGTAAATTCCCATACGCGTCTTCAACATCGGCTGTTGCCGGAGGCTCTACTAGCCATGCGCACGGTAATACCAGTATAGGGATGGGTGGGGTGGGTTGCGGATTTATAACAACGGGCGGGGCTGCTTCTGCACAAGGGTGTGCCGAGCTCGATAATAATCATAGTGGGATTACTTCAACAATAGGCACTAACAGCAGTGTTGAGCCTCCATATCTTGACATGGTTTTTTGCAAGGCAAATGATCTTGAGGCAGATACAAACACTGTGGCTATGTTTGAAGGTAGTGTCAGTGGATGGACTCAATTTTCTGCTTTGAATAGCAAATTCCCCCGGGGAGCCTCAAGTTATGGAGGGGCCGGCGGGGGTACCACCCATACTCATAGCTATACCGGGGGTACTTCTGGGCCATCTTCAGGTTCACCAGGCGTTTTGTCGTCCGGGGACTGTCCGGCAGCGGTAGTGGGCCATACCCATACTATATTCGATGGGAATACTAATGGAGGCAACAGTCTTCCTTCGTACACGACAGTAGTATATGCGCAATCAGATGCCGCCTCTGCCGCACCTGCCGGGACTATGGTATTTGCTGATGCGGTGCCGCCATTGGGTTGGACCAGAAAATCTTCTTTGGATAATACTTTTCTCTACGGGAGCGCCACCTACGGTACTACTGGTGGTAGCGCAACCCATACGCATACAATTTCAGGAAGCAGTAATGGTTCAGGTAGCTCATTCATTGTGAAGTGTCCCCAGGCCTCTGGAGTTTATGTGATTGGCGGTCACGATCACGGAATCTCCGGTACCACTAATGCCAATTCAAATGTTCCCCCGTATTCCACCTTATTGGTCATACAAAAAAAGACGCAGACAGTGTCTACCGTAGTAGGAGGTGCAGAGGCAAAGCCTTAACCTTTATCCTTTGGATTTTTTGACCTCTTTGGACCTATAGTTTTTTATGGCCTTTTTTAAGGCTTCATCCGCCAACACCGAACAGTGGATTTTAACCGGCGGTAATCCTTTCAAGGCCGAAATAATAGCTGTTTTGCCGACTTTTTCGGCCCGTTCTAAAGATTTCCCCTTTACCAGCACGGTCATCATGCTCGAGGTGGCAATCGCGGCTCCGCAGCCGAGCGTTTGGAATTTAATGTCTTTAATGAAAGGTTTCCCCGCCTTTTTAGCTACCTTTATATAGAACTTCATGATATCTCCGCATTTCTGATTTCCCACCATTGCTTCGCCATCCGGATTTTTCATGATTCCCATGTTTTTCGGATTACGCACATGTTTCATGACCTCCGGAGAATAGATTTGATTGAAAAGATCGTTCATATCGTTGATTTAATTGAATTCAGGGGCCATTAATCTTAATTTTTCGATTATCACAGACAATTTTTTTATTACCCGAGTGACATCGCGTGCCGTGGTGTTTTTCCCAATTGAAAACCGCAAAGATCCGTGCGCCAGCTCCTGAGAAATACCGATTGCCGTAAGTACATGGGACGGATCGAGCCGCGCACTCGTGCATGCCGATCCCGAAGACGCCATGATACCCGCGTCCGAAAGATGCAAAATCATAGCCTCCCCCTCGACTCCGCTTACGACACAGGAAACAATATGGGGAACGCGCTTTTCGGGATGTCCGGTCAAAGTAATCCCTGGGATCGCAGCGATTTCCTTTATCAATATATTTCTTAATCGCGTAGTTCTTAGTATTGTTTGTTTTTTTGATTTATGGATTAGGGTAATCGCTTTGCCAAGGCCGACAATATAAGGGATATTTTCCGTGCTTGATCTGAAATTCGATTCTTGTCCGCCGCCGTCAAGTTGGCGTACAAGCGGAGTATCTTGTTTTACGAAAAGCGCACCAATACCCTTGGGCGCGTAGATTTTGTGGCCCGTAAAAGAAAGCAGATCTACCCCGAGAACTTTAACATCGCAGGGCAAATATTGGATTGCCTGAGTGGCATCCGTGTGGAAATAGATGCGATGCTTTCTTCCTGCATGGTTCAAGCGCCGTATAAGCGATCCGATTTTTGGGATTGGTTCTATGGTTCCGATTTCATTATTGACATACATGCAGGAAACAAGGACAGTAGTCGGCCGTATAGCCTTTTTAAGCTTTTCAAGGGAAATTACGCCAAAACGATCCACGGGCAAGTAGGTTACGGTAGCGGCATTTGTTCTTTGTAGGTGTCTGCAGGTTTCAAGAACCGCGCTGTGTTCAATAACAGAGGTGATAATGTGCGGTTTTTGTGTTCCATGGAAATCGCCCTGGATCGCTTCAATAAGTCCTTTATGGGACAGGTTGATGGATTCGGTTGCCGATCCGGTAAATACGATTTCCTGCGATTTTGCCCCCAAGAATTTTGCGACATTGGTTCGCGCTTTTTCCAAAGAGATTTTCGCTTTTCGGCCAAGAGCGTGGAATTCCGAAGGGTTTCCGTAAGCCGTGTTGAAATACGGTTTCATCGCCGTCAAAACAGCCGGATGAACTGGCGTGGTTGCCGCGTTATCGAAATATATTGTTTTCATATGAAAATCTGACAATTATCCCAACCGCATTTCGGGTTAATATAATAATATATATGCCGATCCTGTTTTTTTGCGCTCAATATTCCCACTGTCTTCAGATAATGCAAATGATGAGTGATAGTCGGCTGGGTAACTTTGAAATGTTTCGCGATTTCCGTCACCGACATCCTTTTTTTCTTTTGCAGCAAAGTGACGATTTCCGTTCTGGTATTGCAGGAGAGCCCGGAGAAACATCCTGCACAGCTTGACTTGAATTTTATAGCCATATCATATTGACAGTTATCTATATGATGATAGTATAGTCACAAGTATACGAAAATGCAAGCATTATTTTCAAAATCAAAAGTCATCGAGAACAAGAAACTGAACGACAAGTTCCACTTAGTGACCCTGGAATCATCTACCCCTAATTTTTCATTTATTCCCGGTCAGTATGTAACTATGAAGATTCCGCCGTCGTTATTCCGGTGCTATTCGATTTTCAGTACTCCCGGATTCTTGCCGAGTTGGGAGATTTTTGTCGACATTGCTCCCGGCGGTCCGGGCACCACCTATATTCGTAACCTGAAAAAAGGGGACATAGTGGAAACGATCAAGCCGACCGGATTTTTTACCTGTCAAAAAGACAGGCATACGAACTTTATTTTTGCGGCGACAGGATGCGGACTGGCTCCTTATAAATCCATGATCGAATGCCTGCTTGATTCACCCTCCAATCCGAATATTGTCTTTTTGTGGGGGCTTCGGAGCGAAAAAGACGTTGTTCTGCGAAATATTTTCGATGACTGGACAAAAAAATATCCTAATTTCCGCTATGAAATTGTCCTTTCCCGGCCTACGAAAAAATGGATCGGTAAACAGGGTCACGTGAATGTGTTCATAGTTGACGAAACTCGGAAATTTCCCGAAACGGAAACATCTGTTTATTTATCCGGGAACAGCGATTTTGTCGAGCAGAATTTTGCGGAACTGAAAAAAATAGGATTCCCCAAGGACTCTATTCACTCGGAGAGTTATTGTTAAGATCCAAGCGCGGGCGAAACAAGGTTTTTCTTTTTACGTTCCACGGGGAGTATCGTGCGGTCAGATATGTCTTAATGCTTTTCTTGTTTTTTGATTTTGATAGCTTTATAATATAAGGATTAAGAATAATAGAGATATCTGATATACGACTGTGTTTATCGCGAAAGTAAGAGACTTTTTCAAAAAAGGGGAATCGGGTATAAGTGATAAGATACAGTCGATTTTCTTGGGTATTATTGTATCGGTTTGCACGTTCGTTATTGTGGGGCTTGCTTTGGCGTGGTCGAATCCGAGCGTCAATCCTCCGGGCGGGAATGTGTTGGTGCCGATTAATGTCGGCGCCTCTACACAGACCAAAAGCGGGGACTTGATAGTATTGGGAACCACCACGCTTTCGCGGGCGACAATCAGCAGCGCCCTTTCATTCCAAGAAAATATCGTTCCTGCTTCCACTTCGGGATACGCTAAATTGTACGCAAAGAGCTCGGACAGTAAATTGTATTATTTGAATGATTCTGGAACAGAGATCGAGCTTGGCGGGGGACTGCCCATCGGGGCCGTTTCTTTTTACGCCAGTTCCACTGCGCCATCAGGGTGGTTAAAGTGTGACGGGAGCGCCGTAAACAGAGCCACGTATGCGAATTTGTTTTCCGTGATCGGGACAATCTATGGCGCCGGTAATGGATCCACTACTTTCAATGTTCCGGATATGCGGGGAAGAAATCCCATTGGTTTTGGCCAGGGTAGCGAACTGACGAATAGGTTGATGTCGGCTACGAGCGGGGAAGAATTGCATACTTTGACCGTGAATCAATTAGCTGCTCATAGCCATACCGGTCCGTCTAGTAAGTTGGGTTATGGCGCGGGAAGCGGTAATGATTGGGAAGGCACCGGCAGTGTTACAACCGGAACCACCGGAAGCGGTACACCCTTTAATGTCATGGACCCTTTCCTGGTAATGAACTGCATTATAAAGTACTAAAAACAACACCGAACAATCATCCGGTTTATCGGGTTCGTCTAGAATATTCTTGTTTATTTCTGTCGAATCGGATTATGTTGAAGATGGATGATGCAGGCTACTTCTCGATGATTTTTATGATATGAACCGGGCAGGCGTCCGCCGCCTTTTTATTGCATCCGATCTTGTCCAATTGGGTTTTCTTTGGACTCGCCTTACCGTCTTTTTTCAGTTCCCAGTTTTCCGGACAAACAGCGGCGCACACCCCGCACCCGATGCATTTCTTCCTGTCTTGTATGATCTTGATTTTTGCCATTTTGGTTTATTTGTAGTAATTATCTATTAGAAACCAAATATAGCAAGGGAACAGGTAGGGCATAATCTGCATTTTTTTGTTTTGGAACCCGTTTATCTTGACGGGTTTTGACCTTGGATTCTTTATATTTTTCTTGCCTTTTCCATATTGACACAATATAATAATAATATATATAAGGGATAGAGATATTAAATAGTATGGCAAAGTTCATAAAGCATCTTTTAAATAAAGGCAAAAAAAGTTTTGGGAGCACTATTAAAAGACAGTCGGTTGTCTGGAGCATGCTGATAGCCGTGTGTTCTTTTGTTATTGTCGGTTTCGTGATTGCGTGGTCAAACCCGAGCGTCAACCCTCCGGGCGGGAATATCCCCGCGCCGATCAATGTCAGTACCACAACGCAAACGAAAATCGGGAAGTTTAATATTATGGATAATGTGGGTATTAATACAACGAGCCCGGTGACCTATCTTAATATTGTTGGTACCACAGACACGGGACCATCCACGCATGGATTGTTTGTTCTGGGCGGATCCGAAACTTCAAACATTTCTATTGATCAGAATGAGATTATGGCGCGTAACAACGGCACCACCAGTCCCTTGTACCTGAATAACGACGGAGGAAATTTGTTTATCAGTAGCGCCGGCAACGGGAGTGTGGGTATAGGCACTACCACCGTTGGAAGCGTACCGGGTAGCTTGTATATTTCTGGCGGTACGAACATTTGCAACTTGGTGACCTACACCGCCACCAGCGGTACTACGCTATGCCCTTCGGGTTTTTATACCTGGTCCGGGCTGGCTTCGACTACCGGTCAGATATTGTGCTGCAAGGTGAGCAATCCGATTTAAGTTGGGCAAGAAAAATAATCATACTTAAAATTAATGCCTGCAAAAAAATCCGTAAATCAGATTCGTGTTGTTGTAAACCCGAAACTCTATTCGCTTGAAGCCGTGTATGGGGCAGCCTATGCGTTTTTGGACCGGGCGTACATTTTCCTGGATCAGAATTCGAAAAAAGAGATTTTGGTGACCCTGAAACAAAAAGAAGAATTAAGCAAGAAAGAACTGGATGTTATGGCCGGTGAGTTTCAAAACGCGCTTTTGAGCTACAGCTTGCGTAATGAAATCTCAAAAAATAACCGGAAAATCAGGGAATATATTGTCGGCCGGGCGCTTATCGGTGTACTTCCTGAAAACGAGGAAATAGATGAGTCCAAAGAGGAAATACAGGAATGGAAGGGCGACGATCTGGGCATTGCCGTACCCTGGGAAAAGAAATTCGCGAAAAAGACACGCACGAAAACATCCCGGGAATGAGCTTCTTAGAGCACCTTCGTTATTTATGAATATCCGTTTCCATAAAGATTTGTATCCTTTGAAAGCAATACAGAAAACAATGGCCGCTTACAGGCATTTGTCTACCTGTGTTTTTTCCGAAAAAGGCCGTTATTATTGTGTGAATATGACGCGTATACATAAAGATGTGGAGCGGGTTATTGTGGATGAATTCTGCAATTATGTGCTTTCTCTGATAAAAGAATGAAAAAGAGTCCCGAATCAACATCATTGGTCCATATCAATAAGGAAAAGGTCGGCTTTTTCCGTTTTAAGGAACTAAAAGGCAAATATCTCGTTACCAACGACAGCGGGTGTTATTTGTTTTTGACGAAACCCGAGTTCAAAAAATTCATCCAAGGAAAGCTGGATAAAAAATCGTCAACCTATAAGAACCTTCAGGCAAATAATTTTATTAAAGACGATGCGGATCTGGGAAAATCCATCGAGATTTGCCAGCAGAGGAACGTTTTTTTATTTCAAGGGCCATCTCTGCATATTGTCGTGGTCACGCTTCGCTGTAATTATAATTGCGTGTATTGCCAGGCGAGCTCCCGTGGTATTGGGGCAAAAGGGATGGATATGGATAAAAAAACGGCGCGTGCCGTGGTCAATACTATTTTCCAGTCGCCCAGCAAGGACATTACCATTGAGTTCCAGGGAGGAGAACCACTTCTTAACTGGCCCATTGTCCGGTTCATTGTAGAGCTGGCAGAACAGAAGAACAGAAAAGCAAAAAAGAATCTCTTTATCAGTTTGGTGACAAACTTGAGTCTCATGGACGGGGAAAAGCACGCTTATCTTGTCAAACACTCAATTTCGATATGCACTTCTCTCGACGGACCGGAATCATTGCATAACGCCAATAGACCATTTGCCGAAGGGGACAGCTATCGGGCAACCACAGCATGGATCAAAAAAATCAAGGCACGGGAGAAGAAAGACTCTTCCTTGTATAAATTAGGCGCCCTAGTGACTATATCGAAATATTCCCTGAAATATCCCAAAGACATAGTGGACGAGTACCGGAAATGGGGATTTTACGGAGTTCATCTGCGGCCGTTAAGTTTATTGGGGTTGTCGGGAAAATTCAAGAACTCTATCGGGTATTCCGTTCCAGATTTTTTGAAGTTCTGGGAAAAGGCAATGGATTACATTATCGGCCTGAACCTTAAGGGAAAGTTTTTTTACGAGCGTGGGAGCGCAATCATGCTACGTAAGATTATGGGAGATTTGGATCCTAATTTTTTGGATCTGCGGTCGCCCTGCGGAGCTGGTATCGGTCAGATACTCTACAATTACGACGGGAAAGTCTATACGTGCGATGAGGGGAGGATGTTGGGAGAAGACACATTCATTCTCGGGAATGTATTAAAACATTCCTATAAGGAGCTTGTGTCCCATCCTAACCTTCGGGTGGTTTGTCAGGCGTCTATTTTGGAGAATTCTGCCTGCGATTACTGTGCATATAAGCCGTATTGCGGGGTCTGCCCGGTTTTGAACTACGCCTTATACGGAGATTTGTTCGCTCCCGGACCAGACAATTATCAGTGTCAGTTGCACATGGGAATGCTTGATTATTTGTTCGATAAGTTGCAAAATAAGAAGGTAAGGGGAGTATTCGAGAAATGGATGGGCCTGAAAAAGAGTAATCGTAAAATTTCATGAAAAAAATACCGAAAATAAAGAAAAGTTTAAAGGTATTTTTAACGAGCGAAGAAGGAAAAATTACCAAAAAAAATGCCCTTAAGCTTGGCACCGCACTTACCATGTTGGGAGTGGCATTCGGTTCCCGGATAGCCCAGGCGGATCACACTAGCCGGTTCGAAAATATTTCCGGAAGAGGAGAGCATATTTCCAATGCGAATACCCCGCCAAGTCCAGGCGTTCACACCAGTCAGTTCAGCAACGTTTCTGGCCAAGGCCGGCATACTTCCCACGGTTCCCACTCTTCCCACGGTTCCCACTCTTCCCACGGTTCCCACTCTTCCCACGGTTCCCACTCTTCCCACGGTTCCCACTCTTCCCACGGTTCCCACTCTTC
>Ga0209518_1003378_pt1 | contig 13741 bp, 14 predicted proteins | sample RifGroB1_FD_183993 | JGI IMG/M metagenome (GOLD analysis project Ga0209518, IMG submission 183993) | Groundwater microbial communities from Rifle, Colorado, USA - Groundwater B1 (SPAdes) (version 2) | ecosystem: Environmental > Aquatic > Deep subsurface > Groundwater | place: Rifle, Colorado... | reverse complement strand
GTTTCAATTAAAACGCCTGATTGAAGCGGATCTCGAAAAAGGGAGTCACAGAACATATGAATTTTTTACCGGAGAAATAATGGAGCGCAGTAAGTTAGGGGAAAGAGGTCTTGATTTGGAAAAAAGCGGACATACCCAAATCGATGTAGGTAAGGGGAAGCGTACTACCCAGCGCCTTTCACTTCATGAATTCAAAACCACCAGTGGTACACATATATCAATAAGTGTTTGGAATGTTGACCGGCAGGGAAGTCCCCTTGGGGACATGCATACATTTATGAATTTTCCAGGGAGTAGTGGACAAAAAACTCATATAGACGGATCTTCGTGGGGAAGTATGGACGGGGGAGATTTGGAAATCACCCCGCTGGAACTGGCCGCCACCCTGGCTATTGCTTTGACAAATTTAAATGCAAAAAATTGGGAAGTTGTCGTAGGCGATAAAAGCGTAAACAGACCCCCCGGTAGTAGACGGCTCCTGGATCGGATAAAAGCAAAATTTCATTGAAAATTAATTAGTCCTCTTTTCTCCTCACGCACTGAACTCCCTGAAATTTCTGGTATCCGTACTGGAATAAAGTTTCACCTGCATCATATTTGCAAATCGGACTAATGACGAATTAGTCAGCCAGCCCTGCATGTTCGCCCCCTCCCGGGAGATAAGTTGCGACTGTGACTCCAGTTCAGGAAGCGTCTCAACTTCTTTGTTCTGTATTTTCTTGACCATCGCATTGAGTTGTTGCTTTGTTGCATCATCAGTATCAAACTCCATGGCTTTGACAGCTTCCAGTGTTTGCAAAAAATTTTTCTTTAGTCCGATTTCATCCAGCTGTTTCAATTTTTCCTTAACGTTGGCTATTTTCATTTCTTCAAATTCGGTATTGTGGGCAAGAATAAATTGTTCGGCTTCTTTGGCGTTCCAAAAAATCGGTGTGTCGGATGTAGCCACTGCCATCACCTGCATTTCCGGGGTTAATACCATTATTCCCCTAAAAAAACGTCTGCCGGTTTCCGGTTCCCCGATTAGCATGGGAAAATAATCGTCAAACGAAAACAACTGGTCCTGCGGATGAGTATGAACGATTATCAGCGGCAGGGAATTTCCAGTCGGCACTTTATCCAGCGTTTCCATCAGGTTTACTTCAGCCCCCATACCGTATACAGGTTCTGTGGCACCCAACATTTGGGTGTCGGTGTTTATAATAATTACTCTTGCCTGTTCGAGCTCCACTTCCCCCTGTTTTGATGTTTCGAAAATTTTGCCTACTCCCGGCATGATTTCCTCCAGGGCTGTTTTTAGGCGAGCTATTCTATTGTCAGTATCCTCCCCCATACCCTCCCCGGTCCGTTTGGAACTGTACATCTCCTTTATGGTTTGGGAAATGGTTTCACCGGCATCAAATTCTTTATCAAAATCCTCTTTCCTTCCGACCAGCTGGCCTTCCCCGGTTTCCGAAACGCCTGCCAGGTAATAGACAAAATTTTTCGGGCTTATTCTCGCTCTTTTTTCAGATACCTCCTGGTTTTCAGCCTTTGTGTCCATATTGTTAATTATAATCCTCCTCTGAATCCTGAATCGCCCCCTTGTTTACTCAATTGAAACCCGCTATTCCGCCACACTTTGGATGCACAGGCATATATCCCACAATTTGTCTTTCTGGGTGCAGTTCATACCCACAGGGCAACTCCGTTCGCAGTCGCATCCCCAGTCCGGGGGGAAATCCGGTTTTACTGTCGGGGGGATCACGATCGGCGGCTCGATCGGCTCGACTGCCGGCATCACAGACGGGGTTGGCGTTGGGGTAGGGTAATTGATTTGAACGATAGCTGGGGTAGTCGGCTCAACGGTTGTCTGCGGGTCAGAAGTAGGTCTTGGTGTTGGTACACCTGTTGGCATATTTGTCGGCGTCGCGGGTTTTTTCCCCGCTTCCCTCTTAACCCCCAGCACATCGGTTTGCTGGATTTGTTTTATTTCCGCCTTTGCGGCCGGTTTGTTTTCGGGCAGAACAGGCATCATTCGGAATATCACTACCGAGCCGGCCAGGAGTATTATCATCCTGATCAATTTTTTCTTAATCATTCTGTCCTGCCTGCATTATATCCGCCCCACCCTGTTTGTAAATATCACTCTCCGGCAACTCAATGTATAATAATCGCTGATGAAAGTAAAAATCGCCGATTTGAGGAAATTGGTGAATTCCGCACTGAATAAATATCAGTACAATGAAGGCGAGATCGCTGTCATTTCCGAAGTCCTGATGTACGCCCAATTGCGGGGAAACAACCAGGGAGTGGTCAAGCTCATCGGTAAAGGCTTGCCCAAAAGCTCCGAAGCAGGAGAAATCAAAGTCGTCAAAGACACGAAACTGTCAGCCTTGCTGGACGGTTCCCACAATCAGGGCATGGTGGTCCTCAAACAAGCTATGGATCTGGCGCTGGCAAAAGCCAAAGAGCACGGTTTCGGTATGGTGGGTACAAATAATACTTCCACTTCCACCGGCGCCATCGGCTATTTCGCCGATCATATTGCCAGGCAGGATTATATCGGGCTCGTCTTTGCCGGTTCTCCCGAGACAGTAAATACCCACGGTTCATTCGAGGCAGTTTTCGGCACCAATCCGCTGGCCCTGGGTATGCCCTCGGAAAACGATCCCGTTGTTCTGGATATGGCCACATCCGCTATGGCATATTTCGGCTTGATAGAAGCCAAAACTGCAGGCAAAAGCATCCCTGAAGGGATCGCGTACGACAGCGAAGGCCACCTGACCACGGATCCGGCGAAAGCCATGGATGGTGCAATCCGTCCTTTTGATAAAAATTACAAAGGAGCCGGACTTTCGATGATGGTGGAGATTCTCACCGGACCTTTGGTTGCTGCTTCATTCACCGGTTTTGGCGACACGGTTTCCAATTGGGGAAACCTGGTCATGGTAATCGACCCCGGCTTGCTGACGGATGTGGATTTGTTCAAAAAACAAGTCTCGCAAATGGCTCAAAAAGTAAAAAGCACCAGGAAACTGCCCGGGGTGGAGGAAATTTTCGTACCCGGTGAGAGAGGTAATAAAGCTACCTCAGCCACAGTTATGTCAGGAGAAATCGAAGTCGAGGACAATCTGCTCCGGGGTCTCAAGCTCGCCGCCGGTTAGGTTTACACTAATAATATAATATTCATATGGACCAGGACGAACCCCGTGTACCGAGGCATATAGCCCGTTTATTAAAAGGGGGAAGGAATGTACTCCAAAAAACTCCTGGCTCTTCAGAGTTTGGAATTACCCAAAGCAATTTTGTAGTTGGGGCGATTGCTTATGACGGCCATATAAATAAAAGTCTTGAAGACCTGGTTTACAAAAAGGAGTACAAAGATTTTCAGGAGCTGCAGGAAAATCTGGAAGAGCATGGGTATAAAATGAGTATCCCGCATAGAGGGGAAGTTTGGGGAAAAAATAATGCGGCTGCAGATGTTTTTGACGCTCATGGAAATCACATGGCCGCAATCTCTTTTTTGAGCAAAACTGATCTGACCAAAGGCCCGATAATTTCACCGGCTCCTCCTTCTCTGGACAAACCCCGGTCCAAGTAACCTTGCGGCTGTCTTCCGCCCCGGAAGTTCTCCACCCAAGCACTCGCCCCAAATCCTGAATCTTAAACACCATTAACTGATTAACCCGGAATTCTACTCATCCCTCCTTCCTGCGGAATAATGACTTTTTGAATTTCTACCCGCATACTCGGCACTTAGTTTCAACTGTCCCGATTTGTCGTACTCGGCATTTAGGCTGGTCAAGGACGTTGGGATAGTCGGGGCGATTACGTGGGCTTTGAGCACCCGGGACAATACCTGGCCGATGCCCTTTTTTGCGCCCGTAGAGCAGGATTCTAGTATGACCGTCGGATTAGGCACAAAAAAATCCGCTATTCTTGCTCCGCCCGGCCCGGTCAGGTGCTCGCTAAGCAGGATCCTGTTATCCGCTCCGCTAAATTCGATCCCGTCCCGTTTACCATGCCCGGCCACCAGGGCAAAGGAGATCCTGGCAGCGTATCTCTTATTGAACCTGATTAGTGACTTTACCGCATCCGACACCATCCGGGCTTCCACCACCCGGAGGGTGTATCTGCCGTCCAGTTGGCCGTGGAATTTATCAAGCGTTTCCCGGTCAAGATAAAAAGCCCCGTTCCAGTCCAAATAAGGATATATGGCTATGCCATATGGTATATCCCCGTTATCGCGTAAACGGTACTGTTCCAGCATCAGCCGCTTGGGATACCTGGCAAAGTCGCATATATTAAACTCCTTGTTCAATATCCGGCAAATCCCCGGTATTTCGGCTTCCAGTTTGGATACAGCCTGCAGATTTTTTTCCGCGTATTCAAGCCCTCGGATAAAACTGATTTTTCCGTCCTGTTTCCATGAATCTATGAATTTATCTATTTGTTTCCGGTTCAGATCCGTAATATCCGCCAATTCTTCCCTTGCGCTGTGATACATATCCCCCCGGGTATAATAATTATCAATTGCCTGGACAAAATCATCAGTCCTCACTTTATTCTGGTAAAGATTTTCCTGGAGGGCCTTAATATATTGTCTGGTTATCCCCGGTCTTTTGGCTTCTATCTGCCCGGCCTTTTCCAGCCGGAGTGCCGCGTCCTCCGTATATCTGAAATGGTATTTTTCCGGAGCCTGCTTTTTCTGGCCGAAGCATTTCAGTCTGTAATCTGCATAATCAAATCCATATTCCTCAAGCGCTGTTTGTATCATTTCATTAAGTTTGGGGAAGCCGTCACCCCATAGCCTTCTGGTAATAGCTTCCGTCGCAAAACCAAACCGGAAATTTGGGTCCCGGCAATTCGGATTAAAATCAGGATTATAAAAACTTCTCATTAATGCCTCCCTGGCTTGATCTCTTGCATGACCTCTGCCATTTTCAGCAAGCTCTACCAGAGGCTCTATATAGAATTGAAAAGGCTCTTTGTTTTCCGGCTGCAAACTTTCCCGGTAACCATTGATCAGATAATCAATTTTTTTTTCCAGTAGCTGGCTGCTTTTTTTACCCTCCAGCCTGGCTGCTATATTTAGCGCTCTTATCTTTAAAAAAAGGTCATCTCCATCGGCTGTCTTCTCCAGTATCCGGAAATTTCTTCCGCAGATTTTTTTCACCTCGGTTTTCAGGCGGCCGCTTTTGGTAAATGGCAGTAATGAAGTCAGGGTATCGGAAATCCGTATTGCATCTGCAATATAGTCCGGATCCCGGAATCCCAATTCCAGGATATGTAAATCCTTCTCCGCTTTTTCAGACTGCTCCCGGAATTCATCTCCGCTTTCTCTCTCGTGCGGTTTTAGCAGTCTCAGGGAAAAGACCTCCGTCCGGAATTTCTCAAATCGCTCCGGGTGCAATTTCTCCCGTGAGCTGATCATCGTCTCTCCCCACTCCATCAACACATTATATAAAGTTTGAATAATCAATACCCGGCACCTTAAACCCAGAACTAGCTTTCCGGTTTACCCTCTGTTAGGAGGGTAGGCAGGTCTCATATCTCAATCCCTCTCGCTTCCCAGGCAATCACTGGATATATCTAACCCCTTGGCTTTATCAGCCCGGGAGGCAGAGCCCGCTTACAGTTCTCGGATGTTATAATTTAAATATGGGAATGACCAGTCATATTCAGAAGTACTTTTGGGATATCGATCCCAAAAAAGCCGCTCCCAAAAAGCACCCCCGTTACTACTCCACCCGCATCTTGGAAAAAGGCGATAAACGTGCGGTAGACTGGCTCTTCCGGGTGTTTGGAAAGAAGCGGGTCAAAAGGATGCTTCTGGGTATTAAATTGTCACCGAAATCGGCCAATTATTGGCGCCGTGTATTTCGTCTTTCGTGAATTCCCAGGTCTTGCCTTTACCCACCAAAACGCTTTTGGATTCTCTGGCATCCGGTGATTTCCCTCAGGATACATATTTGGGAGGCGGCACGGCCATAGCTTTGTGGCTGGGTCATAGGAAATCGCGGGACTTGGACTGGTTCACTCCTCATGAATTTGATGAAAGCATGTGGCAGATGAAATGGGAATCCGGGCACGGCTTCAAGCTTCTCAGCCGGGATTGGCAGACTTTGGAGGGCTATATCGGAGGAGCAAAAATGGCACTTTTCTATTACAAATATCCTCTTATGGGGGCTTTTGGGGAATACCGGGGATTGAAAATTGCAGGGCTGGAAGATCTGGCAGCCATGAAGCTGGAAACCATTATCAGTCGTAGCACCAAGCGTGATTTTGTGGATTTATATTTCCTGGCCAAAAAGTTCGGCCTCGATAAGTTGTTCGATTATTATGATCAAAAATTCGGCCGCTTGGAGGAGCGGGAATTAATGCTCAAAAAAGCCCTGGTTTATTTTTCGGATGCCGAAGACGACGAAATGCCGGACATGGTTGATCCCTTAAAATGGGATGAGGTAAAGAGATATTTTCTCAAGTCCGTCATCTGACCTGCTATTGGATCCTAATCCCTCTCGCTTCCCAGGCAATCACTCGATCTGGTAAACCCCGATTCCCTCGCTTCTTTTTCACTGCAAAACCATTTCTCCCCCATAAATTTTTCCACTATCACCTGCACGTAATAAGGGCAAGAGGGGGCATAGTATATTTTCTCCCCCCTGTCTCCTTCCAGATTTCCCTTTATTGCGCATTCTGTATCCGGCGGTTCCTTTTGGTAGCATTCCGGCCCGTAAATCCCGGCACCCTTGTTTCTTGCATATTCGTTGGCCGCTTTCATCGCTTCCTTTTCCGTTCCTGCTTGCCGCCGGTACATAGCCAACCCGTTTTTTACCAGCGTCTCGTTTACCAGCTCCTTTTTCAGGTAAACCAAAGCCATGATCCTTCCCCTCCCATCAGACAAAGGTTCTTTTATTACCACTCGTTTGCCCAGTATTTTTTTCTTCAGGGTTTGTCTGGCTTCCGTTCCCATGCAGTCTTCCACAGCCGGCGCGTCCACCCCATAGAGCCTAATCGGCTGCCTGTTCTGGATAATAAAAGTATCCCCGTCCACTACCTCCACCACCAACTCCCCCGGTCTGACAATTCTTTTTACCACCGGCACACTCCCCAATACAATTGCCGCCACGGCAGCCACCGCCCATTTCCTGGTATTATTCCGTTTCTTCTTTTTCGTATTACCTCTAGTGTATTACCACATCCCTTCAACGCTCAACTGCATATTCACTTTTAACCTTGTTTAAAAGGGGAGTAAAATCATCCTATGGAAAGAAGGCATGGTTTAATTGAGCTGTTGAATAATTATCAGACGGCAGACGCTAATGAAGAAAAATGCCGGCAGGAAATATTAGTTTTTGTGAAATTGCACCCGGAATGTTTTGACAATGATTTCCCGCTTGGTCATGTCACCGGTTCAGCTATCGTGGTAGACAGGAAATTTGAATACACGCTTTTAACGCACCACCCTGTCGTCGATAAATGGTTTCAATTCGGTGGTCATTCCGATTCAAACCCGGACGTTTTTATAACGGCTTTCAGGGAAGCTGAGGAAGAGTCAGGCTTGAAATCATTGCAGTCGGTTCCCGGCAACGGTGGTATTTTTGATGTTGATATCCACCCCATGCCTCCGGGTAATAATATACCTGGGCATGACCACTACGATATCCGGTTCATTTTGACAGCGGACATGAACGAACCATACACCGTCAGTCATGAATCAAAAGAGCTCAAGTGGATCAGACTGGAAGAGGCAGCAAATTACAGCTCCCAGCCCGCGTTCATCAGGCTGGCAAACAAGGCTCAGGCATTAGGTAGAAGGTTAAATGCTTCAAGTTAAAATAAACCTATAATATTGACGATCTCCGGTAAAGCTGGTAATATTATATGTAATGAGCGAGGCCGAAACCAAAGAGCAGAATAGTGAAGTGTTGGTATTAAAAAACAGCCGCGTGGAGGTGGAAATAGATCCCAGGGGAGCATTTGTAAACCGGTTGGTTATCGATGGTCAGGACGTGTTGTATCCCAGGACTTTGGATAATCCCACGCGCGGCGGCTTACCCGTTTTGGGGCCGACTCCGGGTCCGGTTGAAGGTACAGGCTGGGGAAATCTTTATTCACCGCAAAGGATGCCCTCCCACGGGACGGACAGGCTGGTGGACTGGACTGTTGCAAAACAAAGTGCAGATAGTATCACTCTCAGTAGATTTATCGGCCCGTCAGAGTTTGATTTTGCCGGAGTGAAAGAATATGAAATAAAGCTTCTGGGATCCGGTTTGCAGATAGTGGCCACGATTACTAATCATACGGACAGCCCCAAAGAGATCGGCCACGCCCTGCATCCATATCTCGATGCCCGGGAAGGGTTTTCAGTAGAGACGCAGGAGTTACAGCCTCATTTTCCCCTCACTCCCAAAAAATCAGTCAAATTGGACGGGCAGGGGTTAAGCAGTGTAGACTTTACGATCGGTGCAAATAAATATTCAATGGAAACGGATCCCGGACCGGTTAAATGGATCCTGTGGTCAGACAAGCCGGAAGATTATGTCTGCATAGAACCCTGGTATGCAGGCTTGGGCAGTGGTGTATTGGTCTCAGGCGAAAGTTCTTCCGACTTTTCAGTCGTGATCCAAAAGCACCCCGCCTCTTCTTCCCAAGTCTCCTAATCAACCTAAAGATCTTAATTCTTAAATCTTGAATCCTGAATCTTAAATAATTATTGTCATCTTTCCACCTCTTGTTTGTTATAAAATTTACAGGATGAAGAAATTGTTTGCATACGATGGCGGTGAGTTGCAGGATTATTTCTTTCCGGAGACGGCGCTTGAAGGGACCGGGATTAAGTTATCCGCCAGCACGGTGCCAAATGGGGAAGGTAAGCCAAATGAAGATAGCTTTGCCATTGTGCTGAATGAAGACGTATTGTGGATAGGGGTTTTCGATGGTACGACGAGCCTTCGTCCCTTGGAAAAACTAAAAGGAGTCACTGGTGCCAGGTTTGCCTCCGGGTTTTTAAAAAATCATTTTCCCCAAAGCGATTTTGCCGCTACTCCCAAAAATTTGCTCTTGTCTTTAAACACCGGCCTCCTGCAGGAGGCGGTTGCTCTTGGAGGCGATCTGGCAGATACGCATTCCCTGCCCGCGGCCATGGCCACCGTCCTTAAGATCGATCTGAAAAAAATGACTTTGGAATTCGCCCACGTGGGGGATACCTGGGTTGTAGTCTATGGCAGGGACGGCCGGTCGGATCTGATTACGGAAGATAGGAATAAAAAGTTTGACGACGAAATGTTTGCCTTGCTAGTTCAGTCAGCTTTGGAAAGGGGAATAAGCCTTCGCCTTGCCCGGGAAGAGGATAATGTCAAACTAGCCGTATACGAAATGTATCAGAGAAGAAACAATAATCCGGACGGTTCGGGTTCCGGTTTGATAAACGGCGATCCGCAAGTGGAGAAATATATCCAGACGGGAATAGTTGACCTGTCGGAAAAAATGGCCGTACTGGCCGGGACAGACGGGCTGGAGATCCAGGGCCGTCAATTGACGGATAGTGTATACAGGGACTTTCTGATGAAAAATTATCTCGAGGGGGGATTTGAAAAATTGATAAGCCTGAAAAGAGAAAGCGAAGACGCGGATCCGGATTGGGTATTTACCAGGTTCAAGCATTCAGACGACGCGACGGGGATCATGGTCAAATTATAAATTCAAAACCCCCTCTAAAAATAAAACCTATAGTTTGATTTTATTAAGTAATAATTATATAATTCCACTCATGTTTTCCCGTGAGAGTTTCTATCAAGCGGCCTTGACCGATCACGATTCGGAAGTCTACAAAGGCCTGATCTATACGCTAAAAGCTGGAGGCTTGGAAGTCGCCGCCGATTACGTCAGGAGTACGAAAAGGCCGCCAAAGACGAAATGGTCGCTAGTTATTTGCAAGCACGGGAACAAACACAAAATACTCAATTATCTCAGCCAGAGAGTGATCTCTCCAAAAGTCAGTTACCAAATCCAAATGGGGAGTCAGCCACGTCAAACTGTCAGGAGCAAGCAGAGGAACAAGACTACTCATATGGGTGTGGATATTGAAAAGAATTAAGGTTTTTAAGGCCACGGAACAGACACCGTATGAGTTAGTTGGAAGTTCAGCGATTGGCTTCTGGATATTCGTGTACTTGTAGAATTAGGATTTCAAAAGTGGGGGGTGTAATATTATGAGGAGAATGGAGGTGATGTAAACTTATGGCCGAATTAACAATTAGTGTATCAGATGGGCTGGAAGCGAAGTTACGTCCAATGCAAGAGCATCTTGAAGAGATATTGGAACTTGGTCTAAGAGAACTTGAACCAACCTTAAGTCCTATCTACGATGAAGTCATAAATTTTCTAGCAAAGGGACCTTCAACCTCTGAGATCGCAAACTTTCAAGCATCAGAAAAGGCACAGGAAAGATTGAGCGAGCTATTGGATAAAAATCGTTCGAGTCAGCTAACAGAACTAGAGGTGGTTGAGTTAGACAGATTTCAGACAACAAATCACTTTATGACATTAGTAAAAGCCCGAGCTCGCCGTCTACCCATACGTTCGTAATGAGCCGTACCCACATTCCTGAAGACCTCAGGCAATTAGTACTTGATCGAGCAAATGGAAAATGTGAGTACTGCTTCTTAAATCAAGCTAATGCAATTTACCCCCATGAGGTCGACCACATTATTTCAGAGAAGCATGGAGGGAAAACCGAACGTCTTCTGGACAGCATTTACAAGGAATACCCCATCGGCAGTTTTTTCTTCTGGGAAGCCACGGCCAAATACAATCTTTTTTATCGGGATATGCCGGAATTGGGGATAGTTCCGTCCAGGCCCCGAAGTACCGAGATCCTCAATTTTATTCTGGACGGCCAGCAGCGCACCTGCTCCCTTTATGCCGCAGTCCACGGGAGGGTGGTGGTGGAATTCGATCTCCCCTCCGGCAAAAAGACTATAGACTGTTCACGTATTTGTCTGGATTTGGATTACGTCAAAAAATTGCCGGATGCGGGGAACAATATCCGCGTGTTCGAAATCCAAGATGAAGACGACCGTTTTATTCCTTTATATAAGGAAGGCTACTTGGATTATTGTGTAAAAACGGCTTTGCCGTTTGCTATCCGGCAAGCGGTTGGAGGACTGGTGTTGAAAGAGCAGCTGGCAGCCGCCGGGATTGAATTATCAGAAAAAACGATAAACTTTTTGACCGCGGCGCTAAGTCCGGATATAGGAACCCGGCCGGACAGCTTTCAGGAATTAATTTAACTTCAAATTCCAAAATAGATATGCAGAAGTTGCACACCGAATTGAGGTGGGGTATACATACAAACTCCCGGTGTTTGATTTTAAATTCTCTGCAGGTCTCTCAAATATTCTTCGCCGAAATATGAATAGGCAATTTGCGCTTTTGAAGCATTGTGCCTGTCCGGGATTTCGCTCGTTAATGCTATGTATCTTGCCAGTCTGATATCGATAGGCATGGGGGTGCGGACTTCTCTTAATATTTTTGCGTCCCTGGGGTCTTCCCCGATGCTCAGAAGTGGGTAACCTGCTGCCTGCAGGTCTTTTGCCTGGAAAATTATGACATAACCGCTGTCATATACTATTCTGTCCCGGCACATGGCGACTGTGGAATAAGCGCTTCGCCCGATCACTCCGCTTTTTATTATTTTTTTCAAAGCTTCGCGCGAGACGGAATGCGCAAGCATGCTGTCCGGATCAAATTGGGCGATTCTCCCCCACCAGATTTCAGGATCAACGCCCGAACTTTTAACAAAATAGTGTTCGTAAAAACTATTCTTCACGTGGCGGTGTTCCTGATACCATTTCCTGCCGTATTTTTCTAGAATTTCTTTGTCATCCCCGACGGCTCTTAGCATCTGTGCCAGAAATTTTGCCGACCAGTCTTCAAACCCGAAACGGTTTCTGTATTCGTCCTGCTCAAAACCCAGGTGCAAATACTTGTTCCACCCGTCCAGCCCTTTTTCCAGGCTGTGTTTGGTGATCAGGTCGGCGGGTAGTTTGGACCGTTCTTCGCGCCAGACTTTCAATAAAAATTCTTCTCTTTTCCGGCTGGCCTGCTCAATCGCCGCTCTCCGGTCGGGATTAGGGATGGTGCGCCTGAAATTTTCTATCTGCCTGTCATATGCCGGTTCACTGGCCTCATTTAACGGCTCACCCATATTGTCATTATACCTGTATTTCCCCACCTAGTAGGCGTGCCTCGTCGGGAATATTCGGGCATTTCTGTGTGAAATTCGATAACTTCAAAGCCGAAATCGAGCTCAAGCCGCGAGTCCAAAATTAGTAAGCTATTCTCTCTGGGTGCTTCCTGTTTTTCCCATATTTATGTGTGTAAGGTAAATGCCGGCCTCCGTTACTTCAATTTCACCCGTGCCAATATTTCCGAATTTTGACTGGAAAACATGGCATCGTTCAAGGTCAGGACTGCCGTAGAAAATGAGACATCCGTAAATATTTCTTTTCCTGTTTCCTGTATCGCCTGCTCAATTTCACTCTTTGAAAACGGCTGCAATATCCTGGCGGCGGAGATCCACGTCATTCCGTTATCTCTTGCCAGCTTTGGCTTGGCTCCATGTTTCTCATAGATAGTTGTCAGCTCTGCCCGGAAATTCCGGATGATCTCACTCGCCCCGCCCACCAGTTGGAAGTTATTGTCGGAAGGATATAAGCCATATAGAGTGATCAGGATTTTATCGATATTCCTAAAATAATCTTCAAGCTCCGCCGTCAGATCTCTCAATTCCTCCTGGGGGAATTCCTTACTCCACTGCAAAGAAACATGATATCCCTCCGGTGGCTGAAAATATATTTTGTCTTTCAGGTCTGAAGGAATTGCCCGTTTCACAAATTCCCCCAGTGTATCTCTCCACTCCTCATCCGCTGTCAGCAATATGGATAATGATTTTGGGGTGGATTGGAGGGTCTCCGGATCAAAAAGATAAAAACCGTTTTCTCGGACAAACGCCATTTCTTCCACCAGCTTTCCTTCCCATTCCGGTGGTAATTCACTGAACATCTTCCTGAGCTTAATGTTAATACATCGGGATTTCAATAAAAAGCGAAAAGTACTGTTTGGACTCCTGCTCCGTCTATGCAGGCGGCTGGAGTTGGATGAGTAAGCCTTTTTTCCTCCCAGGACCCCATAACCCGGCATGGGTCCGTGCTTGAATGGGATATAATGATGGATAATATGCCGCTTTGTACGCTTGAAATTCCCACTGCAGTCTGGTCAGGTCTTTCCGCAGCACGGAAGCGTGAAGTAGGGGAATTAGGCGGCAGGGTCCTTGATACCACCCGGGAAAAATTGCAGGTTCCGGATCCCGAGGACAGAGAGATCAGAATAGTCACGGCAAGCGGACCGCATTCGCAGATATCAGTTTCATTTACTTCCGGGCCGAATGAATACCCGGACTTCCCCGGCAGGGAGGCTTTTTTTCCGTCTCCGGAACAAATGCGGGCTGTCGGGATGGCAGCTCAATCTCTTGGCCGGTATTCGGTTATTTCCGTGGAGAGAACTTTGGTGGAATTGTGGAAGGACACCACTTTTCTGTTGGTAGAAAGGAATAATTATGCAGTACCCCAGAAGCCGGAGGAACTGGATAATGTGGCCGGGTTGACGAAATTCATTTACCAGCCGCGGCTAGCCCTGGTAGTCTCGCCTGCAATGATCGAACAGGCAGGCGCGCAAAATCTGGAAACGGAAG
>Ga0209518_1003376_pt1 | contig 13743 bp, 10 predicted proteins | sample RifGroB1_FD_183993 | JGI IMG/M metagenome (GOLD analysis project Ga0209518, IMG submission 183993) | Groundwater microbial communities from Rifle, Colorado, USA - Groundwater B1 (SPAdes) (version 2) | ecosystem: Environmental > Aquatic > Deep subsurface > Groundwater | place: Rifle, Colorado... | reverse complement strand
ACGATACCGCAGCGGCATCTGCCAATCGAAATATTGCCCCGACATTGTACGTATCGAGGACATTGTCGACTACAATATAAATGGGATTTCTTTGTATGGAATTAATCTCCTCTGGTGAAGGATTTTGCTCTCGTAATTCTTTCGCCCCACGTTTAATTATTTTCGGTTGCATTACTTCATCTAATAGCTTCAAAACCTTCTGTAAATTCTTTTAAGAAATCATGGTGCGTTTGGTCCTGTTCTTCCTTCATTTCCCTGAGCACATCTCTCACAACGGCTAAAACCGCTACAACTACACCACTAGCTTCAGTCGTTGGTTCCTGATCTTCCCTACCATCACATTCGGCGTTACCACTGATTGCAGCATCCGTATCATAGACAATATTAGTTTGTTGGAATTCTTTCATACAATCACCCCCCTGAACCTGTCGGGGTAGGCGTATTTATTGGTGTCGGTGTGTTCGTTACAGTGGTAGTTGGACTTGGTGTTGTTAAGCCACTCGTCGGCGTTGGTGTATTTGTCGGCTCTTCCTCGTTCTTCGTTGGAGCTGGTGTATTAGTGGGTTTTGCTATCGGTTTAGTCGTTGGAGATGGTTCTTCAGTGGGTGACGGCTCTTCTGTTTTTGCTGAATCGGTAGCTTCAGACGTTGGTGTTGGTTGCGGGGTAACTAAAATGACGCGCTGCCCATTTGTTTCATTTTCGGGAATTGCTTTAATAATTCTATTTTTGCCCATGATGTACCAGGCAACACCGGCAATAATAACGACTGCGACAATTATAACAATATACAATCCTGCATTACCCCGGTTTGACTTCATATGGAACTATTATAACAGAGGGAACAATGACTTAGCGTTGTACAGAAGATGCAACAATATATTCAATAGAAAGCGAATTGATTTGCGCTGGAGTAAGACCTAACGACTCCATCCATGTTTCAGCTGCAAATCTTCCGTCGCTTTCGGTAACTCCCTCGGGAATTTCTATGAGAAATTCAAATTTCTGTGTATCGGAATCATAGTCGGAAATTATAGAAAATAATTCTTCTGCATAGGGCGTTTTATTTTTTAGAAAAATGTCGGGTCGTTCTTTCAAAACTAACTGCTCTGATTCGGCAACTGAAGTGGGATTAGGTGCAGTATCAGGAAATGTAATTTCACCTGCTCCTTCGGTGATAAAATCAATTGTATCAGGCAGTTTATTCGGATCGGGATAGCGAATAGCAATTCTGTAGGCCGTACTCTCCTGCCAAGTTGGATTAGGAGAAATAATCAGTACATCATTTTGAAAAGTAGTGGTAACGGGTGTATTAGGAGAAATGAGAATAGTAACATCTGTCTCAGTCAACGGTTCATTAAATGTTAACGTGATTTGTTGTGTAATAGGGACATCTTCAGATTCATCTTGTGGAATTGTTGAAATTACCCGCAGTTGATCAACTTCAGGAGGCAATGTGGGCGTGGGAGAAACAGAAGGGTGTTCATTCGATCTACCGAGTACCAACGAAATAATAAGTACTATCAGTATGACAATAAAAATACCAATTAAAATAATGAGTCGTTTCATATTACAGACGTGTTATCCAACCGTACACTTTCGGATCTGACAGATAAACTACTCTTGAATTCACGACACCCGCTGAATCCCAGTTTGCTTCCATTACTTCTACAGAACTAGCATCATTCACCTCAATGACATATGCAATGTGGCCATATTCGTTGCCCATATCCCATATTAACAGATCATGTACTCGAGGAAAACCATTTCCTTTTCTGACGAACCGATATTCAGGCGGGACATTACTTGCATAGTCGATGGCATGACCTCCTCCTGTTAAATCATGATTATCGAACTGCCACTTCATCCCCACTACTAAACCGACACACTGTAAATTAATATATTCATTTGCAGAATATACTAAATCATTTTTCGCGTTAGAAGTAAGTTGGGGAATTACACTGTTGAGACAGTTATTATTTGCTTGGACATTGAGTCGATGAACACGCCCCGGCGTTCCCCCATACTTACAAACAGACCGGATACTTGTCACCAAAGGATAAGCTTGTGCAATACTTCCCCCACCTGTAGATCCTGCCGGAATAGTTGGCTCCACCACTTCATCCGGTGTTCCTTGATAATAGTCCCACACATAGTCACAATATGTTTTGCCCAGTCTTTGACATGCATAGTAAGCTCCGGTACCCGATTTTGCAACATTACAAGGCGTGCATGATCCATAATACGCTTGTGCTGCTTTCGTTACTGCCGTTTTATTCCATGTTGTTTCTGAAGTTCCCGTTCCACTGTCGTTTTTTAATTTTTTGGCGGCGGCGTATAAAGAATCCTTCAAATTACAGACATTAGGCATTCTCCCATCGTTTACTTTTTCTGTAACTGCATTTTGATAACTTGACCAAGCGTTCGGGCAGGTTGCTAATCCGCATGCAGTACAACGTGGAGTGCCCAAATTATCGTATCCCGTCGTAAATTGCATTGGTCCAGCTGCCGAACAAACGTTTGGATTACAATTTGTTGGAACTTGAGCATTTGGCTCCTGATATTGAATAATTTCGTCTGAGGAAAGCCCAAAAACATGTTCTCCTTCAATATGAAGCGTTGCTTCCAACACTTGCCACGGAACACCAAACACACTAGCTACCTGCATAATAAGCTCGCGCAATGATCCTGTTACATTTGGATTCGTAACTCCACCCGTTGGACCCGGTGTTAATCCCGGAGTTGACGTTAGTCCGGAAGTCTTTTGCTGCAGTGCTTCCGGCAGCAGATTGGTTGCAACTTCCTGTACTTTAGTTTCGTTTGTGTTCGACTGTAACTGCCTTGCTTGTGGAAGCGTATGACCGGCAATTGGTTTTCTCGTACCGAATATGTTTTTAATCCTGTCGATTAGTGACACACTGGTACTACCCGATAGAACTTGGGCGCTCGACGTCCCCGCAATATCCCCGGATTCCAATTCGTCAGATAACCGTGTCAGTTCTTCATCGATACGTTTCAGTTCATCGATTTGATCTTGCGTGTTTTGTTCATTTTCCTTGATCGTTTGAGATTCGGGTGCGTAAATGTTGTGTACCGGAACCGCCGGACAAATCAAAGGAATCGTAATAGTGTCGCAGATTAGTTTAATAAATGAGTTGGTATCCTGTTCATTCTGTTGAGCAACACTTTCGGGAGTCAGATCATCTTTTGTTTTTTCTAAAATATCACTTGCTGATTTCTGAGCAAGAAGTGTAGATGGTATGACAATTGAGACTACTATGAGAGTTAAAATACCAAGGGCAAGTTTACGAAACATACTCTATAAGTATAGCAACAATTCAAGAAATTTATCAAACAACTTCGGATAATGTGTACCAATGTATTAATACATTGGTATATAATTTTCGGCGGAAATTAAAGAACAGGAAGAAAAGAAGCAAATATATAAATATATATTGGAGTAGCAGCACTTGTGCTGCGCTTTATTTAGTGGACGCGCCACGAGATGGCGCTACTCCATCTTTAACTTCCGGTTTTTGCCATGAGGCAAATGTACATGTCGGATAATTACTGCATCCAAAAAATTTCCTGCCTTTTCTCGTTTTCTTAATAACAATATCGCCGCCGCATTCAGGACATTTTATATCAAGTGTCTGAATAATTGGCTTAGTGAAACGGCACGTTGGAAAATTGCTGCAGGCGAGGAATTTTCCAAATTTTCCAATTTTCTCAACGAGATCTCCCCCGCACTCCGTACATTTTTCTCCTGTTTTCTTTCCTTGAATTTTAATCTTCTCTGAACTTTTTTGTGCCTTTTCAATTCCCTTTTCAAATGGATTCCAGAATTTTCTGATCGTATCTTCCCACTGTTTATTTCCATTGGCAATTTGGTCTAATTTATCCTCCATCTCTGCCGTAAAGGACACATTGATAATATCGTCAAAGTGTTTCACTAGAAAGTCATTGATTGCTATGCCGAGTTCTGTTGGACAAAAGGCGCGATTCTCATTTTTCTCAACGTATTGCCGGGCCTGAATAGTAGAAATGGTCGGCGCATAGGTGGAAGGTCTACCAATCCCCTGCTCCTCAAGAGTTTTTATGAGTGAGGCTTCATTGTAACGAGCAGGCGGCTGGGTAAATTTCTGCTGTGGATCAAGTTTTATTAAATCAAGCGGATCATTATCGGAAACTTCTGGAATAGTTTGTGTTTCTGCTTTTGTCGGAAAAAGCACACGCCATCCATTAAAGACTTCCCGTTCTCCCGACGCACGGAAGAGATACGTCATCCCCGACCCCGATCGGGGATCCCCTGAGATTCCCCCGCCGGCCGGCGGGGGAATGACAGAAGCAGCCACCTCAACCGTTGTCCGTTCTACTTCCTGTGGCTTCATCTGAGACGTAACGAATCTTCGGGTAATTATATCTAATAATTTCTCATGATCTCTTCCAAGAGTACTACCGGATTTTGAAGCTTGCCCGCCGGAGCCTTGGCGAAGGCGGGTTGGCCGTATCGCTTCATGCGCTTCCTGGGCCACTTTTGATTTTGTTTGATAGAAATTGGGTTTTTCCGGTAAATACTTTTTTCCGTAGGCGGTTTCTATGTGGTCCCGGGCAAGCTGCATCGCCTCGGGGGCTAAATGGACTGAGTCGGTGCGATGATAGGTTATTTTTCCTTTTTCATAGAGATTTTGTGCAATCGTCATGGTTTTTCGCGCGGACCACCCAAAAAAGGACGCGGCTGTTCTTTGAAGTGTTGAGGTAATAAACGGTGGGTATGGACTTCTTAGATGAGTCGTTTTCAAAACTCTCGAAACAATGTATTTTGCTTTTTCAAGATCTGAGATAATCTTATCTGACTGTTCTTTATTTTTTACTTCGGCTTTATTCTCCCCAATCTTAACTAATTGGGCTATGAATTCTCCCTTTTCATTTTTCGTTTTGAGATGTGCATATAAATCCCAATATTCTTCAGGAATAAAGGCCAAAATTTCCCGTTCGCGTTCGACGATTAACCGAACGGCTACCGATTGGACGCGTCCTGCAGAGAGCCATCGTTTTCCTGCTTTACTCCACAAAAGAGGTGAAAGTTTGTAACCCATGAGGCGGTCAAGAACCCGTCTTCCCTGTTGGGCATCAACCAGATCCATGTCAATAGTACGGGGATGTTTGAGCGCTTCTTCAATGGCTGATTTGGTAATTTGATGGAAGACGATGCGTTTGAACCTATCTGTTTTATTTTGATCCTTTAATAATATGTTCGCCACATGCCAGGCAATTGCCTCCCCTTCCCGATCCGGATCAGTTGCCAGAATAATATCCGAAGCATCTTTTACGAGTGATTGTAACTTTTTGACAATTTCTTCTTTTTTCTTAGGGATTTCATACGTCGGCTGAAAATTCTTTTCAACATCGACGCCCAGTTTCTTTTCCGGCAGATCACGAATGTGCCCCATTGATGCTTCTATACGATAATCACTTCCCAAAAAACGGGACAGTGTTCGTGCTTTCGTTGGTGACTCGACAATGATTAATGATTGAGCCATAGTAAAGGATTGTAACAAACTTGTTCAATGGTACAACAAATAAGATATGAATAATACTACCCGAAAGAAAGAGAATATACAAATGATCTTATGTCTGGATTTACTCGTTATATCTTAGCAATCTTAACAAGTGGTGCATCTGACGTTAGTCGCGCAAGGATGTCGCCGGAATTTTTTATGAGTGTCGTTTTTTTCTTCGACTGTAATAAAAACTACCGTATATACGGACGTACAAAGATATAATCCATACTATTGATCCTCCCATCACCATTGGTATCTAAAGAAGGAGTATTAGTGTAATAACTTCGTAAAATTGCATAGAGTTCAGTAGTTGATATCTTCCCGTCTTTTGGATTGTTGTCTCCGGGGATAGGAATGATGGTTGGAGTAGGTATTGGTGTTGAAGTAGGTATTGCAGTAGGTGCTGCACACGTGAAAGTTTTGGGAGAACTGGTAAGAAGCACATTACTACCCCCTACGGTACCATCGGGAAGAATATTAATTGCAAAGGCGGATATAGAGTGTGACTTTCCATCTTTAAGAGAGCTGGGTGTTGTGTAGGTATAGCCATGGTTGTTTGTACCACCACACAGTGGTTCAAGATCAACTCTTGTCTGATTTGCAGTTGTTTCACCTATATAGGTAGAACCATCGTAGAATTGTACTTTCAGTGTCTGACTAAATTTATCTGCATCACACGTCCATCCTGAAAAAGAGGTACAAGATGCTGAGTCTAAATAGCCAACGGGAGGAGTATTGGCGGGCTGACTACTAAGTTCAACAACAACAGGCAAATGATCGGAAAACTGAAGCGATTGCTCAACGTAAGCATTTTTCACTGAAAAGGTTGCTCGTTTATCTATAAATATATAGTCAACTGCAAAATTGCTATTCGGATCTCTTACTGTATCATTGCAGTTTCCGTTTGGAAATTTGACTGGATCACAAGCACGGTAAAAGCCAGCATCTTCAATACGTTTCAAAACAGGAGCCGCATCTGCAAAATCATATCTAAGATTAAAATCTCCCATAATAACAATTGGAATCCCATCATTTCGAAATTGATCTATGAACGGAAGAAGATGTGTATCAAGGGTCAGTGCCTGCGTACCAGGTTGTGGATGGAGATTTATAAATCGTATTCTGCCAACAGGAGTGTCAACGACTATAGCCTCAGCTCCTTGACTATTAGATGCAGCAGTTGATGTGGAAATAATCGGAGGTATGATCGGCGTATTATGTAAAAATACCCGGTACCACCACATTTCGCGGCTTCCTTGCTGGGCGTGGATATATTCTCGTTCAGTAACGGTATACCCTGGTGCTGTTAAAGCTACGGCGTCTTTAAGATATTGTATGTGATCAAAATCGCATGCATCACTGTCTTTTTGCTTCACAACTTCCTGTAAGGCGGCAACAGAAACACCATTGTTTTTTATAAAGCTGACAATTGCCTGCATATTTTGTTTATTGGTGAGACTGCATAAACCACCCGGCGGGTCACTTAGGACGTTAAATATCATTATTTTTGTCGAAGTTGCGGCGTAACTGATTGACGGTATTCTTGAAAAAAGAAGTAAATAGATAAGAAAGATGGGAAGTGCGAATTTTATTTTCATAATGGAGATTGTTTAAACCCCTTATAATTATAATAGTATGAATGCAGCTGAAAAACAACTCTGGCCTCCGGATGCTTTTGGTGTACGGAAGCGCTGCTTAAAAGAGTAAAAGGGGTGAAAAAAGTAACCAGAATCACCCGTATTGCCGGGCCGCGATAGATCCGAAGATACACAAGCTTTTCTCTTCTTAACAATTGTAATTTAGTAATTTTCTATTCTTCAGAAAATTTTAAGTCCAAAAATGATATAATACGCTTTCTTTGTATGCACATTGACATACTTCTCCAACCTATTCCGGGTTCCGGCATATAATTCCACCTTTCTTATTAGCAAGAATTGCGGGAACTATGCGGTTCTGCTGGTATTGCAGAAGGAGAAAACGGTTATTCGGTTAAATTTGCGAAATAAAGCCTCCAGACGGAGAACTGGATGAAGCTTTTGACAAAGGCGTCAAAACCTTCAAAACAGTTCTTCGTGTTTCTATTTCAGTAACAGGAGGTTTCATATGTTTCGCAGAATTAAGAAGTTTGTTTTAGCGTTCTGTGTTGGTTTGTTATCGGTTTCGTTCTTGGTCCCGGCTCGATTGAAAGCTCAGGAGTACGTTCCGACGATTGGACAAGTTAACTTGCAACAAGCACAATCAGCAGAGGAAACTCAGGCATGTGTAACTATTCAGCCGCTTGATCCAGCACCCGTAGAGGTGTTTCAGATTCGTGAGAACATGATGTGGATCCCCAGTATTCTTAATGGTGGACCACAGTGTGTTCCGATCCCTAACGCTCTCGTGGGGGCAGTAGGACTGATTTCTCCACAAGACATCGTCGTTCCCGTAAGCTCGGCTGACAAGACCACATTCGAGGCTATAGGCCAGGCAATCGTCACTGAGCTACAGAACGAGTTGAACCCCACGATCGACCCCACGATCTTTGAAGAAGCATCACGTGGAGAATCAAACGGGTACTACAACAAGTTGATAGGACTTTGGTATTTGGGTCAAGAAGAGGCAGCGGCGGCTGGTACGAATCTGATTCCCCCACCCTTCGAGGATCCGGGGTCGTACTACGTTGTCCGACTCACGATCACAAGTGACCTGTTCACGAACGTAATCTTCCTGAAGTTAGAGCCCAGTACAGTGCTCTATACATGCGCTTCGAAAGCTTGCGATCCTACGCCGCTCACCGCGCTTTGTCCCGAAGGTACCGATCTTTCTGATTTTCAGGCCATCTATCTGGGCAGCTACCCTGTACCCAAAGTAGTTGGCTTAGTCAGTAAGTTGGAAATGTGGACACAGATTGGCCACACTCCTCGAACTCTCGGGCTGTGTCCTGGAGCATCTGGATATACGTATCTCGATGGTCCCTCAACATGGGCAGGTCTTGGCGTAGAGGCACGTGAAGATGTCGAGACCGTCGTAGAGGGTCAGAGAGAATGGTTGCAGCGCAACATCCGTCTTCTCCCAGTGGGAGGTGGACAGCCAATCTCGGCTCCTGCTATGTTTAGAGCGCTTGACAACGGCCAGATCGCGTGGATCGGCATTGCAATCGAGATTGGAGGAATCATTCTCAAGTTCATCGCAGCAGCGAGAGGAGCACCAGCAATGCCTTGAGAACACAACTGAATAACAACCGAATACCAAACCCAGGAGGGAAAGAAAGAAAAATAAACGCACTCGCGTTTCTACTGACAGACTTGTCAGTTCTCTTTTCTCTCCCTCCTGGACACACCTTTTAAAATTAACTTATCGATGGTAAACCAGAAAGATTTCCTGAAGAAGCACGTGAAGCATTCATAAAACCACGCACAACATCAAATGTCTGTATATTTACCCGTCCCACAGCATCAAACTCACCTTCATCTTCAGAAGAGATACTCACTCCCCTATCAAGATGTTTTTGTGCATATGGAGTAAGTGATATTTCTGATTCAGATACTCGGGGTAGTATAAAGTAATATAGAGAATACGGATTTTGCCGGTCAAGAATCACCTGTTCATGTTTTCCTTCAACAGAACGTTCAATACTTCGCGCATATGCACTTCCGACTACATAGATTGACTGTTGGAAATTTTCTGCCGTCATTAACGTAAACACCAACTCTTGGGGCACAAAGGGGACAACATGAATTTCGCCATCATATCTGTCTCTCACACATTTGATCTTCTGAATGTCTGCTTTTTTAGCAGTTGCTGTAAATGAAATGCCGAGAAAATCGAATAATTCCTGCGGATCATCAGACATAAGCGCATCGTATATTTCAGGTTTCGCAATAGGACTTATCTTCTGGAGAATCGGTTGGAGTATTTGATACATTCCTTCTCTCGGTTCACCAACAGGGAATGAGTATTGAAAATCAGGTCTTAAGAAATGACCACGATTATCTGGAGGGAAAAATCCAGGTTGTTGATCCGGTAACATACGAGTATTTTACTCCACCCGCACCACAAAGACTCTTTTTAAGACCGTTGGGTCAATGGTCAACTTCACCACTGCTTTCTGAAACGGATCTCGCGACTGGGTAATGATTTCTGAAACTTCTCCGATGAGAAGATTGGGAGGCAACCCATCTTCCCCACTCGTAGAAACACGGTCCCCCACGGAGAGCGATTCACTCTGAAGCACCCGATCAAGATATACTTTGGTAACATCACCTAACTCTGGCGATCCCATAACCAAACCTTGTGCGCCTTTATCGGTCTTAACCGCTATTTTTTTCTCCGGATCAGATAATAGTTTTATGTGAGATAGCCGGGGTGTTGTCTCAGACACTAAGCCAATAAGTATTTGTTCACTGACGACCGGCATATCAGCTTCTATTCCCTCATCACTTCCCGCAGCAACAAGCATTTCGGCACGCGACTCTTCTATTTGCTTTGAAATAACAATACTCGGGATAAAATTGTAGGTAGGTGGTAGAGGTGCCTGTAATTGCTTTCTTAAATCTCTGTTTTCATCTGATAACAAATCACGCTCTTGTTCTACCGATATAATTTTTGACCGCAGTTCATCAAGAGACGAGTTATTTTCGAGTGCTGGATTACCGCGTATTTTAAGCAAATAGCGTTCAATGGTAGATCGAACCGGATTCGTAATTCTATGCGAATCAGAAAAGATAAGAAATCCGCACACGACGCTTAAAAAGAGAAATAATGGGATAATCTGAATACGTTGTCGGTTCATGTTATTGCAAGCCACCCGTTACTTTAACTTTATTCAGAAGATTTGCATCTTTTAACACCTTTCCGGCACCGCGTACGACTGCCGTTTCAGGGTCTTTGCTCTGGACGACGGGTATTTTAACTTGCTCAGCTATCATTTTATCAAGTCCTGCCAACTTGGATCCTCCGCCGGCGAGGTGAATCCCGTGCTCCATGATGTCGCCAACCAGTTCCGGTGGAATTTCTTCAATAAGATCTTTTAACTCTTCAACAATCTGATTCGTAACGCTCGAGATTGCTTCGCGAACCTCAGTACTGGTAACTTTGATAGACTTTGGCAATCCAGTTTCGAGGCTTCTACCCCGAATGACGGTAGATGTCTCTTTTCCAATAGGATAGGCCGACCCAATACTTATTTTCACTTCCTCAGCGGTCATAGAACCAATCAGCAGAGAGTGTCGTATACGAACGTGTTTAACAATTGACTCATCCATCTCATCACCCGCAAGCCGAATGGAGCGATTCACCACGATGCCTCCGAGAGAAATAACCGCAAGTTCACTCGTTCCGCCACCAATGTCCAGAATCATTGATCCCGTTGGCGTGTCAACCGGGAGTCCTAGTCCAAGCGCTGCGGCCATTGGTTCCTCTATTAAATAGGCTTCTCGAGCCCCTGCCTCAAGTGCTGCTTCCCACACCGCACGTCTCTCTACTTCAGTAACGCCGGCCGGAATACCGATAACTACGCGTGGACGCGGAAATTTGCTAAACCAGTTTTTGTAATGAAACATGTTCCCCCCTGGATGTTGATGTACTTCCTGTATATAGTATTTAAGCATTGCATACGCGGCGTCAAAATCTGAAATGACCCCATGTCGCAAGGGGCGAAATGCTTCGATTAATTCGGGAGTTTTCCCGAGCATTTTCTTGGCTTCAGATCCGATAGCGAGTACTTTCTTTGTTTTCTTGTGTCGAGCTACCACAGAAGGTTCCCGAATCGCTATTCCTTTTCCTAAAACACCAACCAATGTATTTGCGGTTCCTAAGTCGATAGCTAAATCATAGGAAAAAATCCCTAAAATAGGGTCAAGTAACATATCATTTCATTGTATCATGAAAACACGAAACCAAAAATTACTGATTATTAATTATTGATTATTCTTTTCTCTAGAGATTGTGTGTAATCAGTAATCAGTAATCAGTAATCAGTAATACGGTATAATCTTTAGTATGACAGAGATTTCGAATAGGACAATTCGCTACGCTTATTATTTATTATTTTTTCTGACCCCTCTTCTTCTTACTCCTTTAAATTATGAGTTATTCGAATTTAATAAAATGCTGTTTGTGTATGGCATTAGTATCATAGTGGGGTCTGCATGGATGATCCGTATGACCATAGAAAAACGAATAATCTTTCGACAGACGCCTCTTGATATTCCAATTGCATTGTTCTTGATTGCACATCTTATTTCAACGATCAACTCTATTGATCCGCACATTTCAGTATGGGGATACTATGGACGGTACAACGGCGGACTGGTTTCATTAATAAGTTATTTGGTTTTGTACTATGGATTGGTCAGTAATCTCAATGATGGAAAAAATAACAAACCAATCCTCAATATGCTTTTCTTAAGTCTGGCTTCTGGTTTTCTCGTATCTTTGTATGGTATAGCTCAACATTTTGGCATCGATGCACATATATGGGTGCAGGATGTGCAGAATCGCGTCTTCTCCACACTGGGACAACCCAATTGGCTGGCAGCATATCTGACGGTATTGTTACCTATCTCCTTTTCAATGTTATTAAATTACCAAGTCTCAAATTTCAATGATCAAACAAATTTAAAACCAAAACAAGAAAGGTTTGAAAATTGGAAAATTGGAAATTGGAAGTTGTTTGATAATTGGAGCTTGGTTATGGGAGTTTTATCAATCATCTTTTACATAACACTCCTCTTCACCAAATCCCGCTCTGGATTTTTTGCATTTTGGATATCGAATACACTATTTTGGATCGGAGTATTTTTAATTAATAAAGTACATCAGGGACGTACCACGACAAAACCATTTCAATTAGCATTTGGTATTAATCTTGCATTGATATTCGTAACAACCATCATCGGCTCCCCGTTCTCCCAAATCAACAACTTGTTTTCTTTTCAGAAAGAGAACGTCGATTATAACCAGGAAGCATTGCCGGATAATACAACCGATGGTTCCCTGAATACAGGATACACCGTACAAAATACTAATGTCACCGATTCTGGAGATATCCGAAAACTGGTCTGGCAGGGAGCAATCGATGCCGCGCGCGCGCGACCGTACTTTGGCTGGGGTGTCGAAACGTTTGCGTGGGTCTTCTATCGATTTAAACCAATAGAGCATAACTTAACGTCAGAATGGGATTTTTTATATAACAAAGCACATAACGAATACCTTAATTACGCAGCTACTACCGGTTTAGTTGGATTGGGAAGTTATTTACTTTTCATTGGAACATCTATCGGGTGGTTTTTAACAATTTTCAAATCTCAATTTTCAAGTTTCAAACATAATAATGAAAAATTAAAAATTCAAAATTGGAAATTGTTTGATAATTGGAATTTGAAACGTGGAATTTTGTCTCTCGGTCTTTTCTCAGGATGGTTTTCTCTCTTAATAACTAATTTCTTCGGCTTTTCTGTGGTCGTTACCTCTCTTTATTTTTGGCTTATTCCTGCAATGATAGTTGTTCTTTTTCAAACGAATAAATCTGTTGTCCTGCCTGCCGGCAGGCAGGGTTTGAGCCAATGGATTCCCGTCGGGGCCATTTTAGGAACAGCACTCTATTTACTGTGGTCGCTCGTATTGTATTGGCGGGCAGACTATTTCTATGCAGATGCGAGAAGCGCTTACGGAAAGGGAAATTATGCATCTTCATACCGTTTGATCATAAAATCTATTACCGCCCGCCCGTACGAACCAGTCTATCACGATCAGCTCGCCAGCACACTCGCCCACCTTGCAACCCCCTCATCCGAATTGATCGAACAGGCAATTGCTGCATCAAATATTGCATTGCAGCTATCTCCCGGAAATGTCAGCTTTTGGAAATCAAGAACACGGATGTTTTATAATCTTTCGCAAATTGATGAAAAGTATTCGCTCGATGCACTAAATGCAGTCCTAGAAGCCCAATCTCGAGCACCGACGGATCCACTTATCACGTACAATGTCGGTATTGTGTACGAATTGAATAGCAATAGAGACAAAGCACTAGAGAGTTTCAAAAAAGCATTGGAACTGAAAAAGGATTATAAAGACGCCGCGTGGGCATTGGCAATTTTTTACGAAGTTGAAAATCCGGAAGAATCAGAAAAGTGGTTCAGGTACATTCTTGAAAATATCGATCCGAATGATCAGGAAGTGAAGAAAAAACTGGAA
>Ga0209518_1003372_pt1 | contig 13750 bp, 20 predicted proteins | sample RifGroB1_FD_183993 | JGI IMG/M metagenome (GOLD analysis project Ga0209518, IMG submission 183993) | Groundwater microbial communities from Rifle, Colorado, USA - Groundwater B1 (SPAdes) (version 2) | ecosystem: Environmental > Aquatic > Deep subsurface > Groundwater | place: Rifle, Colorado... | reverse complement strand
GTCCCGCTGGCACGGTAGGCGGTGCGGCTCTCGGCTACGCGATGGGTGCCCAAACCACCGATCTGTTTGCTGGGGTGCCCAAACGCACACCGCTACAAGAGGTGGGTAACACCGTCAATCAGCTTGCCACCGGGGCAACCTACGAGATGGGTGGTGCTGTACTCGCCAAGGGTGCTGGTGCGCTGGTACAAGGTGGCCGCAACCTCATCGAGCGCGGTGCCCCGTTCAGTCCGACTCGTAACCACATCAACGCAGCCGATCAGTTCGGTGACGCAGCCACAGGTGCTCAGGGCAACTGGAAAACCACCGACCCGGGGTTTGCCGAGCGGCAGGCCAGCACCGACAGCAACCGACTGGCTCAGGTCAAGCAGGCTACCCGCAACCGCGATGACGCTCTGTTCAACCGCCTGAACTCCACACTCTCCGAGGGCCAGCGCCCCCTGCAGCCGTCAGCCGGCCAGCGTGAGGGTGGTAAGCTACTTGCCCTGGAGCAGAAACAGCGACTCAGGTACAAGACCCGCGGCACCACGCCGGAAGCCATGCCGTTTGACGAGCGTGTGGCGCTGAACTCGGCAGTCAATGCAGACGCAGCCCTGGCCCGTGTGACCAAGCAGGTAGGTCGCGGGGAGGCACTACCGGCCAGCGAGTACGCCAGCACGACCGGTGAGCGGATCGTCAAGAGTGTTCAGGAGTCCGAGGCTGCTGTCAAACCGGAAGTCAAGAGGCTATTCAACCAGCCTGAGTTCGGCTACGAGATGCCCCGTGTCGAGTATGATGAGGCTATTGAGTCAGTGCTGGGGAGCAACCTTGACGAGACAGCCCGTGCAGCCGTGCAGGGTGTGGCTAAGTTTGCCGAGGGAGCCGAGAAAACCGCAGCAGGACTCAAGTCGATCAAGGAGACCATTGATGGTCGGCTCAGTCAGGCTATCCGCCAGGGTGACAACGCGGCTGTAGCAGCCCTCCAGCGTGTCAAGCAGGGTGTGTGGGATTCGTTCGAGACCATGGGTAAGGCTGCCGAGGCGGGGGATGTGGCTGTGCATGAGGGGCGGATTGTCTACCCGAGCAAGATCAAGAGTCAGATAGCCACACTCGATGAGCGGATTGCCGCTGAGAGCGCCAAGCCCGATCTGGCTGCCATGCGTGCTGACATGGGCACGCAACCGGGCATGATGAAGATGACCGGGGAGACTGACAAGGCGTACCAGGCTCGGTTGACTCAGGCGTATGAGAAGGCTGGTAAACCGGTGCCTATGCAGGGTGCGGGTGGTACGGCGGCAGACGATGGGGTTAAGGTCTATCGTGGTGAGCAGCCCTACAAGGCAGGGGATGAGACAGGCAGCAGCAAAGGTATGAACACTGGCGACTTCTGGACTACTGACAAGTCAATGGCTGAGTACTATGCTGGTGAAAACGGCAAAGTCCTTGAGTCCACGTTGGCGTCCGATGCCAAAATCTTAGACCTGACCACACCGGAGGGTCAGAAGATATACGAGGAATTGACTGAGCAAACCTTTGATGTCTACCGTGTGGCCGAGCAGGGTATAGACGCCCGTCAAATATCCACAGGGCGTTCACTGAAAGACATACTGAAAGAGCAGAAGTACGACGCTGTTCATTCAGTAGATATAGATGGTCCTGAAACCCTGATACTGAATCACGCAAAGTTGGGCGGCAAACAGGCACCCCAATCCAAGGCAATAGCCGATCTGACCGCCCGCCGCGCTACCCTACAAGACACCCTGCAAGCAGCCCAACCAGCCGAGGATGTGGCAGCCAGCTACGCCAGCGCACGCCGCTACACCAAGGAAGAACAGAAGGACCGCTTCGCCAGGGACACTATCGCCGGCATCCTGAAGAAAGGCGACCAGTACGGTGGGTTGAATACCCCGCTGGAGCAGATACCCGACAAGGTGTTCACCCCCCGCGGCGCTCACGAACTGGTCAGGGCCAAGATGCCATTCCGAGCATCCGACGACGCAGCCGATCTCGTCGCCCGACTCGCTGCCGGCAAGCAGGCCGCTGGTGAGCTGGTCTACCCCCATGTGGTCACCAAGTTCACCAAGGCCGCTATCGACCCGAACACAGGCGTCATGAGCATACCGGCAGCCGAGCGGTTTCTACGCGACAATGGTGAGGTGCTTCAGACGCTTGGCCTCACCAAAGACGTAGAGCAGATCATCAAGGGCCAGTTGCCCAAAGCGGTACGCGCCCACTTGGACGGCCTGGGTGTGGACTTGATGAAAAACCCCACCATGTCGGCTCGACTGGCTGTCAAGTTCGCCCGTAAGCAGTTCGGCCCCTCGATAGGTAAATATTTTGGGTCAACTCGGGCGGTGATGGATTGGGCGCATACTCTGGAAATATCCGAGCGCAGCAACGTGGTAGCCACACTCAGGGGTCCGAACACATTTGAAAAGTTCGATCTGGCTACTGCGCTAGATAAAGGCAGCATGGTTATGGCGGTAATCGCAAAGGCTGGTTGGATTATGAACTCAGCTAAAGGTGCTATCGGCTCTGTGATTAAAGCACCAATGAAGATCGCTCAGGCAGACGTAGACCGGATCATTCAGGATGCTCTACTGGATGGCAACGTGGCATCCAGTCTGATGCAAATCTACCGCGCCAAGCGGGTTAGCGACATCAGCCAGAGGGCGGCTGACGCGCTGAAGCCGTATTTCATTCAGGCGGGGGTATCAGCCACACAGTAATTGCTCTCAAAGGCAATAAAACGCTTGACAGGTAATCCCGCACACGATAAACTCCCTGTAAATAATCACACAGGGGGTGGGTGATGGGTGATGGAAAGATTGGCATGATGAGGGATGTGGACAGGGATAGGATGCTAAACAGAGGCAGACTGCGTATGACTGGAATAATCGAAGGTGGATTGAACGCAACACTGATGCAGCCAGGTAAGGCGCTGGTTATCTGTGGGCCGGCAGCAAGCGGCAAGACAATACTGGCTCGACTGATCGCCAGCCAGTATGGCGAGAATGTACTGTATGCATCGATATACGAACTAACCCGACCATTCAGTGTACTCGTAAACTCACCAGACGTTCTGGTGGTCGAAGATTTTGAGCTGCATAGTACCACGGAATGGTTGCTTTTGTTCTCAATCCTCACCAGTGGTACGATTGAGGTACAGCGCCAACACAAGCCCTCTATCGTTGTACCCACACCGAAACACGTAATCATCTGCACGCGGGCAGACCCCGATTTATATACAGAGGAACTATTCACTACCCTGATCATAGGCGGCGTTAAATAACTCACACTGGAGGGTGAGATGAGAGTAAAGACAAACGATTGGCAGGGCAATCTGCGGGAATACGAATTGTGGAGCGTATTATCTGAAACCAAAATATCGCACGGCGCAGGAGCGGTTGAAGCGGTCAAAGAGGTTGCTGAAAGCAACGCTGAGAAAATTGGCAAATTGATCGCTCATCTGGTAGACACCGGCCAAATTGATCTGGAAATAGCTCTTAAAATCTGTGATGTTTCCGGTGAAGTTACAATAGTCACACAGCCTGCACCCACGGAATAGCTTGACATACAGCGCAGCGTGTGGTAACGCAATAGTACAATTCTGACGACGGTCAGTGGGGGTGTGGTCCCGACCTTCTATCAATACGGGACTCCTACTAGCAGTGGGCAACACGGGCCGCTGCTACTCAACCCATACAGGCGGGTATCCCATGCTGACAGTCCTCTGCCCCATGCCGCGCTTCGCGGAGTTCGGCCCCACAGGTATGCCCCTCTCAGGTGGCAAGCTCTACACCGCCCAACCGACCACTGTTGCTGGTCCCGGGCAATCCTTCCCCAAATCAACCTACACTGACGGCACCGGCCAAGTAGCCAACAGCAATCCGGTCATTCTGGACGCCGCAGGCCGCGCTGACGTGTGGCTATCAGGTAGCTACTCCATGGCGCTCTACGATGAGGATGACGTGTTGGTCTACACGGCTGACGCGGTATCCGGCATCGACACAGGCAGCATCGGGGCAACCAGCCAGATATTCGGTGACGCATCAGCCGCCACGTACAACGCCAACATCCTATCCGCCGACGACTCCTTGGCACCCGCCTATTACGAGATATTCAAAACCGACAACAGTGTCAACCCGGTCAGGATCACACCGGCTACCGGCACCGTGCAAGGCCAACCATACATCGACCTGACCGTACAGGGTGAGGGCATCCGACTCGTCCGCTCTGTGACGGATAACAATTGGTACCGCTCGTAATGACCAAGCGCACACCGATCAAGCGCCCTGTGCCCAAGCCTAAACCAGCCCCACGTCCAGGGAGAACCTACTATGTCTGAGCAAACCTGCCTCACACCGTCATGCCTCACTGACCGGCAAGTCAAGGAAGCTGTTATGTCAACCAAGTTGACCGGTGTCTTGACACTCAGTGCCATTGCCGTGGGGTTACTCAGCTACTCGGTATTCTGGCAGGCCCCGTCAATCAGGGCTGACTTCACCAAGGAAATTAACCGGCTTGACAACACTGATCGGTCGCTCGATCTCAGGATCAGTGCCCTGGAGGGCAAATGACAACACGTATCCTGCTTGTACTCGCTGCACTGCTGTGTGGCTGTGGCTCACCGGCCCCCGCCGCAATTCTGGTCCAAGGAGCCAATGGCACCTACACGCTAAAATCCACACTGGCTGAGGCCGCTGTAGCTGCCGACGCTGCCGGCAAAAGCGTACTGGTGACCACGGCTCTCAGCGCCGTGCAGTCAAATATCTCCAGCGCCACCCTGCACGCATGGCCAACTGATCGGACATTGCAGTTCAGCACTAGTGGGTCGATAGCCAACACCACGGTATTTAGACACCCCGGTAGCACGAAGCATTGGCCTGAAGACAGGCAGTTGTTCACCGGGGCTGGGCGCGTCTACCTTCCTACATCCCGGCCCGAATGGTTCGGCGCGGTCATGGATGACTTGGTTGATGACTACGCTGCAACTCAAAAAGCGTTCAACTACTGTAAAGAGGTGCTTTTCCGCAAAGGAGTGTATCTTTACGGTACCAATTTAGTAGCATCAAGCACGATGCTGGTCAAACGTGTAGCTGGTGAGGGGCCACTTACAATCCTCAGAAAGACAGTAGACACCGTACCCTATGTCATCGCGGTGGTTAGCGCAACAGACGTGACAATAGAAAATCTGGCGGGTGACGGCGTAAGGTCTACCACCGCAGATTATACCAATTCCAATTTTGTCTTCTACCTGGCTGGTGCGATTAACTGTGTGGTCAACAATGTCCACGCATACGGCGCACTCTCGGACAATATAGTGGTCGAGTATGGCAAGGGCAACAAGGTTGTCAACTCTTGGTCGTACAACTGCAACAAGGACGGCATTTATTCCTCCGGCAGCGAGGCCATTGTTATCTCCGGCAATCACTCCTACGGTAACGGGTCCAACTCTACCGGGGGCGGCATCGCTGTTGCAGCTACCTGGGGTGCCGCCGTCACGAGTAACATCTGCTACGACAACGTGCAATTTGACATACTTCTCAGCAGGGGCACGCGCTTTGCCACCGTCACCGGCAACTCTAATGGGCCGTTCACTTCAGGCCAAGCGCCGATAGGTCTGTACGTGCTAGGCGAGGGCCTTGGGGGGACACTGCACGGTTTTGACTATGGTGATGGGACACTCTCCTACGGTGCATCCGACTGCCAGATCTCTGCAAATACCTTTCAGGGAGAGCTTCGGCTGGAATTGTTGGCTAGCTCCACTGTCTCGAACAACACCGTATATGACCCCAACGAATACGCCATCAACTGCATGGGTTGTACCGGTAACACCATCACCGGCAACATTACCAAGAACTATTCCACGTGGGGGCTACTGCTTAATTCTACAGCCAAGAACGGCACGGTGCAGTCCGACCTCAACGTGATTGGCCCGAACTACTATGACGACATGGCCAAGACAACTCACAATAATGGGACCGGAGCCGGGAACATTTATAATGACGTTGCTTTTGGAGCATGGACACCTGTGGTTTTGGGTGCTTCTACGGCGGGCACCTACGAAATCGCAGGGACCGCCAGATACCACAAGGTAGGGCGACAAGTGACGCTTATAGGGAATATAGCCCTTGCAGCGTCAATCACGGGCGGCGGGTCAGGCAACCTGCGAATAGCCGGCATCCCCTTCGCACGCAATACGAGCTACACGTCTGTGGGAGCGGTCATGCTGCGTGGTGTGGATTTTACGGGGGTGTCCCCAGTCGTGCGATTTGTAGGGGCTTCTGAGGTCTATTTCCCAGTGACCAACGATAACGGGGCGGAAGTGGCCATTGACATCGCCGGAGTGGCTGCAACCGACGCGATAAATTTCACCATAACCTATGAAGCGGCGGAGCCGTAAGGAGCCTATAATTGCAAGCCATCAACCGCACTAACATCTAGGAGCGTCAACCAATGAGACACATACTACTCGCATTAGCACTCTGCTGTGTGGCCATCACAGTCCACGCCGCCGACATCAAGCCTGCTCTCAAACTGACGTTCGGTCATGAGGGCGGATTCCAGCGTATGGCTGGTGACTCAGGTAACTACGCCAACGGGCGACTTGTCGGCACGAAATACGGCATAGCAGCAGCCAGCTACCCGCACGAAGACATACCCAACCTCACCCTGGACCGAGCAGCACAGATATACCAGCGCGACTTTTGGGGTGCCAGCCGGTGTGATGAATGGAAAAACCAGATCGTTGCTAACCTCTATTTCGACTTCGCCGTCAACATGGGTCAGGGTACAGCCGCTCGGATCATCCAGAGAGCAATCAACTACGCAGGCTACCCTCGACCACGCATTGCCGTTGACGGGGTGATCGGCAAAGGCACCGTCAAGCGGTTGAACGAAGTCGATCAGACCTTGCTGTTTGTGCATCTGGTCGGTCTTGGTCACAACCGCTACGTTCAGATCGTGGATGCAAACAGCAAGAAGGAACAATTCTTTGACACATGGGCGCGTAGGATGAAGATAAACGTTCAGCGTTCGGTTCATGAGTACGAGGCGCTGAGAGCGAGGTGACACTATGGCAGCCTACAGTAGCTACACATTCGGCATGTGCGTCCACCGAGCACCCTGCGCCAAGCGCAACCCTGAAGCGTGCCGTAACTGCCGGCAGGCAGCCAAGCAATGAAAGCCATCGTGGAGGCTCTAATAGCTGCCGCGAATCTCGCCCTACTGGTGAGCCAGGAGACAACATGCAAGGAACTCAGGCGCAGTGCCGACCGAACACTGGACAAACTGTACGCCGCTACGGATCAATTGTCGCTGTTGCATTGCTCTGCTCGGGGTGCGTCGGACTCGGTGCCAGGGAGTCCAGAGTCACCATGCCCGACGGCAAGGCGTACCTGATAAGATGCCAGAGTGACGGGGTGGTCGATTTTGTCCAGGGCGATGTGAAAATCAAGGTAGATAACCGTGGGCCGCTCGGTCAAGTGTGGGCCGCGGCAACAGCATCGCTCGGCAAGGTCTACGAGGCGGTGAAGGGTGACGAGGTGAAGAAATGACACGGCTACTGATGATAGTCGCACTGGCTGCCGTCCTGAGCAGTTGCGCTGTACTGCAGACGACCGGTGAGATACTCGACATTCTCGTACCGGACCCCACGCCCGTTTGCGACAGCCAATCGGCGGGTGTGACGATAGACGGGCAACAGTGTGTGAAGTACTCGGACGGCTCATACAGGTGGTTGGAGGTGAAGAAATGATAGCCACATGCGCCCAACTGTGCCTTGACAGTTATGACGACTCGGCTCCCGGCTTCACGACCGTGGGCGACTTGCGGTTTGGGGTGTTCGACACGCCCCACGGCACGGTGGTGGTCGTCCGTGGCACCGCGAATGTGGACAACTGGCTCACTGACGCTTCCGTGTGGCCGAAACGATCCTGTGGTGGGTATCTTGCTCATGCGGGTTTCGTTGATGCCTACAGAGAGTTGTGTGCAGCCGGGATGCCCACGGTCAAGGGTCAATCCGTCATAGCCACAGGGCACAGTCTCGGTGGGGCGATAGCCACCCTGCTTGCGGAGCATACGGGGTGCCGCCTGGTCACGTTCGGCAGCCCCAGGGTCTACTGGCGGTTCGGTCGAGCGCCAGAGTTACAACACACCCGCGTTACCCGGGACGATGACCCCGTGCAGCATTTACCCAAGTTCTGCTACAGCCACCGACAACCTGCAATGGTGCTGCATGACGGTGATCACCATCTGATACAGGTCAAGGACCATTTCATGAAGGGCTACATGGGGGCGGTATGAAACGCCGCATAGCCAGCACCCTAGCGAGGGTGGCAACCGGCAGCCTGCCACCCTCGCTAGGGTGCATGGACTGGCGTGTGATCGCTGGAGCGGCTGCCGTGGGGGCTGTAGGCGGTCTGTTTGGTATCAACGTGGCAGGTTGGGCACGTAGGCAGTGGGCTGCACGTAAATAGCCTGTGGTTGGAGAGTAGGTGTAAAAAAGCCCCGAGGCATATTGCCCCGGGGCTTTCTGCATTTCAAACATCCTCTGGTTTTGTTTAGGAATGCATTTTACACCTCCGCAGTTCAGGTTGGCCAATCCCATATAAAACCATGTGCAACCCAACTCTACTACCGTGTGGCTACTGTGTCAAGTAATTTAATTGCCCTGTGCAGCAATTACCTGAGTGCCAACCAAATGACCAGTAGCATTACGGCTGTCCCACATACCTCCTTCACCACTTCGATGTCCATGGTCACACCCGCCCATCCAGCACTTCAGCCCGTACCTCGCCAGCCTGCGCCTTGACATCCTGCATCAGCGCCCTGAGCCGTGTGCCGGCTGCCTTGTTGCCTGCGTCTACCTTGGTGGCCTCAATCTGCGCGGCCTGGATCGTGGTGATCAACTTGTCAAATGATTTCATGTGTTACCTCCTAGAACGGCACGTCATCTGCCGCTGTGTCAATGGGCTGCTCACCCTGTGAAATAGCCGCTAAATACCTGTCGTACATCTCCTGCTTGATTTCCTTCCACTTACCCAACACAGCGTGACGGCGGCGCGTGTGATGAGCAGCGTGCCAAGTATCCTGATACCAGATCATGTCGCTGACTTCACGGTACGTGTACCCCGTTGTGAAGCGTTCGTATGGTATCGGGGTCTCTACCACGCATCCTCCAGTAACACGCTGAACACCGGTTCAACCACACGGTGCCCCATTGCCCCCTGACGGGGTGTAGGTAGTTCATCTCGCTCAGTGGCCGGTCGGCTCCAGCCACACCGCAGTCGCTACATGCATACCGCGGCTCACCTCTCGGCGCTGCCATCACCCTCACCAAGCAGCAGATACGCCGACGCCATGTAGACGATTGCCCCGAGCAGTTCAGCCTGTGCCCTCTCGGTCGGCAGTCGCATTGCCTCCTGCCCTTTCTTCATCGCCTGGCCGACATTGTACCCGATGCCTACCATGCGCCCTATCTCGCAGATCGGCTGGCTGATGAACGGCTTGCCGGCTGTGGCGTGCCTTTCTTTTCCCTTGCCCAATGCAGACTGGTCCAGTGCCGCCTGGAGCACCTTGGCAAGCGGCTCGTAGCCGGGTTGTACCAGCGGCAATGGCGCAGCGTCCCATACTGAACCGGCCTCCTGTTTGCACTCATTCCATACTTGGAACAGCGCGTCAGTCACACTTTGACTGTTCGGATACGCTGTACCGACTTGTATCTCTTTAATTCGTTTTGAGTCCATGCTGCGTTACCCCCTTAGTGGCCGGACCAATTTCTCGGCCTCGGCAATGTAATACTCCATATTGATGTCCTGTCCACGTACTCCGGCCAACTCATTGCACTCCTGAACCAGCCACCCAACCGCCACGCCTATCCGCCGCTCGACACCCGGCTTCTTAGCCAGCGGTGGCATGATCTTGGTGAGCGCACCACCCTCCTTGCTGATGAAATACCTGCATATGTTCTGAACGGGCCGGTCGCCAAGCACCAGCCGACTTGTCCGAGGCACCTTGGTGCGGAGCATGAAGTCGTGCAAGTTGTCATGGTTCTCGATGAACTCCCTGACAGGCACCCCCTCAACCAGTGCGGCCTCCGCTGCCATGGGGATCACCAGGGCGCTGTGGTTCTGATGCCAACCTAAATTTCGGGACTGATAGCAACCTTTAGCTTTGATTTTCGGCATGATGATAACCTTTTCCCATGGTTTGGATGAAAACCTAAATCGGCCTCGTAACTCAATCTAGCTTTGGTTGCATCTTCTATTGTCGCGTAATGACCTATGTGTAACTTTTTGCCATGTTTCTGTATTTGTGCTAAATAATTACCCCACTTAGTTTTCGATACACCCATAACTCCAGTTGAGTTATTAGTGCGCAACCCACCATTACAACAGTTTTCTACACAATCCACCTCTCGTAAATTTGACCACTTGTTGTTTGTTCGGTCACCATCAATATGATCAATCTGGTTTGAACATTTTTCACCAGTCATGTGTATCCAAATTAAAATGTGTATTGCGACATACCTATTTCCGACACCCGTGTGAATATACCCACCCTTAGACGGTTTCGATAGAACCCAATTGCAGTCTTTCAAAGTACCGTCTGAACCACCAGGTTTAGGTTTTAACCGTTTGATCCGCCTGAAAACTCCAGTTTCAGGATCATAATTAAAGAATGTATCAACCATCTCTTTAGTTATTTCGATATTCTTTTCAAATTTTAAATAGCCCATACAATCCTCACTCTTCGTAGACTGCAATGTAATTATTAACATTCAACACACAAAACTTGGCATAGTTCGCAAACTCAAGCTGGAGCAAAGTGTGTGACTGCCACCAGTCGCAAACCATCTTGAAATTATCCTGCTGATTACGCGGTAGTCTGACGGTCACACCGTCCGTGTTGACTTGAATCATCTCAAGACCTGCTATGGTCATCAGGTTCTCAGCCAATAGGCACAGCAGCAATTGACCGTTGATCGTGATTGCCATCGTGTAGTTCGGATCGTAAAACGGTGAATACTGGTTGTTACTGTCACCATATACACCGTTTAACGCCAGTTTAAACATTGCATTCTCAGGCGTGCCTTTCGCGTAACTTGCCCGCTGTTCAAACACATCCGAGTAGATGTCACAGAATACTTCGCTCAAATGCTCAGGGTACACTCGGTTAACTATTGCTAATTTTGGGTAAAATGATGTGACATCTGCGTCCACTAAAATATTCTCATCATCAGTAACCAGAATGCGACTGTCAACCGAGCCGTGAATCCCACCCGTTCCGAAATCGAACTGAAAGCCGTCAACGACCACGTTCAGGTTCTCGGCGTAGACTTGACCCGTGCGCTTATTCGTCTTGAGGGTGCAGTAATTCGCTAGCGACCCGAGCCGTTCAACAGGTATGTCGATGAACACCCCCTTGGTCTCGGTGATTACCTGAGCAGCCAGCCAGTCCCGCACAGCCGTGAACTCAGGCCGCTTGAACTTGATCCAGGGGAATATCACATCAGCAAGGCGTATCTGCTCACGGATAGTCTGTCGCGGTTGCCGCTTGCCATCAGGCCCGATGCAGTAACAGCTACCCGGCAGCGACTCTTCCAGCCGCATGATGAAATACTGCTTGCCGATCTTCGTATCATTGTCGTTCAGGAAATTGCGCCCGTACTTGGCTGACAGTTCCTCTCTAAACCGGATAGCCGGCAACGTGTGATAATAGAACTCTTCGGTCTTGTCAACATCATGGTCGTTGTAACGCAGCAACTCGTCAATCTCGGCATCCCCAAGCACGCTGCCAGGCGCAAACGGCAAGTCCTGTATCGACTGGCTACGCATATTGAACTCAAGCACCTTGAGGCTGGTCGCCCGGGCCACGTTGTCAAAGTGGTGAATCTTGTACAGGTCAACCTGCTCCACATACCGCTCACGATCCCAAATGATATGGTCGAAGCGCCTGGAGTGATCGGCGTTGATAATGCGTTGGACGAATGCGTTGATGCTGGCCGGTGTCACGCCGGTCGGGTCGGACAGGATGTAATGGAGCACGGGGTAGTCGAATGAAATATTATTGAACCCGACCATTCTAGAACCACCCGAGCGAAGCGCCGTGAGCCAGTCGATCATCGCAGGTATCTGGTTGACACGGTGGCTGTACTCAAACCGCCAACGGGTACCCGAGACGGCGTGCTTGGCGGACAGGGTTGCCACATTGGCGTATGACTCCATGTCGTAGATTACGTCGCGGGGGTCGGCTGCTACCATGACCAGTTCCTGATGTCGGGTATAGCCACCTCAAATAGCCTGACAGGTTGCGGGTTGCCACGCACCGTTCGCAGTACGTTCATTTTCTCACGTACCAGATCGGACCCGAGCAGCATTTGCAAGGCAATTCGTTCCCATTTACCAAAATTCTGGTCAAACGTCAGGGTAATATGCCGGTGTGGCAACCCACTTTTCGACGGTGTGATAACCATCTCGGGCACGCTCTCCATCCGACTCCATTTACGCAGGTCAGCCAGCCGCCGCACGAACTCGCCAAACGCAGCATCGGAGTCAATGTCGAGCTGCAGTTGATTGGATGCCGGATAGACCACTCGGCAACCTTTCGACTTGGCGTATTCCTCGGTCCACTCACATTTGGGGTCTTCTACCTCGTAACTCACTCGCTCCCCCTATTTATCTGCACTAGGCACATTACCACCACGCCAGCCATCCCACCCGCTACAAACGCCACGACTATCCACATACGGCACCCCCACTCCTCTGTTTTTTGAACTCTGCCGCTTGTTCAGGAAAATGCTTCTCGACACACGGTGTGCAAATCGTGCTGGTAATACCCTCACCCTCCTTCTCACCGGTTACAGTACGGCACCACCCGCATTCAATTATCATAGTCACACCTCCCGCTGTAGTAGACTGCTCAAGTCAGGGCGCACTGTCACTACGCCCATCCTTCATCAGTCTACTACGGTGCCATCATGCCGTGCTGCACCAGCAGTTCGTCGGACCAGCCCGCGGCACGCATGGCGTCGTAGGTAGCCCCATTGGCAGCCGGCAGCATGACCCGCTGCGGTGCGACCGGAGCAGCCGGCACAGGCGGCGCCAGGAACGAGGGGGCCGGTACGACACCTGGGGTCTGGTAGGTTACGGGGGCTACAGGCGGTGTGACCACCGGTGCCGCGGCGGGTGCTACCGGAGCCGCCACCCCACCGCCGAATGCCGCCGCGGCGTCGGGACCAGCACCACCGATGGGCAGGCGGGGTGCCGTTGCGTCGATGATCTGAATGCCGTCCAGCGAGAGAGCCACGCCCTTATTGCCCTCCTTGTTGAACGGGTAAGCGGTCACCAGCAGTTTGACCAGGCAGCCCGGGTACATCATCGGCCCGTAGACCATCGGCTCCATCAGTGCGCCGGCTGCGTCGAACACCTTGGGTGCGCCGTTGCGGGTCTTCGCGTTGATGCTGATCAGGCCGGCCAGTTTGCCCTCGGCCAGCGTCGGGTCGCACTGCTTGACAGGGTGGTCGCCGTTGTGGGGCATGACGCCCTTGAACTCGCTGGCGACCAGGGTAGCTTGGACCAGAGCGTTGATGTCAGCCAGCCAGGGTGCCTGCGGGCTGCCGGCCACCTTGAGCGAGTAGATCGGCTTGGGGAGTGCGATGCCGTTCTTCATGGTCTCGGGGCGGGTGATGCCATCCCAAATGATCTGCATCGGGTCGGTGATTACTGCGTCTACGCCAAATTTTGCCATGTGAAGCCTCCTATGCACC
>Ga0209518_1003371_pt1 | contig 13754 bp, 41 predicted proteins | sample RifGroB1_FD_183993 | JGI IMG/M metagenome (GOLD analysis project Ga0209518, IMG submission 183993) | Groundwater microbial communities from Rifle, Colorado, USA - Groundwater B1 (SPAdes) (version 2) | ecosystem: Environmental > Aquatic > Deep subsurface > Groundwater | place: Rifle, Colorado... | reverse complement strand
TATAATTCGCTAGGACAGCATATAGAAGCTCCAATGCTTTGCCAATTTTAAATTCTTTTACAAGCTTTATCATTGTTTCTTGGCCAGTTCCCCAACAAATGTTGCCCATATATTGTACATGTGGATGATAATGACCAAGTTGCTCACCATACCTTGGAAAATGAATATTGTTTTTATATGGGATGACCATCATTTTGAATGTATCCAAATCAATACGCACAGAAAGCTGACCAAAATCCTGTGTAATATCATATCCAGCAGCAGGGTTTTTAAAAGTCAAGATAAGATTTACCTTTGTGTTTAGGAATAGTTGATTATTAACAATGACAGGGTTGACCCAACAACCAGAGCGAAGCACTTCATTAATTTCCTTTTTAATTTCTCCTAGAGGATCTGTATTCTTTGTAACAAAATGCAAACGTTTGCTTGTATCTACGAGCTTGCTAATATATTCTTCAAGAGTCCTATGCGATGAGATAATCCTTTCGTTGATTGTACGCATTTCATTTTCAATGAGTCGTTTCTGATTTTCAATGCTCGCCTTAAATCCATTCTCTAGCGCAGAAGACAGCTCGGGCAAATCATCAACAAGAGCAATATCTCCTGTGGTTTTCTCAATAAGCTTCTCTAGCTTTCCAAAGAAAATCTTATTGATTGCCTTCTTGTCCGTAAGAAGATTTGCACCTTCACCTGAACCAAACATAGAGAGAACATCCCAACGTTGAATTGGAGTGTTCGTGGATGAAGCGAGTTGCTTAATGTATGACAATGACTGCAAATTTGCTTTCTTCTGCTCGGGCGTCATTGAATCAAATTCAACCGTAATGGTATTTACAGTAGCCATATTTATGATCCTTTTTGTTTTGTTTGTTTTAAACAATGGCAATGGGATACGTTCACTCTACCCATTGTTACCTTCTCCCTGAACGCTATGACAGGAACTTAACCCTGTCTACCTAGAAGGATATTAAGATCGAATGGTGGTGTTTTGAAGGACAACACCAAACCTTTTTTGAAATTAAGAAAGACTAACTATATTGCACGGGAATGCAATAAGATTGGATTAGTCTTTGATTATCGGCTCCCACCCTTCACCGAAGGACTGAGCGCAACATAATCTTCATCTTGAAGCTCAAGATCATCATCAGCAGGCTCACCATTCAAAGTTGCGGTATAATTGGCACAGGCCAAAGCACGCTTTGCCTCACCAACAGTATCCGCAGTAACACGTTGAGGACTACCTCCGACAGCAGAAACAACAACAGACGCCATAGTAACTCCTTTTGTAAAATGTTTTAGGTTAACTACTCTCTCACACACACACTTCACGAATCAATAACGTTATGGTACCACGACAAGAGACGCATGTCAAGCACTTTTTGCTATCGTTGCGTCATCATCGGGGTACACATACCCTGTCAGGACCAATGTCGCTTTACATTTACCGCAGGCAAGCTCTCCTTTCTTTATTTTTGCCGCACGAACACCAGAAACCCATACAGACACGCACGCACACGCGGCAGAATACTTTTTATATTGTCGGACTAGACCTGTCCTATCAATATCATATAATCGTTTTGGAACAACGCCAGCATTAAGCATACACTGTTTCCACTCTATTCCATGCCCTCTAATTCTTGTTCCGTGCATTGCAAATGCAATAATATGGCATGCTTCATGAATAACTACGTGTCTCTTATCACTCATTCGTGGCCATAACGGAACAGACAATTCAATCGTCTTATGTTTGTAATTTGCTTGGCCAAGACACTTTGTCATTCTCTTATTAAATGTATAATTAATCTTAAGATCACTCATGCCATTATCCCAGCATGCTTTCTTTATCCAGTAATCTATTAGCTCACTTTCATTGGCTGCTTCAATTGTGTTCATTATTTGTTCACCCTTTCAATATCACACCAAGGAGAATGACCACCACCCTTGCCAACGCCATGGCCATATGTTGACCATACTCCACATGTACATTTAATTGATTCTACTGCTCTTTTGTTGCCATGGGCAGGAATAGGGAAACCAGGCAATGTCCATTGGTTTTCTTGATAATTCGGATTGCCTTTTAGAGGAATGCCCCACATCTTATTTGGGGTACCATAATATAGAAGACAGACATTACTACTGTAATTTATATTATGAACTACTGCTTTAATAATATTACCAGACGGACCAGAGTCAAACATGGTGTAATCTGCTCTATAATCATATCTAAGGCTCGTTCCATCTGGAGATAGTTCTGCTTCAAGCTCCATTCCAATTTCAAAGTTTTCATTCATGATAAACCTCATGCTCATCAATGAATTGAATCTTATATATTGAATTTTCTGTGTGCACCAATAATACGCCATCTCCTTGTGGAATAATATCTTTCACCATGGATGTATTCATAATGCCAAGAATCTTATCACCATTTTTGATATATCTCTCAACAAGGATAAGCTTTCCTACCTCAACATCATTGATTAAGAATCCCTTTATATAGTAGCCTACAGAGAGTGTGTTTATGTCTGATACCTGCTTTAGTTTTTCTATTCGCACAGCCTGTTTCATTTTTTTTATTCCCTTGGCATTTTTCCTATGCGCTTTTTTGGTTTTGATTCAGCAGCCAGCGCTTAAACATCCAATTCGGCATATTGACTGGCTTGCCATTCTTATCTAGGAATTGATTAAAGTTCACACCATGACACCTCACACATCCAACATTCCCACAACTGCCTACAGGATGACTCTTCGTAGATAGAATGCTCTTCTGTTTCTTGCTATTGCGCTTAAACCTTTTGCTATTCTTTGTAATGCCTTGGTCCTTATATGATTCGTATAGTGCCCTCTGTACAGCCTTTCGTGATTGTTTTTCTTTGGCGCGCTTATCTTTCTTTGCAGTTCTCTTGCTCATTTATTCCACTCCATCCAATTCAATTTCGGATTCGCTTGCCATCTGCTCAACAAGCAAACGGATTTCAACCATGGCAGTTTCCAATGATTCTTGTCCATTGTCAAGACTGCTTGTATGATCAATAATTGCCTGCAAATAATCTGCTAGCTCTCTCTTATCCATATTGTTTCCCTTCTTTAATTTGTTGTTTTGATTTACCAAAAAATATTTAACGATATCCCATCATTACCATTTCGGAGCACCTTAAAGCCCATCTGATGTAATTCATGGCTAAGCTCTTCAACAAAAAACTCTTGAATATCCATGCTGGATGTTATTTTTTGAAGTTGAAATCTGCTATCGAAAAAATAATATTTATGGCCAACGGTGGCTGCTTCTTTGATTTCCTCCAAAATCTTGTCAAGAATTGTTTTATAGTTCTCGTCCTTTAATTTATTTCTATAGCTATTGGAAAGCATTTTCATTTGCTCTGCGACATTTACAAGGGCCATTTTTACTTCCCTTCTTTTCTTTGAAGTTTTACCACATTCTTATGATACCTGTCAACAAAAAATGAATCAATCATTGCTTCTAGTCTTGCGCTTTGCCCAAGCTTTCCTGTGCAAAACAATCTATCGCCAAAGTAAATTTCACCATTTCCATCTGGATAAACAACAAGCTTTGCCTTATACATTGTTATGTTCCTTTTGGTTTTGTGTTAACCGCCCCAAGAATTGTATCCATCATGCTCTTTACGACCTTTGCATTTGCTGCAAGGGTTTTACTTAGTGCGCCATCTTCTTCATCCTTGCATGGTTGACACAACATCGTCCATTTAATACCAGCCGCTCCGATGCTACCTTCTGTCGGCACGCCACAAAGCATACAAAGTTTCATATTAAATCTCCTTAAGTGTTTGTATCATTGCTCCACCTATAAGGTATAGGGCAATTAATGGAAGTAGTGGAATTGCTAAAATACCTACGGCAATATAGCAAAGTGCTTTAATTAAATTCATTTCCAAATCTCCCTACGACCTCATCAATTTCTTCATCCTTGCATTCAGGCACTCTTAGTTTAAACCATTTGTCATCATCGTAATAGCTATCTACAGAATCTTCGTCCCATCTCTGACAAAATATAATTGATGGAAATTTATAATAAATGTAGAGCCTCAGCATGGGACTATCACAGTAGAATTCGTGGACTGGACTAAGGCAAGAAGGAGACTTATCTCTTGTGTATCTTTCTTCAAAAGATTTAATGTCTGTCTTATTGCCCGCGCAGGCAGACAACAAAACAAAAACAATTGTTAGCTTCTTCATTTTTTATTCCTCTATGGGACAGGATCAATATCTCCCTTATTATCTATCTTTTGATATTCTAATGGAATGCAGAAGTACTGTCTACCAAGGTCTCTACATAGAAATCGCTCTTGATATTGTCCTGTAGTGCTATCCAGGTAGATTGTATCTAATTCGTTCCAAGGGAATTCAGTAGGTCCATCAATCTCTTCAAAGGAATTATATGGAGGTGGCATTGGGTCTTCATATTCTCCGCAACCATTCAGACATAGTGTCAATAGGAGCCCCATAAATGATACAACAATAATCCACGTGACCATCAGGCCCTTAGAGGTTACTTTACATTTCATATTTTTTCCTGGTTTTTCTGAGTTCCTCTCTAATTCTCTTCTTCTCGAACTCTTTCTGTTCTTCTTGCATATCTCTGATATCACAAATTGCTGCCGCACTAAAACCAATAGTAAAAACAATTGTCATAACCACCAGCATTGTTTCATTCATCTTCTTTCATCCTTTAAACTTCCAACCATATTGTCTGCCATCCACAATATCTGGATGTTCCGATTCACATATTGATTTAGCAGCCTGTAACATTTTAATATATTCATCTATCCAAGCACTTGAAAAAGAGACATCTGTCTCCCACCAATTCCCGTCATCTTCTCCGAGAAACCTAATGCAAATGTGTGGATCATTTTTCCCACGTGGATAAAACTTAATACCAACAACACCATGTTTACTTTTAATCTCCATCCTTTTCATCTTTCATCCTATCCGTAGCAACCACAGGATTCTTCGATCAGAATTTCCCTTAATGCATATGCCAGCGCTTTGTAGTCTATATCACTAATATCTAAACCATGTCCACTTATCTTGCTTCGGTCCTCACATTTAAGGTACAGAAACAGAAAGCGAGCAACTGGATCTATACTATATGGATCTATGCATGGCTCAGAATGATTGATTATGTTAATAATCTCTTCTTTAGTCATCTTTTACCCTATCATATGTATCATCAATTAGACCGCCCATATAATCTGCCGCATATTCATCTGCATTGAACCCTTCAGCATAATCTTTGCATGTATCACACCAGGCAAAGAATTTTGGATAGTCTCCATCAATTATGCAAACTTCTCTACATCTATTGCATTCAACTTCGTCTCTCATTGTTTCTTCTCAATAGCCAACCAAAGATTAATAACACCTAGACATGCGACAGCTAATGCATTGCAATAGTTTCCAATAGCTAAGTTAACTGGAACTGCTAACACACATGCAATAGCTGCGGCCAAGGTCATACCACCTAACGCATTATCTCTGATTTGGTATTTCATTACTTCTTATCCTTTAGATTGAACACCATATGAAAATTGTCTCCGTATGACCCAAGATAGCATTCCTTTGCTAGGTCCCCTAATTTAACTCTTTCGCCAGAGAGCTGGCTCTTTACCTTATTATAACGTTTCTCTGTGGCATCCCACATATATGGCTCACCATCAATCATTTCAAATACCAGCTTCATGTTTATTTCCTTTCTGTTGCCCCGCAAATGGGTCAAGGTTAAATTTAGATAATGAATCAATATGCCAAGCTGTAATATTTCTTAATTTCTACCGCTGTGCCCTTTGTAAGCTCATATGAATTTGCAATAATGCTGGCGCTCATTCGAGCATGTTCTGGTGAATCTGCCATATATTCCGATAGGCTTATAATTTCAAAAGCTAGGTACTCTGGATTGTCCAATGCATCATCACGCTTGGCATTATACATTGCTAAATTATAAATTTGATTTGCCAAAGCTTCAATTGATTCGTGTTCTTCTTGGGTCATGCTGTTACCACCCAATTTGTTTAGATACTTCGGTCGTCATGCCGCCCAGCTTCTTAAAACGATCATTAAAATATTCCCATAGTGGCAAGTCATTTCTAAATACGGGATGTCCACTCGGCGCGAAGCGCATCAAAGAAGCCATTTCAATAGGAGACATATTGTCTATTGTATTTTTCCATTTTTGAATTTCTTGGTCAGTCATTTGATACTCCCCTGTATTGTTTTGTACTAAACACTAGCCTATATATTCCATCACCTAATTTTTTTTGTTCAAAAAGTATGTGGCCTAATTCTTGTAACTTTCTTTTTTGTTTTCTTGTTTGCCACCAACCTCTTGATATAACGGTAAAGCAACGTTCACAGGATTCAATCTTATGATACATTTATTTTTTATTTTTATTAGATGTGTCTACGAGATGCATACCGTAAATAGATACAATTACTAGTAATCCCGTAAACAACATTGAAACCAAAATGAGCGAGAGTATTTTCCAGCTTTGTAAGGCTAGCCAAACAAAAATTGAAAGTGTTGGCCCTACGGCCAGTACACATCCTATAAGCTTTTTAAAATTCATGTCTTATCTCCCAATGATTGTGTTTCGTTCATCACGAGGTCAAACAAGGATGCCTTAATATAATTCTCTGCTTCATTGTCTGAAAGCTGATTATCACGAATACAGTACGCCATTTTCAAAATATTGTCAACAGAGATATAAACTTTTGAGGTCTTATTTAGAGATTCTTTTTGCCCCAATGTTTTCTTTTTCATGTGTGTTTCCTCTGTTTCATCTTTTTAATCTTTACTGTTCGTATAACATCAACAGTAAATTCTTTATCGCACGAGAGACATAGGGCAATAAAACTTCCAAAAAATGGTGGAAAATTGTCTGGATGTTTCTTCTTACAATACGGACAATTGGCTTTCATTGTTTATTCCTTTGCATAAATCCAAATTCGGACTCCCTTGGTCATTACTTTCTTTTCGTTAATGGTATCCCATCGCCAGTATTCTTTATCTACAGAAACCTTATAGCCATCGTCTATGAAAAAGTTAATGACCTTTTGCCAGTGGTCAGTAGGATACTTACATTTTGTAGGAAACATGATCAAATCATAGAAATGATATGCTGAATTGTATGTTAATCTAAAATCTTGAACTTGTTCTCCAATATGAATATTGTTGTATCGCATCCATGCCTCAAATAAGTCTCCCGACCAAATTGGCAAGTAATTAAGATTGTTTGGATGTTTTGTTAAGGAAAGTTTCATCTATCCCTCCACAATATTAAGACTAGCTCTTTGCGATACAGTTTTTTTTGCAACGCCGTGTGCTAAGAATGCAATTATCGCTTTTCGTTTGGGAAACGCACACAATCTGCACGAATCACAACTTACATTCAAATCTTTTCGGGCTGCTGGGCATAAAACAATCTTATTTCCTGCTGGCGTATAAAAGCTTGTTTTCAATTCAGCATATTCAGATGGCACAACAACACACACTGGCGCAATATTAAGTGCAACAAATCTATCAGCCTGCTCAAGATTATCTGCCGATAGGTTTACTGTGAGACCATTAGCATTGGCATATTCAATTGCCATACGATTCCCTGGGATGTATGGGTCCTTATGAGTGTAAGTAAATCCTTTCTTTCCTTTATTTGCGCGCACCAATTGCGCGAGCATGCGAAAGTTAATTCTCTTGTTTTTCCCTGGCAAATCTCCTGCCTGATTATGTCTCCACAATTGACCAATAGGAAATTGTCTTACCTTTTGAATAAATTCGCTCCAAGAAAGGATATGCTTCTTCTTTACTTTGCTACCTGAATTCTTTCCTGAAAGCTTGTCCCAATGCAATCTCAATGGACCATACTTTGCATAGCATCCTTTCTTAATCCACGCACATGAATTAGGGCAAGAGCTTTGTTCTGTCATAGAGACAGGGATTTTTCCAGTCTTTTTATTATCAGAACGCAATGTTAAATGTACTCGCATTCATTGCTCCCTATTATGGATAGAAACCAATCCCATAATTGTACGAATTGTCTTATCATCCTCCACGTAGAATCCATCATTATTATATTCAGCTTCAATAAACTTTACCAATTGGAAGAAGCGCAAATCAGGATACCTTTCCCATAGCTGTCCAAGCCAATAGGTAAAGTCCTTAATTCTTTTTGGGTCACGCATTAAAGTATTCCACTCCAGAAACTTGGTCCTTCACGGTGCTCACCCAAAATTAAATATTCCAAACTACACAAAGCACCCACCGCGAAGGGAAAACAAATAACAATATAGACTGCCCACTCAAACCATTCCATTTTAATTTAGTTCCTCTGGCATATCATCTATGCCATTGCACGTGCTACAACTGCAATCCTTAGGGCAATTATCGTACACACCAAGACAAAGCATTCTGGCATTCTCCTTCATAATTTCATTACGAGTACGCTGACTTTTATGATTGCGATAGATAACAGTATGCTCTGTCCATGACGATTCTTCTGAATCGTCCTCGCCATAAAATAGAATGCCAATCTTTCCTTTTCGTTCATATGCCTGTAGCTTATCCATTTTTATTTATCCTTAAAATTGTTATCCATTTTCTTTAGCTTCATATCATATTGATTGCCGCATGCATCGCATTGAAGAAACGGCGTGAATGAATCATCATGATATGCGTCTTTCATCTCACGTAATTCACAAAAATTCTTTTTGGTGGGCATACTTTCTATGTACCAGTATTCAATTGACCTAGTAACATAAAAGAAATTAAATGACGTACATTTAGGACACTTAGGCTTCGTCATTTTTATTTATCCTAGCTTAGATGGCTAAAGAAAGCGTTATATACTTCTTGAATCTTTAGAGATAGATTGCCCACTGGTCCAAACTTTCCATTGCTCGTTGGAACAAGCCTATCTCTATATTGTTCCCTACAGTAGAGCTGGTATTGTTTACTTGCAGAAAGCCTGCCCTTTTGCTTATAAATTCGTCGCTTTCCACCCTTTGTCCTTGCCATTTTAATTTATCCTTTTCTTTTATTAGTCCATCTTAACGTTATATGCCACCCCATATTCAGCGCCAAGAACGGACTGAATAAAGAGAGGCACAGCTTTCGCTGCAATATATGGTGGGAGTTTAACACTCTCGTTGAGCAATGTCAAGCCTTTTGCGATACATTCGCTTGCAATTTCACCATCCAATTCTGATTGCTCTGTATTAATGACAAATGTGCATGTTTTCTTTCCGAGTTCCTGCGCTTTCCACCAAGGCAATGTAACCGTGATTAGCATTTGATTATCCTAACAGACCACAAACAATTAATGTTATTCCAAGCGCAAATATAAGGCTATCAACAATCGTTATTCTCCCGTGCGATGATGGGAGAAAAATAACCTGCAAGCATCTTGTAACATACAGCGAACCATAAGAAGCAGTTAAAAATGTTCCAAGAACTATGAGTAGTAAATTCATTTGATTATCCTTTGGGTTGCTAAAGCATTATTGGCTTCAATGCATTCACATTTATGTTTGCGATGAAATCTTGATTGCAGCCATGCAATTCCATATTTAATGCCAGGAATTAGGGCGAGCAAAGCAAATATTTCCTCATGGCAAAAGTGCATTTGTGATACTCCTCAACAAGGAATCGTTATATTCTTTGGTCGTGCCACACATAAAGCAAACCTGCCTACCTGTATTGGGAATTTTTCCACTGTACGAAAATCCAAGTGGATGGTCGCATTCCTTTTCTCTTTCTTTTGGATTTAATGCATATATTTTCTTTGGCATTTATGTTCCCTTTGGAAATTCCTTATGACCATACGAAAGAATGCAAATTCCATATTCTGTCCATTCCCAATGTTTATGTAGCTCTTCTGCTTCCTTGTATGCTTCATCTAAACTTGTGTGAACCTTGGAATTGCCAAAGTATTCACGCACTTCTTTTTTATTCCATTCACCATCATAGTCTGGATCTGGCGTAGTATATCCTCCATATGTAATGTTGTCAATAGCAGAAGCATATGTGACACGATATTCTGGTCCTTTTGTTTCAAGGATATATACGCCATTATCAGCAGACATAATAGCCTCCCAACTGTTAAAAGGTTAATCGAATGGTGAAGGCTGGCATTGCACCAGCCTTCATTATTATATTGTATGACGTTTATTTATGCCACGCGCGGCATAACAGAGGTAACGAGATCAAATGCCCTATTATTAAAATCAGAGCCCGCACCAAATAGCACGGAATCAACAAGCCTAGCCCGTGCTGATTCACTGGTATCAGATACCTTTCCAGCGCTATCTCGCACGCCACGAACAACCATATGATGATTGCTATAGTCGCTTAGTCCATTAAAAATTCCCCAAGCTGTTCCTACCCATGGTGAATTGCCATTATTCTTTCCACCATGATATAGGTCCTTTACCAATTCAAGGCTATTCTTTGTTCGCGTTGGAATATCAGCGTCAACAATATCAGGATGGATATTGAATGCCATCTTGAATAAATTGTTTGCCACAGCATCAGAAATAGGCGTGCGCGCCATAATCTCTACTGTACGCTTAAACAATTCGTAACGTTGAACAATCTTTTCCCATTCAGATTCTGCATTGGTCAATTTCTTTTCATGACCACTGGTATGTCTAATCTTATCAAATCGTTTGCTTACGCCACCCAATGATGCCATAAAGGTATTATTGCAGACGACCCTTGTAATCGTATCATACAATGCAGTACGCATACTTCCATCAAAGCTCGTCGCAGCAACAAGATAATAAATTGATTCATCCCTTGTTCCGTTAGGAGCTGTTACTTCAATAGGGCTGCCCAATTTACACGTAGCAATGAATACCTTTCCTTCACGTAGATACATGGCTGTATGAATCATTGCCCTATCTGCACCGATGATGTTTTGCAATGATTGCAATAGCCTACGTGGACTAGCATTAGATTGTCTTTGTTGCTCGCCAACACATGCCAATGCCTTATTGTCATATTCGCGAATTGCAACCCAAGAATCTGGAACGGACATTACATTGCCATGGCCATCCTCACAAATTGCTGGCCTATGAATAATATCGCTCCCAAAAATTGGCTTTTGATTAAGCACTTCCTCTAGGCTTGCATTGTCATTAGCGTTCAATTGAACTCCCAAACCATGCCAAGGCCGATCGCCTACATAAACAAGATTATCTCGTTCAACCATGTGTGCCATTTTAATTTATTCCTTTCTGTTTAATAGTCATCTTCAATTGGTTCATCAACGTCAGCTTGCGTATATCCCCTTAAAATTTCTGGACGATAACCAGATAATTTTTCCTCTCTGCAAACATCACATACCCTACAAAGGGGAATTCTTTGTGCATCATATTCCCACCATGATTGATGCCGCACGCATTCATGCTCTTGCAGATTCATTTTGGTTTATCCTTTTTTTGAGAAGTCATGTACTAGGTCAGAATCATAAAAGGTATATTGCAATGCAATTACCCTCCAATTATGTTCCTTTGCAATATTTTTACACTCTTCATACCATATTTATTCCTTTTCACAATAATGGCAAGGTTGTAGGTATTGATCTCCCTCGCAAGATTTACATTCAGATATGGTTTTGAAGTTATAACCACAAGAATGACATATTGTTTCATTTGCGTGCGATGCATTACAACTTGGACATAATCTTTTGCATTTTATGCAATTATACTTTTCGTGTTCAATGCAGGCTGATTCGCTCATTATCCTTTCCTTTCCACACACCCAATTACATGGCCATAATTCCACATGGTTACAATATCACATTTGCAAATATCTCTTGTCGCTTGTTTTATTTTATGGGAGTAAACAATGTTCTCTTCAACCATATATTTGCCCCAACCAAAAGCTTCAATCGTTTCTTTTGCATATCCTTCGCCGTTGTGGGCTGCATCATTAAATTGCATGCGGCTTGTGTCAACTATCCAATTTCCATTCTCTAGCCCACAAACATAAAAGGTATCACCATGGACGTTTGCAATGTAGGCCAAAACAATTCTGAGATTATTATATTTTAGCTCATGAAAGTTTGGCGTATTCATAAATCACCCCATGATTTTTTTATGATTTACGTTGGGCATAATAACAGGCGATAATCCTTTTGCCTTTAATCTGTCTGCAACAAAAATTGCCTTCCTTAGGCTATCATAATAGCGCACACCAAGATTGTCAACAGAAACTGCAATCAATGTTCCCGTGCCATTGTTGCGTGGGAAACGAAAGGATTTATATATGACCTGTTTGCTCATGATTAAAAATATCCTTTCATCTTGAGATAATTTTTGGCGTCTTTAATTGTGACACAATTGCGTTCCACAAATTGTGCATCCAATTCGTACCGAGTTAAAGCTTCAATTAAATTCCAATGAGGGGTTACGTATTGAATCGCTGTAATAGTTCGACAGCCTTCTGCTCTAATTAGCAATGCCATTTTATTAAGGTCGCGGCAATAAGAAAGCTTATTGAGATAATCTTGACCTTTCATTTTAATTATTCCTCACTAAAGCATTCATATGAACGAATTGGCGAATTGCTCCTGTGATAAATGTCTCGTCGGAAAGGCAATACAGAAAACCTATTTTCATACGCTTTGAAAAACGTGTCCATATCCAAATCTTCTTCAAGATATACAGTGTTGCCACGTTGATATGAATAGCTTGTTATCTTTTCAAGAATGCCAAGCTCAATTAGGAATTTTCTTTTGACCGCAAGCCATCCATGTCCAGCGTCATTATAAAATCTAAATGTTTTGTTTTTCATTGCGGGCCTTATCCTTTTCTTCACAAACCTTGCATTGATTCTTTTCGTTTAATCGGCAAGGACAACCCCATTTATGACAACAAGGGTCTGAGTTAATGTATTGTTTTTTCATTTTGATTATCCTTTGTTAAAATACATGCGTCCGCGTGTTCATTAGAAAAGCGTGGGTAATTACACTTAGGGCATATCCCACATGAAGCATGAGTAATTTTTCCTATGCTCCTACAATTTATGCGCTCCGAGCAATCACAATCACTATCGGATTTGCACCATTGGCATTTCATTGTCTTACCCCTTATACTTCATTACAAGCTCAAGAAATGTAATAGGTTTGCGCGAAAAGAAAACCGATCGCAAGCAAAAGAAATAAAATCCAATGCCATATTCATGTGAAATGATCCTTGGATTAAATAGCAAATGCCTTGTCGTAATGAAGCCAATCATAATGAGTTCCCTTAGCAATCGCACATATCTCTATACCTAATAGGATTAAGCATTGAACCTGCATTTAGGTCACCAACGCTTTCAAATTTATTAGCGAAATCATTCATTCCAAGATATGCAGCTTTGCACGTGCGGATAATGGCATTAGGATTGATTTCAAAAATCCTATCCATAAATTCCTTATGACCATGGAAGCATACAGCAAACGTCCAATTTTTGCTATAGCCATGTTTTCTATAATGTAATGCAGGATGGTTAGGATTAGCTTTTCTAGGTGGCGTAGGTAATGCCATGCGCAAAACAAATAGGGTATAGTTTCCCTTGCGCCTTACATTGTCAGGACGAAAGCCTAGACTTTGTGCTACATTATAAATAGCTTGTTCTGATACGCCTTTGATTTTCATTGTTAGCTCCAATCAAGAGAGTTTAGACGTTTCTTCAATCTATTAAGAACTTCATATTGTCCAGCGCGATACCAAGCTTTAAT
>Ga0209518_1003370_pt1 | contig 13756 bp, 17 predicted proteins | sample RifGroB1_FD_183993 | JGI IMG/M metagenome (GOLD analysis project Ga0209518, IMG submission 183993) | Groundwater microbial communities from Rifle, Colorado, USA - Groundwater B1 (SPAdes) (version 2) | ecosystem: Environmental > Aquatic > Deep subsurface > Groundwater | place: Rifle, Colorado... | reverse complement strand
AGCGTCAGGTTGGCCGACGTTTTGAGGAACCCCCAGGATCGGGAAGTAGCCACATCATTCTGTGCATCGTTTAACGCATTATAAAAATCGTCCACAAAACGCTGGTTCGTTTGATCCTGCCCGAAGCGCAACAGGCAAGTCGTCATTAACGATTGTACTGTTGCCATATTTACGGCCTTTCATAGATGATTGTCCCATAAACACTATGTCCAGCGTTCAATGAATTTGCCGCCTTGAAAAATATCACTTCGTCCAGAACCACAAACCGCGTTGCCTGATTCGTAAACGCCGCGTCATTCGTGTAGGCTATCATTGCCGTTCGCGGATACACGCTAATGTTCGCCGCATTCGTCTTGGCGTCCACGCTGTATAGCGTTGTCTGAACCGATGTAAGCGAGTTGGACGCAATCACGTCAATATCACAGGCATTGGTTGACGATGAAAATTTCAGGTCAATCCGTTCAATCCAACCCTTAATCGCACTTGACGTTGCTTCCGTAGCCGTGGAACTGGTTGACACACTGGACAACGCAAACGTCACTTTATCAATCCCGCCAGCAACGCAAGACAACGCAAGACACACTACAACCGATATGCTTAAAAGTGTTCGCATAGAAAATCCCCTTCCCCATCAGGAGCCGGTAACATTTGAAGTCACCGGCCCCATCAGAGATTGTTTGCGTTACGGAACCCGCTGAATCGTCAATGCCGCGTTAGTCAGAGCCGCATCTACGGCAGATTGAACAGTCAACACAGCATTGGTCAAAGCAGCCACTAGCGTAGTTTGGATTGTGGCATTCGTTACAACAGTGATTGCATTGGTTACACCATCCACAACCTGTGTAACAACTCCGGTTTGTAACACAATGTTGGTCATGCCAAGATTTACTTGACGAGTTAATGCCACAGAAGCGTTAGTCACACTAGGCGCACCTTGTGATGTAATCGCTATTGTCACGTTGCTCACAAGGGTATCGGGCAAAGCCGTAGCCGCAATACCTGTCAAAAGCGAACCATCGCCAACAAAATAGTTGGCAATCATACGCCCCGACCCGTCAACAAATGTAACGGGAACCGCTTCCGTACCATACCAGATAGAGATGTTCGTATTATATGGAGCCGCCACACACGCCACAGCTAATCCAAAGGCGATCAGCGCAACGCCAATTTTCTTCAACGGCCCACTACCAACACGCCCGTCGCCGTCAATGTCGGCACCCATCTTTTCCTCCAACCAGTTCTTGATCTTGCGAACTGTATAGGCCAGATTTGCCACCTGTTTCTTGATATCCACTTCCTTCTTCTCAACTACGATTTCTTTCTTGTCTGCCATTGTCGTTCTCCCTTGTTTTGGGGTAGGCGAGAGAGGGGTAAAAACCTCTCCCGCCCTAACCTGTTAGTCGTTACCTTCGATCACTACCGAATTACGGCGCGCCATCTGTGCCGTAGATTTGATACCAGTCATACGGGGCATGGCTTAACCGGCAGGATATCTGCCAGCTACGCGAATCCGTACTGATAGTATTGTCCGGCTTCACAGTCGGACTCCGGCGCATATAGAACCGGATCGGTTTCTTATCCGTCACCAGGAACCACGCCGTCGAACTGGTCAGGTAGTGGCCGATGGTGTAATCCAACCCGCGAGTGCGGATTGCATTCGTTTCGTGGGTGGACTTGTACGGTACCATATCGGACTTGAGAATCTCGATGATCGTCCGTTCTAGAGCCGAAGGAATAACCGCCAGTTTGGGGATCGCCATAACTGGATTGCCTTCGTGGTCTTTAAGTCCCGAAAAGTTATCAACACCAGCCCACAACGAATCCGCACCCAGCGTAACATCCGTACTCGGATTGTTCTTTTGGGCCGAACCACCCGCCCCGGTGAATGTGGCATGACTCGTAGCGCACAGCGTTTCACTCGCCGTATCGCTCGCGCCAACCGTACTCACCGTGAACGCGCTGTTCAGGTCATACGCGCCCTGCGTTTCAATGCGGTGCTTCATAGCCGTACCCATTGATTTCGCCGTCGCTTCGATAACCGGGAACTTCTCATCTTCCAAGGCTTCCTCGGACGCGATCAAACGGAACCCGTATTTCACGTGTGTCCACGTGCGAACTGGCCCTTGTTTGAATGACGTTTCGGGGAATTGCTCGTACTCGCTCACCACTCCCGGCATGGGAAGTTCGCCATACAGCGATACTTTCTCATACTGGTCTTTGCTCGTCATGGTTTCGCACCACTTCGAGTATTCCTCTGGGTTAAGGCCAAGGTACTGATAGAACGCCTTGCTGATCCTGGCGTCATACAGGTTGGTCATATTCGCAGATAAAATAGCCATCTTTCATACTCCTTTTTTTTGATTGTCCGTTACAGGACGTTGCCCTGATTAGCTTGCAGGAACCGCACGATCACTCTGGGGTTGATGTCGCCCACCGCATCAATCAGTCCAACGACTTCAACTTGAGTAGTGGTCGTATCGGCCACGTCCACGTACCAATCATTGCCCGAAGCAACTAGGGAGTAAGAAACGCCCTTTTCGGTTCCAAGCAACGTGTATGCCGTTGTCGCGTTAATCAGCGTTCCCTCGAACAGATTCGCGGGATTAGCTTCATAATACGGAACGGCAGTACCGGCAGTACCGGACGCATCTTTCGCGGCGATACCCACGATTATTGACGCATCAGTTCCACCAGCCCATATTTCCAACTCTTTAGACGTGCCATCACGCACCAGGGGCGCACCCTGCTTATACGTCATGCTTGCTTCCTCGCCGGGTACACGGTCAGTGATAACCCCGCCGATTCCTTCCTGCCGATAAATGGCAAGAGTTTTGGCTACCTTGGTCGCCATAATTATTCTCCTTCTGCTATACTTTCACGTTTCGTTTCGCTACTTGCAGACGCGGTTACAACAACACCCTCGCGGCTCATCTGACGGGCTTCAGCTTTAGCCGACTTACCGGGATCAATGTAACGCTTCGCCTGCTCCTTCCTTCGGGCTTCAACCATGTGTTTCGGGCAACACATCAAAATCCGTTGTCCACGCTCTTTGAGATTCCCTTCCGTGTCCTTCTTGCTTTCAAACGGGTTCCCAAAAATCTTTTCATCGCCACTCGCCGGAACGTAACCTCGCTGCGCGAACATATTCATTTCCTGGTCATCGTTCTTGCGACCCCACACGTAATGAAGTTTGGGGTCTTTATTCTGCACGTGCCAAATGTCATTCATTAAATGAGATTCATCAAGCACATCGGCGCGTTTGACAAACTTGCCAGACTCGCCAATCTCGACCTTTTTAGACCAGTTAGGATTGCCGCGTTTTTTAGGTTGTTCAAAATCCGTAACAGTTGATTCGGGTTCGATCTTAGTTGTCGTTGCATCACTCATTGAAGTTCTCCTTGGTTAAGCGGATCGTGTTCGCATACGGTTTCCCATCTCTCGCGCCTTGTCCGGGTCGGCCCAATTCATCATTTCCTCTACGGATTTGAAGTGGCCTTGCGCTTCCCGCAATACTGCCGGGTCTTTCGTCCAAGCCGGTGTTCGATCCGACCTGGCGGCTACTCGCGGCGCACCAACCCCAGACGCCATTTCCCGTTCACGATCCAACTGCTGACGGCCATTCTCCTTTTCAACCTTGCCGTCACGCATTCCAATGAACTCCATCTTTTGATCGAATGTCAGGTTTTTCAAATCAGGACGTTCCGTGTCCAGTTTTTCAACCTCACCCAACAACTTCGACTTCTCCTTGTCCATTCCCACCGCACGTCGGAAGGCACGTTCTTCGGCTTCTTTCACGTCTTTCTGGTGTTGCTGACGTTCCAAGTCGCGGTCAAAGGCCACATCGGTGACGATCTTTCTGGCGATCTTCTTCAACCCAGCCTTCGGGTCGTTCTCAAAATCATTGTCAACCATCTTGTCTATGTCGCCCAAGTAATCGTCAAACGTCTTGGTCGGCCCTAATGACGCGGTGCTGGTTTCTTTTTCCTTTTCCAGATTCCGTGTCCGACTGATATATGCCTGCGTTTCAGTCAGCCGTTGTTCGGTTGCCAAGCGTTCCTTCTCGGCCTTCTCGAACTTCTGCACCAACTCGTCCTTCTCGCGTTTAATAGACTCGATCTGTTTCTCTGCGTCGGTTTCGGGTTCGGTCTTTTCGGGCAAAACCGGAGCATCCGTTACCTTCTGAATTTCGGGCTGGGGATCAGTGACCCCTTCTATCGCGTCGGTCATGGGCTTTCTCCTTGTTGCGACATCGGGCAATGCCGCTGGTTTCGTACTCACTACACCGCTAGAGGAATTTGGCTACCGCCTTGAACATTCCCCATATCTGCACTTATGTCTTGTCCTGACTGTTCGCCTTCTGTGGGCATTGGCGGTAGGTTCGCCAGCGAATCGGGGGATTGCCCGTTACCACCCGAACCGGGGAATGAACCACCACCAGCCAATGCTTGTTCACTACGTTTAAGTTGTTCGTGCGCCGAAATATGCTGTTGCATCATCTGGACGTTAGGATTCTTATTACGCTGTTCCATCCACATTGCCTGTTTATGAAGCGGAATATGCGTGTCGTGAAGTTCGCCCTGTTCGGGTTCATCCCACAAGGCGGATACGAGAATCTCATTGTTTTCCCATAACGCGGCTTTGACGGCCTGATCCTTGGCGGGAGTAGGAGCGAATTGAGCCGGATTTTCCATACCCATAGTTTTTGCAATCTGCAACGTGATCCGCGACTTCACCGTAGCGTCTTGGCTCATACTGAATAACTGCATTAGGTTTTGGATTTTGGTCATCTTGTCCATCGCCTCTGCAACACCACGCAACTCGACGGTATAGATATCGGTAAGATCAAACTGAAACTCATTACCAATAATCCCCACCTGTTCCACCATATCTTCCGGCGTCATAAACGTGTGGATGTACTGCGCGAACCGGCGCATAAACTCGCCTATCAGGGCATCCTCTATACTTGCCATATCGCTGAAAATCGGGGTTGTTGCCGCCGCCTTCGCGCCCATGTATTCACTCGCACTGGTGCGCCCACCCATTGCCTGCCCCATCACGGCGTCCGTGGTATTCATAATCTCGCGTATCTTCTGTTCGAGATATTGAATGGTCGGCATGATGGTTGCCGTCATATCGGCAATCTGCATCTCTGCAAACGCACTTCGCACGTCGCCGGTACACGGCACCCCATTGGAATGCCCGAAGTCGTACTTCTTAATGTCAATACGCATCGGGTCATACACAATGGGTCTGCGACAGTTCTTGGATCGGTTATCAATAAGTTGGTCTATGGCAATGCAGATTTGATCGAAATAGGTTGACACCTTCTCGCCCAGAGAAATGTGATACATTCCGACATCATCTTCGGTCTGGTGCACCGCAAGAATCGGAACGCCACCGGGGAATATGTTCTCACGAATTTCTATGATCTCACAGTTTTCGGGATTGCCGACAATCCGCACACGACACCGGATTTCTTCGCCATTATCATCCCACTCACCACTTTCACGCGATATAGGCAAATTGATCCAGATAACCCAGTGGTTATATAATTCGCCTGTCCTGTCTGTGAATGTCCGATCAGCGTTTTCGTACCGTTCCATCTTCGCATTATTGAACTCGGATGAAGTCAGGCGTTCACGAAATCCGTCGAATCTGTTACGCAACCCTTCTTGACCCTTCTCATCCGTAAACAACTTCACCTTATTCTTCTTACTATCGGCCAGCAGTTGATTCCACGCTATCGGGGACTTGATATAAATAGCTGGTTGCTGTTCGGTATCATCAATGTTCTCGTCAAGCCAGAGGGCGTCTATGGGTAAGAACTCTAAGCCGGGAAGGTTGTTTAGAGATTGCGACTTCGACTTACGCTCCCCGCTGGACTTGTCACGGTACACCAAATCAACAACTTGTTTCTCCCACGGTATCCCCACAAACCCGTTACCATTCTTGTAAATATCGTTCAAAACACGTTTCAGGTTCTTCTTGAACTGCGAATTGCGTTGCGCCTTGCGGAACAACAGCGTCATAATCTCGGCGTTTTTGGATCGGATAATGTTGGTTTGCTCATCATCCGTAGCACCAGCGTAACCGTAAGAGTAGTTCTCTGGATTCTCCGTGAACGTCTTGAACGCGATTGAAGCCAGTTGGTTGACAGAGATATGGAATACGCCCGTACTTTCATTGGCGCGGTGTACGTCGTCTTTAGAAGCATCCGGCTTGACGCGGAACATCAAATCATTCTTGTCCCAGATATCCTCAAGCTCGTCACGATCCCGGCAGTTAGCAAACAGGTTAGCAACCCGCACCTTGACTTTGGCGGTTAGTTCGTCCTTCTCCGCGAAGTTAGGAAATAATTCCATTACCGATGTGGACTCAACCACAGTCGGGGATTCAGATATCTCGGCAATACCCGGATCGGTTGGCGGTGCTTCAAGAAATTGGTCGGTGGTATCCATAAAAACAAAAAAGGATCACCAAGAGCAATGCGCTCTCAATGATCCCGTGATTCTTCTTGTTGAAGGTTATCTACTGGTAATCAGTCAAAATGCTGCGACTCGGTGTAGGTAGCCTCCTTTATTTTTCCAGCGACAATGCGGATACGCACTTCGCCGTAGAGTTTCTTTTCTAACCACTCTCGAATGCGGGTTGCCACTTTTTCAAGTGAACACACCCCTTCTATTTGTTCTGGCGGGGATTGTGCCATAAATTATGTGAAATGTCAATACAATTATATTTTATTCTGTTTCCAAGAAGTCGCCCATCATGTATTCGTAATACTCAAACTTATTGGATTCGGATATATTCGTCCAGGCACATCGGGGTATTGTGGGATAATTCCTTCTCAAACATTCGGAGCAAACCGGATCGCGGTGAATCGAAACACCATCATAATTAGTTGGTTTACCGCAATGAACACAATGATATGTTAAGTCTTTTTGCACAACACGTCTTTCGCGTTCACCAGTTTATGAATCTGATCATCCTCAACGCACGTTATTCCGGCTTTCTGGTGAAACCAAACAGTTTCGCATGAAGCAAAATCTTCGCACTTTGATCCGCACCGGACAACATAACCGCACACTATCGGCTCATTAGCCTTGGTTTTGTCGGTCAGAAATATATCAGATTTGGTATCATTATCTTCCGTTGGCATAACTAGCACAAACTCGTTTTGGGGCATGATCCGTTCTATGACACCAACCACATTGATCTTCGCCAGTACGTGTTTGGCGTCCGTGATCGCGTACGTCCTGTCGGCAAATGGGAGAACGGTATATTCCTTCTGGTACAGGATCACATCGCCCTTCTTGTAATCGCCAGCGTCCTTGCCGACTGTTTCCACAGTTGCGCGCCAGCCGTAGGTTTGAATCATATCTGGAATAAATATACCTCCCTTAGATTCATCGGGAGTATCGCGCTGTACCAGCATCAATGCGCGAAGTGGGCGAAATGTCTTGATGTCCATATCAGTCATCTCCCTTCATATTCTTGATTTCTGTACGCAGTTCATTTAGGAAATACAACAAGTTCTCAATAGACGATACCGTACCTTTCAGTTCGCCATCGAAGAACGGGTTGCCAGTGACACGGTTCACGTGATCCAACCCGATCCCGCGTTGTCTAATTTCATCTTCGATGATTTTGAAACCGGGTTCGTTAATCACCATGCTAACCAACCGTAAATCAGCGTTATTCATCTAGTATCCTCCATGTTTACTGACGTTGCTAAACTCCTTCGGCTTGTTATGTTCATAATCACCCTGGTATCGCACGTTCTCGCAAGCCACGTATTCTGCGGCATCTATCAGGTGGTCGTTGCGGTTGCGTTTTGTTTCCTTGTAATTGTGGTTCTCATTTCCAAAAGCTCTAGCGTCCACAACACACCGTTCCCATTCCCACTTAAATTTTACGCATTGCGTTGAGAAGTACATTCGCGGTGCGCCATCCTTGCCCGTCACCATGTGCTTACGATTCGGGTCAACCTTAAGCAACGCCCGTAAATTCTGCGCTCTTTGATCCTGCCCCAGCTTCGTGCTTTCACACACGCTCAACCCGCCAAGTTGGAAAAAGAAACTCACCGGCCTGCCTACTCCACCCGCCGTTTGAAAACTGTGCCAATCCAAAAACGTCCTGAAATACGCCTGCTTAACTGCTTCTTCTTCGTACACGTCATACACGGCCCCGCTATCGCTGTCTTGAAACTTACGCACCAGCTTCCGTCGGTTCCCGCACTTCTCGATAATTCCTGGCGCGTGTTCCATGGCGTCTTTACCGGAAACATAATACTCGTCATACATGAATATATCGCCGCCGGGACTGACAGCCCACATTGCCGCCGCAGTTGGGTTCACATAACCGTAGTCCACACTTCGATAGTGTGTCCAGCCCTTATCCTTGATGTCGTCATACGTCCACGGAACGAAATGAACTTGCGGTTGAATTTCGGGGTAGAACAAACCACTAATCCTCTGAAACAACCCGTAGTATCGCGCTTGCCCCTCACGAATCGCTTCCTGGTCGCCGGTCTGCTTCGGAATTTCCACGTGCTGAAGGTATGCTTTCTTTTTCTGGTCGGGCGAGTAGATATGATCCGGCACTTCATCCACACTGATTCGGCACCGCAACACGTCATGCCCCCGCGTGTTGTGCCCCGTCCATACGTCCATGAGCCATGAGTTTTCGCCCGTATCGGCGCGTCCGTCCACCTTGTGTGGCGTAAACGGAAAGTCCCACCAGATACCGCCCCGCGTCCGGCCCCGCTGATCCAACTCATTAAAAAACGGCAACGGCATCTGTTCATCGGGCAGGATTTCCTCGGCCTTGACACCAGCGCAAACAGAGGCTTTTTGGTCATACGTTAATAGAATAATCCGGCTCCCGCACTTCAACTCAATTCGCGGGTTGCGATCCCAAGTAGGTTCGCGCACCCCGCCTAAGATCGGCAACTTGAACTCGCCAAGTTCACTCGCCGGAATCCACTTCTGTAACTCCGGCCACAACACGTCCTTTAACTGGCCCTTGTCGTACCCCAGCACTACCAGCGTTTTTGGGCCAGCCCACCCGTGGTAATCAATCCCATTCCGAAATATCTGCCACTTTGGATCGCACTTAATCAGCTTCAATACCTTTTTAACCACAGCATGACAGGTCTTGCCAACCTGATTCGGTGAACAGTTCATGCAGATCGTGTGCGTCCTGTCATTGATCCAAGCGGCGGTTGACACAAGTTGGAACCCACAGTCATAGCCCATCTTGGAATTGCCGTGCGGATGAAAAAAAGCGATCTCGCACTCAGCCTTCCTGCGTTCCAACTTTTGCAGGTCTTTCTCTAGCTTTGGATTACTCTTGATCTCATCGTAACTGTACGTTATCAAGTCGTGACCAAGCCAAAGTTCATACACCCTATACTGTCCATCATCGCTCATATTTGTGGCACCAGTTCACCCTTGTACGATAGCAACCCCCCAGCGTGGTGCCGGATCGGAACGTCCCAATCCACCTCGACAAACATACGATTTGCCTTGGCACATGAATTTCCCACACACGAAACAACATTGACGCTTGACCCCTTCGGCCACCTGGTCTTTACCAGGGAATACGCAAACGCGATATGGCACCATTCATTGAAGTGCGGCGTGGTAAAAAGAATTTTCATCGTGCGATTAACTCTCCATTTTGCGTGATCATTCCGTCCGCGCCGTGGATCAGAGAAACACTCCAATCCACGTACATTTTCACGCCATGTTTCTTGCATTGAAGTGCGAAGTAATAGTCCTCACTCATCATTCTGTCGCCGTCCACCATCTCCGACCCAAAGAACCACGGCGACGGGATAGTCTTAAACACGTCTGCCCGATAAACGATTAACTCCCCACCATTCCCGCAAACTTCCTCTATGCCGCGTCGTTCCTTCGGGTTCCGCACCGGGCGCAACCTTCTGGTATCAACATCAATAAAATCGGCTACGTGACACGTAAACGGATGGAACCGGCCACTCGCCCACCCGCCGACAATCGGCAAGTTGTGACTAATAAGCTTGGCAATGTCATTTGAATACCACCCCACATCAGACGAAATAACCACGATCCAGTCTGCCCCCATTTCCAGACTCTTTTCAACCATCAGTTTCAGGGCGTTAGGTATCCACATTCCACATGTCTTGAGGAATTGCACATCCGACTCTCGCGGCCATACCGTCTTAGCCAAGCTCTCCGCAAACCACATCTTGCAGTTGGTATCGTAGTATGGGGTGCAGACGGCTATGCGGGTCATTTCGGCCTCTTGAGTTGCTTGCCGTTTTGATATATAGATAAACCTATTTCAGAACGAAGAAGGGACAAAACTTCCACAACATTATCTTTTGTTACCTTACATATTTCTACTTCATAAGGTATATGTTTCCATTGTTTTTGGTTTCTTGATTTTATAGATTTTATTGATTTTTTCATATTCGCTTCTTGAAAATCGCCCCCAGCATGGCCGGTTTGAAAATGCACACACGTCTTACACTTTGTTAAATCGCATTGGTTCATTTTGATTTTTATACTCCTTAATAACTGGAAAAAGACTTGAGTTTATAAACACCACCTGTTCTTTAGTATATGGCCCAATCTTAAATTTCCCCTGTTCATTGTAATACGGGCCATAAGCAACATGAGTCCACTCAGGTTTTACTTCTTGAATCTTCTGATATTTCATTCCTTTTCCCTTTCATTCCAATTTCAAAATCATGAAACTCTGGATTAAGTTCCCGATACTCCACGTGCATTGTCTCGCCCTTTTTGTTCCGGTAGTGCTGGTCTTTCGGCATCGTTACCTTTGATTGTTTTGTTTTAATAAACGGAACAGTATCCATCAAAAGGCTTCTTAAAAATAAATCCTTCACGGACTTATTGAATTTCTTGTCGGTTTTGAATCGCGTCTTGAAGTCGGTGGTTGTGGGGTTCATCTTACCACCCCCCTCTCATCTCTTTCAGTTTCTTGTCCAGTAATTCCGCGTTGGCCTTGGTCAGTTGTATCTCAATCGTCATCGGGCGAATCACGACAAACGTGCCTTTTATCACGTTCTTGAGATCAAATATCTCCTTTAATCGCGTCTTACCCACACTCGTCCCTGTTATACTTTCACTCTGAATCGGCGGATTCCACACCTTCAACCGTGGCAGCTTCTTCGATTTCTTTCCTCTCATCGTGTACCTCCGCTGTTATGTCTATCGGCTCCGGCTTCTTCGCGTACTTCTTCACCCTCAACACCAACTCCATTACGTCCTCGTTCTCCCGTTCCCTGGGCTTGATCCTCTCATTGATCATCGTGTCGGCGTCAACTAAATGCCGAACCGATTGCGCCTTCTTGCTATCCGGTATCTTGCTCACGTCCATTGAGTGCAACAGTTCCAACACCTTCTTCTGACTCATCCCGCTTATTGCGTGTAACCGGCTCAATTGCGCGGCCTCTACTATATCTGGATATCTTGATTTGCATTGCGATACATAACTGGGGGAAATTTTTAACCACTCAGCTAATTGCTTATTATTATACATCGAACCCAAATACGCGATCAGTTTGCGCCTTTCCATCTTCGTGCCTGTTCGCACCAACTCGCGCATCCGGTCAAAGTCAGTCAGAATAGATGCGTCCAGGTGCGGAATGATCCCGTCCCCGTCGCGCCTGCCTATCATACTACTTGTCGTTCGGTTTTCGTACATACTCGCTATTCTCTCCTTTGTGTGACAATTTGACACACTTGCCGCTGATAGTCAAAAGAATTATTCAACTATTTTTTGGGTCGGATCGTTTCGCAAATACCGCCCGTGAAAATTATTATCGTCGTTTTATTCAATTCTGTGCGAAGTTGGATATCTCAAAAGTGGCACAACATCCACTTTACTTCTGTCGTTGGCACCACCCCGCTATTGATCGGTAAAAAATATACTACTTACAACAAATCTAAAAACCAACTATAGTTACCAATCAACAACTTACAACAAAAGTGTATTATACAGCTACCCTCTGCCCTGTTTTTCGAGGCGGTTTGGCTATTTTTTTCCCATTTTCCCAAATAAATAAGTCATAATCGGGCCATACACAACTACTTCCGTCCAAAATGAAAATTATCACTTCTGTAACCCGTTGCGCCCCTACTTCTTCTAACTGCAAAAATCGAAACCGGGCCACTGGCATACTCTACAGCATCATCATACCGCTTTTCTTTGATTTTATTCCATTTTTGAAAAATAAAAAAAAAGCCAAGAACCCTGATACCCTGCTTTTATTGGCCTAGAAAAATTTTAGGACAGGGTCTTTTTGAGAAAAAAAAAGGTCATACCAAAAAAAGTTAATACAGTTGCTTCAATTAAGAATTTAAGCAGGGTATCAGGGTATTCGGGGGTTAGGCTAGGAGTAAATAAAAGTACCAAGAAGGTACTAAGTCCGATACCCCGTCCTAAATGCCACTTTTGTTGGCCTTTTTTCAAGCAGGGTTTTCCCCCCCAGTGTGGTCACTTTTCGACCAAACCGCCTTTCTTGCCCTCAAGGGGCAATTTTCTCACCGGTGCGAAACCAAAACCGCAAAACACTCATTCAACCCACTATCAAAATTTGACACCAAAAACTGAACCGAAAATTACCACTCCAAGCGAGCCTAAAATTCAACTGCAAAAACCGAATGCAGAGGGGATGCAATACGCGGTAGTAGCCTGCCGTACCAGGGCAAACCGGCAGGCCATATCCCACCCCTGAAGCTGATCGCGCTGCGTCTGTATCCCACTACATATAGCCATACGCACGTCGCATAATAGCCACTATGACTACTAGACTATGCGTACTTAATGCCCGTATTCATTGACTTATCTTGTTTTCGCGATACTTATTTTAAGCGTGCAAAGTAGCGTACTCAATAATAGTCAATAGAATCAGGCTCTTTCTAGCGTGCATGGAGGGGAAACCATTACTACATATGGTGTGTCGTGATGTGTGCCATTTTGGCACAGTTGGCTCAAAAGTGTGCCATTTTGTCACACCTAACAGCGCGGACCGAAAAATGACGCATCAAACTCCTTAGGTAAATCGTTTTACCTTGTGTTTTGTACGGTGAAAACACATTTTGTTATAAATATATTACAACTTTATTGGGTTTGGGGAGTATTATAGGTGAGGACAAAAAAAACCATGAACCACAAGGAAAGGAAAAAACCATGAAACCAGAAACAACAAAGACCGAAACCTCCGAAACCGTTCGAACACGACACGGGTATAATCCAACCGAGTGGAGGAAATTCGCAGAAAACCTTCGGAACCTTGATATCGTTGATGAGTTGGTCGAATTTGATCGGGACCAGATTGAAAACGTTCCGAACTGGTGTGCACGTCGTTTCAATCCTCGGACCGGGACAACATGGACAAATGTGTCACCTTCTTGGTCATGTTCCGAAGATGAGTATTATTCCCAACATGGTCCCTCATCCACCCTGACCCTTAAAAGTGGAAGTCTATCTAACACCCCGGGACCAGGTGATGGGTACGAATGGGAACTCAGTGAAACCGGGTCATGGTGGGGTAATGATGATGGGGATTACTTTGATGAACAGAATATTGATCAAAAAGTAAGGAAAATGGAAGGTTATGGTGAATTAACGGAAGGATCTGACCTCGAGAAATTCATAAAGACTAAAGGGTATTATCGGTTTGACGTGGGAAGTACCCCGGTTGAACCGGTGGATTATTCCCGCGAAAGAGACGAACTGGAAAAAGAAT
>Ga0209518_1003368_pt1 | contig 13758 bp, 16 predicted proteins | sample RifGroB1_FD_183993 | JGI IMG/M metagenome (GOLD analysis project Ga0209518, IMG submission 183993) | Groundwater microbial communities from Rifle, Colorado, USA - Groundwater B1 (SPAdes) (version 2) | ecosystem: Environmental > Aquatic > Deep subsurface > Groundwater | place: Rifle, Colorado... | reverse complement strand
TGTGTGCGCCTTTGAGAAAGATTTTGGTAAACTGTGGAGCAATTCTTCTGAGGGCGTCTTCGTAATTGTCAAAACGGGTTACCTTCAAGACTTCAGGATTTTTGGGATCTGGGTATATCCCCCACCCCCAGCAGTTGAAGGAGTTTTCAGGAATGTGTTTGCAAAGATTTGATTCCTGTTGGGCAATGGCGACGAGCCAGCGATAATCAAATTTGTACTGATCTGATAGGGTGACAATTAGGTCTGCGTGCGGCTCTAGGGGGGATTTAAATTTCTGGAGATATTGTCTGATGATTTCGGGACGAGCATCCGCAGTTTTTATGGAAGTTTTAATCTGTTCATCGAAAGCCGGTAAGGCTGCAAAGATGAATGGTTCGTTAGGGTTGAGTGTTGATTCATAGAGCGGCGTACTGTTTTCCGTATCAAGTTTAGTTATGGGTGGTGATACGAAGGGCGCGCTGGTACCAATAAGGGATGTGTTGAGGGCGAAAGCAATACGGCTTGTAAGCACAAAAAGAGCCAATAAATATAAAAACTTCTTTGCCATAGCTAAATCATCGTGGCAGAAAACCCTGAGGATGTCAAGAATTGTGTGCACCAAGAGGGATTTGAACCCCCAACCTACGGTTCCGAAGACCGGCGCTCTATCCAGTTGAGCTATTGGTGCATGGGTATATTTTACCCTGAAAAGGGCTTGTATGCGGTAAAATATACTTGTTGGGTCAGTAGCTCAGTCGGTAGAGCAGTAGCCTCTTAAGCTATTTGTCGCGGGTTCGAGTCCCGCCTGACCCACCAAGCATGTAACTATCCTGTCGAACCGGGTCAGAGCAAAACATCAGCGGAAGTTTGTGCGATGGAGTCCCTCTATCGTTTTTGGTTGAAGTAAACTAATAGTAGTTATGAAAAATTATATTTGTAAAAAGTATCAATTGATATTATTTGGTGTTGTTATCTTAGTGTCCATTTTTCTGTCCCTGAAAGTACCTAGATATATGTCATTTCTTGAGCTTTCTAAAAAACTTGATCCGGATATTCTTAAAATAGTACACGACAAGAAATTATCACGGCCAGAAGCTGTCGAAATAATGGTCAATATGTACAAATACTCCTATGACGAGTCTCACGGTTGTTCTTTGATTGAGGACGATTCCTTTTGTCCTGAGCCATCAGATGCAGAATCGAATGATATATACGTTAAATGGGGACAGCCTGCCAGTGAATATCGATATGATTCTGAAAATGACCTACGAGGAATATTGGAGACGCTGCTCGGTAATGGTAGCTATTTCTTTGATCGCTTTTCTCAGGATTCTCCAGAGAAATTACTAATAATGTTCAATTCAAAATTTAGCGAAAGGAACACCATAGCCTTAGAAATAGGTAACATCGATGGGGCGCAAGTGATCAAGTCAGTATTAATAGGTGAAACGGATATTTTTGACCATACTTATTAATTTTATTGAGTGGATAGTTGGAGTTTCATATATATTTATATGTAGTGAAACTGATGATTTTTACCTATGCTCCTGCAGGACTCGGTCACCTGCGAGTAACAGATGCCCTTGTGGAAAGCAGACCAAAAAACTCACCTTATATCCTTTTGGGTTCGATTGATAGATTCGTTACTTGGATCCACCGTTTCACCAGTATCAACCCTATCGGTAAATTTATCTTTCTAAAATCGCAGTATGGTTTTTTTGAAGACTTATTTGTCTTACTCTACCGAAAATTTCTAGTGTTTAATTTAAAGACGATTCACAGGCAAATCAGAGATATTATCGAAAGAAGTCCTGGAGGAGATGAAGTTTGGATTATTGCGACACATTTTGGAATGGCTATTCAAATAGGCGCAATTAAGCAAAAACTGATTAAGGAAACTGGACGGATGGTCCGATTGATTGTGCAGGTTACCGACGATACGTCCCAACATATTTGGTGTATCCGTGGGTCCGATCTTACTTTTGTACCTAGTAAATATGTCAAGGAAAAGTTTGTCACTTATGCAAAGACCAAGGGCATACCTTTTGAGTGTGAGGTTATCCCCTATCCGTTATCTACTATGTTGACGAAACGTATACCCAAAGGGATGGGACATAGACACAAGGCATTTACTGAAACCACCGGGACTATAAAAATAGCGGTTCCGATTTCGGGAGCAGCCGTAGGTTTGGGGTACCTTACCACGCTAATAAGGGAACTGGGGGCACTGTCCAAAAGATTCGAATTTTGGGTATTAGTCAAAAAATCGCCATTTACTGAGATGTTCATTTCGGCGATGACTAACTTGCCTAGAACCAATGTGCTAGTTGGAAAAAATGATATTGAGATGATTACCTTGTATGAACTGCTTTATGAAAAAAACTTAATCCATCTAGAAGTAACAAAACCGAGCGAACAATCTTTTAAAGCAATAATTACGCCTAGTAGACTGGGTGGAAGTGCTTTGTTGTTTACGGCGCCGGTTGGAAGACAGGAAATCGAAAATATTGATTTTCTAGAAAGACATGGTTTGCTATCTACTGTCGGATCAATTACTTATCCACGAGCAGTGACCCTTCTGGATGATCCGATAAACGCAGCGAAACAAATATGGGAAGGAGTTGAGTCTGGTTTGTTTTCTCGAATGACTGCAAACAATTTTAGTTTTTCCAAGTCTACATTAGAATCTGGTGAAATTGGCGGTGATGGGGCTACGCAGTTTTGGAAAAAAACTCTTAGAAAATTTGGTAAGAAGGAAATTGGTAGAATCGTATAGTAAGTTATGGCAAATAGACTGTTACTTTTTTATAAATGAAAATAAGAATATTGGACGAAAATCGTTTAGAGATAGTGGTTTTTTTGTGTGGAGCGGTAGTAATGATTATTGAGCTGGTGGGGTCACGGGTGGTGGCGCCATACTTTGGGAATTCGCTTGTAGTTTGGACAAGTCTCATTGGCGTTATTTTGGGTAGTTTGAGTGCTGGCTATTATTTTGGTGGTAAAATCGCAGACCGTTTTCGGAGCTTTGAAACTTTAGGCATCCTTATAATGTGCGCCTCAGCGCTTACCGGGCTTGGCGCATTTTTTAAAGAGCCGGTTCTTGCTTACGTTTCCCTCCTTTTTGGATCTGAACTTAGAGCGGCTTCATTCGTGGCGGCGCTAGTACTTTTTGGTCCGGTAAGCTTTGTCTTGGGCATTGTTTCTCCTTATTCGGCAAAACTGAAACTTATTAACCTAAATAGTACCGGTAGAGTGGTTGGAAATTTGTCAGCATTGTCGACTTTGGGGAGTATCTGTGGAACTTTTTTGGCTGGATATTTTTTGATACCATGGGTGGGTAACTCTAAGTTACTCTACATCTTGGCACTCGTGTTGTTAGGCATTTCGTTTTTGGCTGTTTCCAGGCCCACCACGGTGGACCGAGCCTTCAGGACACGATTTCAACTTGGTCTACTAATTATTTTTTTCTTTATATTGAATCAAATTATGGGCATTTTTAAAATATCTTCTTTGGCTGACATTGATTCTATGTACAGTAGGATCATTGTAAAAAGCGTTCGGAGCGGAACAAGTCCTTTGTTGACCATGAGTACGGATCACTCAGGTATTCAATCGGCGATTAATCTTCAGTCCCCGGACGAACTTGTCTTTGAATATACCAAGGCTTATGCTCAGTTTGACAAAATAAATCCGAAGATTAAGAAAGCGTTAATGATTGGCGGCGGCGGCTATTCTTTTCCCAGATATTTTCTTCTTCATAACCATGAAGCATCAATTGACGTGGTGGAAATAGATCCGATGATGACCATGCTTGCCAGAAAGTATTTTCACTTGGAGGTAGATAGTAGGATGTTGATTTTTCATCAAGATGCCAGATCTTTTATCAGAAATTCAAATAAGAAATACGATGTAATTTTTCTAGATGCCTTTAGTTCTCTGACGCCACCTCCTCATTTAACCACAAAAGAGTTTATGGAGGACTTAAATACAAGTTTAACCGATGAAGGTTTTCTTATGATTAATCTTATTTCTGCAGTCGACGGAGATAATGCTAGATTCCTAAAATCAGAACGCGCAACCCTACTAACTATTTTTCCCAAAGTTGATGTTTATACATTGGGTGAACTTCCCTTGACGCAAACTCAAAATTTATTGGTGGTAGCTTACAAAAAAAGCGTAGGCGACTATCTTGCACTGGGGAAAATGGTCCAAGAAACAGAACCGGGGAACGGACAGGTACTGACGGATGATTGGTCTCCGGTGGAGTACATGACGAGAAATTATTATCTTAGATAAGTTGGGAATTTATTCTACAAATACCTTAGAGACCTCTGTTCCGGCACAGAAAAAATGGCCGATTTTTAGAAGTACATTGATGTCTACAGGCTGCTTTTCATATAGTGTGGTTCTTATGGAGTCTTCAAGGTCTTCGAGTAGACTCCAGAGCATTCCAGGTGATAGATCGTTTGAATACCAATAAGTTTCTACCCTACCCAGATTTAGTCCGATCTCCGGAGGTATTTGGGAAAAGTCAAAATATGAAACTCTTCCCAAACTCAGTAGTGTGGCAATGGCGGCAATAACGTGCCTGTACTCGGGTAGAGTGTTTTGTCTCTCTGTCAGTTTTAGCTGATGCCAAATTCCGGTGATACTTTTGGGAAGAGTTTGTGCATATAAATCTATCAGCTCCATGGGTGAGACGCCTTCGGCTTTTAGAGCAAGCGCAAAGCCTTCTTTGGCGCGGGGAATCATTTCTTCGATAAAGACTGCTTCCTCTTCCGTACACAAGGGTAAGTCCGTCAACTTTAATTCCATACCCTGTAAATTTATTCTTTCTGCGACCATTCTAGATCCCCTTTCGGAGACAAGGTGTAAGTGTCTTCCTCGCTCTTTATCCCAATTTGTAGGAAATTCGGTCATGTAGCGAATTGTAGCGCAAGTTTGTCTAATTACTAGATACCAACTCTTTCAATGACAAGCCGATTAAACTTATTACTAATACCCTGACTAGTAACAAGATAAGAAATACGGTCTCCCGAAAGGCTACTTATTTCGATGATTGTTTTACCAGTAAACAGTCCATGATCATTTGTTCTGTTTTTGCTGAGCACAGATATTGTCGGATCTTCGATGATGTTCTGTAATATACATCGAAAACTATTGGGTAAAAGGTCATTGTAATTCAGTCCGGTAAGTATAAGCAGGGTTTCAGCTCCACTTTTTACAACCACAGAAGAGTTTGAAGAACAAAGACTTATTTCTATAAGGTCGACTCTATTTTCCAGCAGTAATTGGTATACTTCACGCGGAGTTAACCCGGAAGTTCTGGCCTCGTCTTCTTTGGAGTTGCTCATGTTATTTCCTTAAATAATAAAAAACTCTCCCTTGAGGAGAGATCCAATTACAAGCAAATACTTGAGTTTAAATCTTCCCTTTTTGGGCTGGATGTGGCACCTAACTTAAAAGGTTGCCGGACGAATCAGTGAGCCAGTGCTCTTCTCGTCTCTCTTGATTTGTTGATATTGTAACATGAGAGTAGTGATTACTTAACTTGTGGTATAATATAGGATATGACATATTCAAACCGAGGTAATGATAGATCCCGCAGTACATTCTACGGAAAGCCATTTGGTGACCGGAATTCCGATAGGGGTTCGGAAAGATCCTTTGGCCAGGCTCAGGACAGGCCGACTTTGCATGATGCTGTTTGTGCCAAGTGTGGGTCAGCGTGTAAGGTTCCCTTTTTGCCGAACGGTAGAAAAGAGGTCTTTTGCAGTAAATGCTTTGGGGAGATGAACGGTGATTCGCGTGATTCAAGGGGCTCTGGGGGCTCTAATTATCGAGAGAACAGGAGTCCCAGGATGTACGATAACCGCGATGGTGGTTCAAACTTTGCCGAAAAACCAACATTCGAGGCAACCTGTGATCAGTGTCACAGCAGGTGTCAGGTACCCTTCCGGCCTACAAACGGCAAACCAGTACTATGTAGCAATTGTTTTGCGGAGAGCAAAACTGATAGCAGGAGACCTTCGTCCGATAACGGGTCTGACATTGAAGCAATAAACTTTAAATTGGATAAAATTATTAAGCTATTGAGCCCGGCTACCTCCAAAGAGGCCTCCACGGAGATTACAGAGAGGATTTTGGAAGATATTCAATCTAACCCCGAGGTAAGCCTCGTCAAACCGAAAAAGAAAGCAAAAAAGGTAGTCGCCAAAGACTAACAAAAAACCCCGCTAAGCGGGGTTTTTTGTTAATTGTTGAAGCTCAGGTTTACACCGCAAGCTGGACGTTCTTGGCGCTTGGGCCTTTGGGTCCTTGTTCGATTTCGAAGGTCACTTTGGCGCCTTCTTGAAGCTGGTCAAAGGTAACACCCTGAAGATCGTTTGAGTGGAAAAAGAGATCCTTTTCCTCACCTTCTCTGGAAATAAAGCCGAATCCTTTGTCAGTTTTTTTCTTTATTGTGCCTGTCATAGTATTTTTTGATAGATAGTTTTTGAATAATAGTTAATCTATCGGTAACAAGGGCAATTTTACCACTCTTTGGAGGTTTTGTCGCTTCGAGTATTGTCGTATAACGGGGCTGAGTGTGCGAATGGTTACAAAGAATTACAATAGGGTAGGTTATTATTATTGTTCTAGAGGATTCCCTAGTTTGTTGAGAGCCAACCGTTGGACCTTACTGTCCCTGACAACGCGGTGAGATTGGTGGAATCTTTCGAAATGGAATACAGACGTCGACAGCATCTAAAAATTAAACCCTCATTACCTCAAGCACTTTGGATCTAACAATCACTTCCCTGGCAAATGTCGGGGGATTTTTATGGGCTCTTGATGATGAGATCTTAGAACCGGTTTGTGCGCAAATAACGAAATTGAGAGATAAGTTTCTCCCACCTCTACGAACGACATCATAATATATACTTTAATGATGTCCCTGGATCAACTTGATGGAAAATACTTTGTTAAAGAACGCTCTTTGATAAACGAACCGGGTCGATACAACTTGCCGGCATTGTTGTTTCAGTCCGGTTTGACCGATCCAAAATATGTGGAAAGTGACAAATGGGAAAATCTCTCCCAACACTCCAAATGGATGGTAAATAATCAAGATTTTATCGCTGAATCAGTTACCCAAAAAGGTAAGACCATAATTGGATCGACTCCTGTTGTATTAGGAATATCTCCGTATGAGTTAACACGCGCTGTTGGGTTACATATTTCAGGAGAAGATTTTGAGGAATATTACAAAAGATATGGGATAGATTGGAAAAGTACTCCAAATCACACTGAGATTTTTTTAAACAAAATTGAAGAAGATCCGAATGTCTCGTCAATCGTTTTCTTAGTTCCTCAGGATATATTTAGTTTTGATGCTCCCCCTGGATACCCTTGGGGTACTACCAGAGATGAAATACTATATTTTCTAGACCATCCTTCAAATAAATTGGTTCTTGTTCTGGGTGCATATGAAATGATTAATGATCTAACTTTCAAGCTTGATTTTGTATCCGATCCTATGGGCACAATTGACAGAAAAGTATTTCCAAAAGATGTCCGGAGAGCCAGATGGAAAATCGCTAGTGATATGAAAAAATTTGTTGAAGCAAGAATAAAAAAAGATTAAACTGCTTTCTTGGAATTGGTTCTAGTCTGTAGCGATTATCCAAATAAAAATCTCCCGACAAGCGAGAGATTTCATTTGGGTTCTTGCTGATGAGATTTCAGAATCGATTTGTGCTCAGTTTTTAAAATTAATGGAATCGTTTACCTTCTGCTCTGCATAAATAAATGAGCCGTCTCATTTAGAGACGGCTCAAATTGTCGGGTATTTTTCTAATACTTACCTAAAACCCAGTGCAACAGGTGCATTAATCTTTCATATGGGGTTTTGAGGTTGTCAGGCAAGTAGAGGCAAGGGTTCAGAGTTTGGCATCCAACCCGCTCCCTGAGTCCTTTAACCACGAGTTCGACATCCTTGGGCTCAACGCCTTTAACAACTATTCGCACCCAGCCTTCATTGTCGGGCATTACTTCTCCGTGAGCAGTTCCTGAGTGGAATTCAACAGACGGAGGAAAGCTGTTATCGAACAGGCGAAGCTGAGCGAAATAGCTCCAGACAGTACCTTCCGGTGCTGCCTTGGTTGGGGCTATGCCATAACGAGTTGAGTCGTGATCGGTCTTACCGGTGGTTGTGCTAACTAAGCAGTAGGTAGGCTCGGACATTGTAAAGTTCTCCTTTTTTCTGCCTTGGGTAGTTCCCAAAGTCAGTATAGGCTGTGGCTGTCTGCGACAGACCATCGCTTAGTATAGTATCACAACTAGCCTCAAATGTCAAGTCTATAGGATATTCTGTGTGCATTACGGGACTTCCCTCATTTTCATTCGGGACCTGTCTCACCAGGTTCGTTACGAAACTGGTTCCGGCATTCAAGTCCCATCAGATTTACCATAAAAAAAGTTACCACAAGGGTAACTTATGTTATGGGTCCTTGATGATGAGATCTTAGAACCGGTTTGTGCGCAGATAGTTAAATTGAGAAATCTTCTTATGCCTGTGTTATCGTACTCCGTTGTATAATCCCGTAAGAGTGAATGAGCTTGTAAACACCATAAGAGAAAAGACAGAATTTAGACTGCATGATGATGTGGTCAAAAAACTATTTGATGCTTATTGTAATTATGGAATTTTGGATTCGGTCTCGCAAATATTGTCTGAAGTACCGCAAAGGGTTTTAGAACCAATCATTCATACACTAGGATCGCATGTTACAAAAGAAAAACCGGTATTTACATACTCCGTTTTGCAGTCTGTTGGTCAAGATAAAAAGACTTCTGTTCAAGTAGGAGCTATAGTTGATCTACTTTGGACGCTTTCGCTAATGTACGATGATATGTTTGACCAAGATCTAAAGCGATCTGGACTGCCAGCGGCGTGGGTGGAGTTCGGGTCTGATTTCGCGTATCAATCAGCTCAGGCGGGATTTGAAGCTGTAAAAAAGATGGTAAGTCGATATTTTTGTGACGATGCTTCACAAGTAATTGATAAATTAGTTGTTATGGGTATTGGATCGCTAAAAGCTCATCGGGACTTAAAACCGGGTGCATCCAAATCTGAGTTGTTAGATAATTATCGCTTAAGAGCTTTATTCCATACAGCGTTACCATTCGTCTTGATCGATCAGGTTCCGGACGACAAAAATGTTTCTTTTTTAGCTATAGAAAATGTTAATCTTGCGGGTCAAATTATGAATGATCTAAAGGATGTTTCACCAAAATACATATGGCTTCGAGAAGGTTTTAGTGATATTCGTTCTGGCGTGATGTCGATTCCCCTAGCCATCCTTATAGAGCGTCTGAACACTGAAGATAAAACAAGAACTTTGGGTTTATTTGGAAATGGAGAAATGTCAGAAATCGATAAACGATTTGTAATTGATTCTTTTGTTACCTCGGGTACTCTCGCTGACTCTATTAACATGACAAAGGAAATCTATAATGCGAGTCTTGACCAATTCCATTCTGTTTTAAAACCTGAATTTAGGATATTTATCGACGAATGGATATTATCGAAAAAGCAACAATTAGATAACTTGGTTTAAATGAAGGAACAATTTCTTCAAAATTATTTGGAGAGTTCGGCAAACATTCTTTCAGAGAACGATAGACTGCCTAGGTTGTCTGAAGACATAAACATTAGCATAGTGGTTCCTGCCTATAATGAAGAGTCTTATATTGGAACTCTACTTGAATGTCTAAATGATCAGATTTTTGATCATAAGTTTGAATTAATTATTGTAGATAACGGAAGTACAGACCAGACTGCTGAAGTTGTAGGGTCCTTTTCTTTTAACTCTGAAAACCGGGTATGTGTAGTAAATGAACGGAATATAGGAGCTGGAAGGGCCAGGAAGACTGGAGTTGACGAGATAATTCGTAGGGTATTGGATAGAGGTGGTGAGATTCCCAAAAGACATTTTATCGTTTTAACTGATGCCGACACCCAACCTGGGAAAACATGGTTATCTAAAATGTATGAACAAATGTCAAAATCTTCTCAGAGCATCCTAGTGTCTGGTAATTACCACGCTTCACCAGAAACTGATGAGATCGTAGAAAAAGAAATTGGAATAAAAAATTATTTTTTATCTTTTTCGAGAGTATCTGAGCTCTTGGATTTATCCATAGGTCAAATTAGAATGAGGGGTCCGAATTCTGGATTTGAAATAGAGTGTTATGCCAAAGCTGGAGGGTTTCGTCAGCCTTTGGATGTACGTGGAAATACTGCACCAAGAGAGTGTTTCGATCTGGTTCAAAGAGTAAACGAAATCGGAGCTCCGGTTGAGCATTTTGAATATTCCATAATTACAAGTCAGAGAAGAAAGCTTTTTGAGCTAATTAATGAGATTTCGACTTACGATATGGTCGAAGACAATACAGGGAGGTTTTTGTCAAATAGAGATGATGAAAATATGCTATTGAATTACGCATTAAAGAATGTCCCTGATGACAGATGGATTGAGTATCAAGAGAGTATCCTTTGTCGAATTGTTATAAATTCCCTCCTTAACCCATTGCTATCAATGTCTACAAAGAATATCCAAAACAGAGTAAACCTCGATTTTTGGACTGAGCTAATGAGAGATGTTTCTGTATTAGATGCTAGGTCTTTGAGTGAAAAATGGGCGTCAGTTATAGCCAGGGAACTTTTATTGAGGATCTCTCAATAGGTATCTCAACGACTCGCGAAAACTCTTTATTAGTTCTGTATGGCTGATTATTTTTTCTGCCTGCTGACTTGTAACCCATTTGAACCAGGCTGTTTCCTTGGAGTGTAATCTAATATCTTTGGGTTTCTTCAATTCATATAAGAATATGTGCTGTTCGCTTTTTAGCTTTAAGAATATTTGTTTGTATCTGAACTTGTGTAATATGGGAATTTCTACTAATGTTTTGACTCTAATACCGGTTTCTTCATATAGCTCTCGTCTTGCAGTTTTTTCGTAGTTTTCCCACCACGAGATAGTTCCACTGGGGAAAGCTATGCTCCCTGAAGGCATGTTTTTTATAACAAGAAATTTTTTACCTTCTACGGTTTCTTTATAGACTATTACCAAAGAACCGGGAACTATCCCTCTTGGAAGGTTTTTTATAAGAATCTGAAGGAACTCAAGTAGTAAATTCATCGCTATAAGTTAAATAGATTTTGCTGTAATCCAGAAATAACTTAAAATGCCTTTTCTCATAAGAATATCTGCAGCTACACAGGCTTGCCTGCTCTTCAATAGTTTTTCCTCAGCGTCACTACTTTCTTTCAGCCTCACAGCAGCATTTGCCCCCATAATATAAGTCGAAGGTAGGATGTTTGTAGTTATGTCGTTTACAGTTACTTCGCCAAAACCGGCAAGACTTAATGTTTCTACCAGAGACTCAATTGTTGGTATTGGTGGTAGCACCCAACCATCTTGAGCATTTCTTACCAGAATTTCATCTTTCGAGTTTTGTTGGGGATAAATATTCAAGAAAGCATCTGAGATTACTATAGTTCCACCAGTTTTTATTGTTCTTCTAGATTCCAAAAATAAAGCTAATTTATCTTGAGAGTGAGCGGCACTTTCGGAATAAATAATTTTGTCAAAGAGACCAGCAGGAAAAGCTGTATATAGGTAGTCTTGGTAAGAAAGCGTGGTGTTGCTGAGTTTTGTTGTTCTAAGGTATTTTTTTGCCGACTCAAGCTGGTTTGTTGAAATATTAATACCGAAGAAATTTGCCTCAGGTTGACTTTCTGATGCCTCAAACAAGAGAGATCCGGTCCCACATCCAGCGTCTAGTACATTATCCCCTGGGATAATACACGCTAATTCAATTATTTTTTGAGTCATCAATTTGACAGACTGATGGTGATCAATCATTTCGCCGTCCGGATGGAACCCACAATGTAGAGCATAAACATCTGGCCTCTCCAGATCGACCCCCCAATTCCTATAAGGTTTCTCCGAATCAATATAATATTTTCGAATTGACTCAATATGATCCTGTTCTGTTTTCATATTACTAGGCTAATATACCACCTAGTATCAAACGATATGTGGAGTAATATGAATTATATACTGATATATCAATCGATATCATTTTCTTGGGTGGAGACCGTTCCATTTTGGTCTCGTAATTTCTCAAAAAAGAAAGTCTCATCAAACTAAAGATCTGTTTTGACCGGTCAATCATATTCATCTAGTATTAAAATATGAAAAAAATCCTCATTGTCCAAAGTGTAAAAGTAGTCAGACTCAGAAAAGAGGCTCTCGTCGGGGATCTGTTAAATATTGGCGTTCAGGTTGTGGCTCTTGGTTTCAAGTAAACCGAACCCATCCCAAATGGACCGATCGTGAGTTAGCTCTCTTTCATCTCGATGGAGTTCCCTTCCGTTGCCTATCAGATCAATCAAATCTAGGTTTGGCTACGGTATATCGTCATGTTCAAGAATATCTTTCATCTCTTCCACATTGCGCCGATGTCACCAGAAAATATTGTCAGAAATATTGCGGCATCCTTCTGGTTGACGGTAAGTTCGTTAAGATCAAAGGCTATGAACGTAAACTTCCGGTCATCTACGGAGTAGATTACCAAACCCACGACATTCCTTCATACAAACTAGGAAGATCAGAAAATCTGCCTTTGCTCACGAAATTCTTTACTTCACTCAAGCTTCTCAATTACCCACTTCAAGCTGTTGTCTGCGATGACAACCAAGCCATCAGAGATGCTTGCCTAAGAGCCTTTCCTTCTGCTTGTGTCCAACTCTGCCAGAATCACTACTAACTTAATTGAGTGTTTTAATTCCCATTTACAAGGCAGGTTAAAAAGTATCAAAGGATTTGAGTCCTACGATCACGCCGATACTTGGCTTAATGCTTACTTTCTCAGAAGACGAACCAAGAAATTCAAGGATTGTACTGGCAAATTCACTCGACTAAATGGTAAAACACCCCTCCAAATCTCAAAAAAGCCCGGTATTGATATACCAAGCCTTTTTTAACCGAAACGTGACCGTTTAGGAGTGGTATCACCTATAAGGGGTGGGTGACGGGACTTGAACCCGCGATCTCCTCCTCCACAGGGAGGCGCTTTACCAACTAAGCTACACCCACCATATGATTGTCGCCATCTCTGACGAGCACGTATATTTTACCTCAAAAAGGCTCTTAGATGGTAAAATTGGCCTAGCGGGGTGTAGCTCAGATGGCTAGAGCGCTGCGTTTGGGACGCAGAGGTCGGAGGTTCGAGTCCTCTCACCCCGACAATAGACGTATTTAAGCGTATGAATAGTTCAGAAAGGGGTATCCCAGACCCGGAAAACGAGATTGATAAACTATACATAGAAAATCGGAGGAAAGAGAAATCACCGTCTTGGACTCCGCAAGAACTTGCCTTGGCACTGGGTTTTGAAGCTCAGCCTCATGAAAAGGGAGATCCGGTTCAGATATACCATAAGAGCGCAGAAAATGGACATGTGTATAAATTTTGCATTCAGAATAGTAAGTATTCGAGTGAAAGAGGTGTCCGAATATCTCTAGGTGTTGCCGGTATGAGTAAGGAAGTCATACTATGTCAAGATAAGCCGTTTGATGACGATATGAAGGAGTTGGGACTGGTGACTCGAACCAGTGCGAAAATGTTTTGGCGACCTGAGCTACAAACAAAGGAAATCTTTGAAAAGCTACAGAGATATATCCGGGATTTGGAAGAAAGTAATTTTTTCGAAGATTTGCTAAAAACCTA
>Ga0209518_1003362_pt1 | contig 13771 bp, 13 predicted proteins | sample RifGroB1_FD_183993 | JGI IMG/M metagenome (GOLD analysis project Ga0209518, IMG submission 183993) | Groundwater microbial communities from Rifle, Colorado, USA - Groundwater B1 (SPAdes) (version 2) | ecosystem: Environmental > Aquatic > Deep subsurface > Groundwater | place: Rifle, Colorado... | reverse complement strand
CGTAGCGGATATTCCCGAAGAGAAAAAGAATTCTTCTGGCGGGGGAGGAGGTATGCCCGGTGGAATGGGGATGGGCGAGGACATGTGATAGAGAAGATTAAAAACGGCCGGAAACCTTCTTGTTTTATTGGGGAGCGGGAGATTTCCCCGAAGCAGAGTTTCGGAGTGTTCTGTCGCTTTCCAATAAACAGGCGCCATAACAATTCATACCGTTTGCCATTTGCGGATTTCTTTCGCGTGATATAATTCTGGTATATGAATATAACGTACATAGTATTAATAGTTATCGCGGTCATTGCCGTATGGATTATTTGGGCATACAACCGCTTTGTTCGGCTCACAAATCGTTGCGAGGAAGGATGGTCTGACATCGACGTTCAGCTGAAGCGTCGCTACGATCTCATTCCGAATCTCATTGAGACGGTCAAAGGATACGCGAGGCACGAAGCCGGAACATTGCAGAAGGTGACTGAAGCCCGTACAAAAGCCATGGGTGCGCAATCGGTGGGTGAACACGCGGCCGCAGAAAATATGCTGACGGGCGCCCTGAAGTCACTTTTCGCAGTTGCCGAGAGCTATCCTGACTTGAAGGCGAATTCGAATTTCGTCGAGCTTCAGCGTGAACTTTCCGATACCGAAAACAAAGTCCAAGCTGCTCGCCGCTTCTACAACTCTGTCGTTATAGAGCTTCAGAACGCGCTTGAACAATTCCCAACAAACCTCATCGGCAATATGTTTGGATTCAAAACACGCGAATTCTTTGAACTTGCAGAAGGCGAGCAAGCGGCTCGTAATCCTGTGAAGGTGCAATTCTAGCGATGGCATCACTCTACACACAGCAAAGTAAAAACATCCGAAAGACGTGGTTCTTGATGACGGGCTTTCTCGTCGTCATAATCGCGCTGGGGTGGCTTTTGTCTCAAGTATACGGCAACTCATACATCCTTTATATCGCGGTTGCGCTCTCACTTGTGATGAACATTTCCGCATATTGGTTTTCAGATAAAATCGCGATTAGCACGACAGGAGCCAAGCCGGCCGATGAACGTCAGTATCGCGAAGTGCATCGCATCTTGGAGAACCTTGCTATCACGGCAGGAGTGCCGAAGCCGCGGCTTTATGTCATCAATGACGCGGCGCCGAATGCGTTTGCCACAGGGCGAAACCCGAATAACTCTGCAATCGCTGTGACGACCGGACTCATGGAGCGACTCGACAGGAGCGAGCTTGAGGGTGTAATTGCGCATGAGCTTTCGCACATAGGAAATCGCGATGTTCTCGTGATGACGGTCGCGGTCGTCTTAGCGGGTTTTATAGCCATTGTCGCGGATCTCTTTTTGCGCATCAGTTTCTTCGGTGGGGGAGGTAGGGATAACAAAAATCCGCTTCTTCTAATCGCAGGGATTGCCGCGATAATTCTTGCGCCTATTGCGGCACAGTTGATACGACTTGCCGTATCGCGCAAACGCGAATTTCTGGCAGATGCTTCAGGCGCTCTTCTCACACGCTACCCCGACGGCCTTGCCTCGGCTTTGCGGAAAATCTCTTCCTACGAGGTGCCGATGCGCCGGGCGAATCATGCGACCGCGCATCTTTTCATTGCGAATCCTTTCGGTGGGAAGGGAGAGAAAGGAAGATTTGTTGCGAGACTATTTAGCACTCATCCGCCGATTGAGGAGCGCATCGCGGCTTTGACGGAGATGAGAGTGTAGTGTTGTTTGAGCCAAAGTGTGATATAAAACGTTTGTTGCATTGGAATAAGGAGGAAAGACCATGCGACTCTTGAGCGGATGTCAATGTTCACACAACAAGGTCAAGGAATTCGGGTGGACCGAAGTTCCTGACCCGAAGCCGCAGGTGGCCAAGATGAATGTCCCTTCCAGGGTTCCCTCAGATGGCTACCAGTGCGGCGGCTCATCGGTCAACGGCAAGGCCCGTGGGGGTGGGGGGCGGGGGTCTTTGACCTCACAGCTCGCCGAGTACTGATTTTTCCCAGCATCCCGTTGGGACGGGGGTCGTCGGAGCTCGGCGACCCTTTTGTTTTGTGCTACCAATCGTTTAGTATTCACCACACGGAGGCGTCGCATAGTCCTGTCTGTCGGCAGGCAGGGGTCTAGACCGTATGTATTACGTCTATATACTCAAGAGCCAGAAGGATCGGCATCTTTACATTGGTCGCACGAACAACGTTGAGAGACGGCTGGAAGAACATAACCGAGGAATTGTTTCTTCCACAAAGTCTAGAATCCCATTCGTCTTGTTGAAAACGTTGCCGTGTGAATCGAAAAGTGAATCCGTGCGTGTTGAGCGGGAGTACAAGAAGGGGTATAAAAGAGAGCAGATCAAGCGAGAGTTTGGTTTATAACGGAGGCGTCGCATAGTGGTCTAGTGCGCACGCTTGGAAAGCGTGTGTGCCGCAAGGCACCGAGCGTTCGAATCGCTCCGCCTCCGCAATACAATTACTACAGCCAATACCCCTACCACGGCGGCTATTACTACAATAATTACTGACCTCTAATTCCCAGCCATATGTTCAAAAATAGAAATGATGCAGGGCGGCAACTTGCAAAAAAATTGGAGAAATATCGAGCGACCGATTCCGTAGTGCTTGCTCTGCCGCGTGGAGGAGTTGTGACTGGATACGAAATCGCGCGTGAACTCAAATTACCGCTCGATATCGTGGCCGTTCGCAAGATCGGACACCCGGAGAATCCCGAATATGCGATAGGCGCGGTCGATGAATACGGTATGACTCTCTGGAATGATCCGGAAATCGTTGCGTTTGACCGGGCGTGGTTGAAGGAAGAAGTGCGAAAACAGCAGGCAGAAGCTCTGCGTCGCGCACAACTGTACCGCGGTCGCCGCAAGCCGTGCGCATTAAGAGATAAAACAGTGATTTTGGCAGATGATGGTATTGCGACAGGCCTCACGATGCGCCTCGCGGTACGTGTCGTAAAAGCGAAAAAACCTAAAAAAGTAATCGTGGCGGTACCTGTTGCACCACTTGAATCCGTTCGGGTTCTCAAAGAAGAAGGTGTCAACGTCGTTGTACTCGAGCCGCCGGAAGGATATTTAGGCGCTGTCGGAGCACATTACGTGCAGTTTGAACAGACGGAGGACGACGAGGTTACAAGATTACTGCGATCGGTAAAATGAATGTATGCGAGCGTACGAATCTAAAGCAAGGTTAATCTATTCTACTGGCGAGGAGTCAGAAATTGGCGGAAAGCACTCGCGCTTGTGCGCAGGGAGTGTATTCCGACCCGCAGGGTAAACGCCCTGTAGAGTCGGAATGAGCCAATTTACGTGTGAAGAAACCGACTACTTGATACGTTGGGTAGCGGAAGGACGGTACGCAAGATAGCGGAGTTTCTTGAGATTCAGAAAGACAACAAGAATGTTCAGTGCGATGATACCCACGCCGATGAGCGTGATAAGGTTAGTGCCGACATTTGTTGCGATATAGAGAAGGAAATTGATGATCGGAGCACTAGGATCTTCCAAGAGTTCTCGTGTAAATAAATCACGGATGAATGCAATGGGGCCGAAGTATGCCGCCGCGACGGTTGTAACGCCGATCATAATGCCGGAAGAGGCAAGAGTGGTGTTGGTAAAGGCGATGCGGCCAGTCGTAAGAGAAGCGGGAGCTTCCTTGAGTTGTAGACTCACCTGTGCAAGAAAAACTTCGCTGGACATATGCAGACGCGCCATGAGCCCTTTCCAAAATCCATATTTTTTCTCTTTGATAGACTGTTTAAGACCGTGTACGACCATGTAGTGATAGCCCCGCCCCCAATAGCGTGCGTAAAAATTGAGCGCTGTTTCCACCATAAATCCCTCGCGGTATTTTTCGGGCACTCTGTCCCAAAGAGTGCGCGTCAACGCGCGTTGTCCGCCGAGGATTGGAATAATGGAGAGGACAAATCCGGCGTAATACATACGCCAATTGCGCATCGCAATCACCATGTCAGTTTCCCCGGAGAGAACAGGTTCTAGAACTTCATCGAGAAGTGCATGCGATAGTCCGTGCATGTCCGCATCACAAAAGAAGATAATTTCTGCATCGGTCGCGTTCACACCACTCTGCATCGCCGCTCCCTTCCCCCTGTTTTCGCTATGGCGAACGATCTGAACCGGAAATGCCGACGCAACCTGCGCCGTAGCATCGCTTGATCCATCGTCAACGACGATTACTCCACTAAAACCGGGATACGATGAAATTTCGCGGAGTACGCCAGCGATATCGCGTTCCTCATTAAAAGCCGGCACAATCGCCGTTACTCTTTTGTTACTCGTTTGGTTAGCCATATGGTAAATATTCGCATCAATATCACGCTTGTAATGAGAACGGCGACAGCCGCTTGTATCGTGCTTGAAGGCGGAAGCACCACACCAATTCCCATGCCACCGAGATATCCAAGCGGAAAGAATACCACGAGCCACGCAAGAATGCCGATGGAATTGTAAAAAGAGAAGACGCGGAATGAGAAGCCGCGCGCAGCAGTGTAGAGAATCATCGCAATGCGGCTACCATAGAGGAATTTTATAAAGATAAGCGCGTACATCGGATTTTTGCCCATAAGCTTCTGCAAAAGCACAGCGGCTTTTTCACGCTCGTTGCGCATAAAACTCATATTCGCAGACCATTTTGTCATTACGACGCCCGCGAAAAACCACAACGTGTCCGCGACTGCTGTGCCGAGAAACATCGCTAGGAAAATAGGAACGGGTGACCAATGCTGTTGCCCGGCGAGATAAGCCGTCGTCAAAATAACACTGTCACCGAAGAAAAAAGCGCCCGCAAAAGCGGCCGGCAACCTGTAGAGACCAAGCAGTGCCGTTAATGTTTCAAGCATGGAATCAGGCTACCATGGCGACGAAATCTTGAGGAGTCTTTGACTTATATAATTTGTTGAGACAATCGAGGTGTATGTAGTGCGGTCGGATGCAAGACGTAGTAAACCAATACATTCCAACTCTACAGGGCGTCTGCCTGTGTGTGGCAGCACCTGTCTGCGTGCGTCCACGCACAGGCAGACGCAGACAAGTTGGTGCAGGCGGGGATAGAGGAGCGGCCGCGGCGGCGCTGTTTAACTTCCCGTTCTGATTTTTATTCCAGCAAGGTCGAACCTTGCTGGACGGGATATACACACCGCCTGCATGTACAGACTAAGAATAATATGCGACCATTTCTACTATGACCAAACGCACCGGAGTCGGTCTTTTGGTGCTTGGTATCCTCCTCTCTTTTTTTGTATATTTTTACGCCACCTCCACCTCGCCGACAGACATCTCACAGGACGACGCTCTATTCTTAGACGCCGGTCTCTTGGACGACCCGTTGGATGAACTGTTGAACGAAGGAGAAGCCGACATACCGATAGACGACATAGAGACAGATGACCCTGCGCTCCTAAACCAGCAATCGGCCGCCACAGTGATAGCATATTCCCCGAACGCATCGCAAGTAGGCGCGGTTGTTGCCGCAGGGGAGTCAGGTTGGAGGGACGATCAGGAGGATAAGACCTATAACAAACCCCCATATGGCTATGCCGGTAATGTGCGTGCAAACGGCGAGGCAACCGGCTGGGCCTACGACCCCGACGAACCAAAGACCGCAATCAGCGTGCATGCTTACATTGACGGTAAAGCGGGAGTCGGCACATTCATCGGCTCTACCAAAGCGGACAAAAACCGCAGTGATATTACTGAAGGAGAAACATCATACAATCACTGGTACTCATTCTCTATCCCCGAAGAGTACAAGGATGGCAAAACACACACCCTCTACACGTACGGTATAGACGCAAAGGGCCTTTCTGCCAAGAACAACGCACTCCTCAAGAACAATCCGAAGACATTTAAGTTGGTGAGCATAGCAACACTACCACCTTCCTGCACTCTCACAGCATCTCCCGCCTCCATCACCAGCGGACAATCATCAACCCTCTCCTGGACCAGCACGAACGCAACTACTGGCACCATCGACAACGGTGCAGGAAACATGACCCCCATCGCGTCGGGCTCCAAGTCCGTCTCGCCGACAGTTTCCACCCTGTACACCGCTACCGTTACAGGAGCAGGAGTAGGAGCAAGCGCAACTTGTGAAGCGAACGTGGACGTGACCACGGGCGGCGACACCACCAAACCCACCGTCACCCTCACCGCCCCCGCGGCAAGCTCGACTGTCTCTAGCACCGTCACTTTCAGAGCAAATGCAACAGACAACGTCGGTGTCGCGGGCGTGCAGTTCAAGGTAGACGGCGCCAACGTCGGAGCAGAGGACACCACCGCTCCGTACTCCATTTCGTGGAACTCCACCACTGCCACCAATGGCACTCACAATATCAGAGCAGTCGCACGTGACGCGGCAGGGAACACACGATGGAGTGCTGTGAGGAGTGTTACGGTGTCGAATGGCACCGCCGACACCACCAAACCGACAGTCTCTCTCACTGCTCCCGCGGCAAGCTCAACCGTCTCTAGTATCGTCACCCTATCCGCAAACGCGTCAGATAATGTTGGTGTAGTTGGCGTGCAGTTCAAAGTAGACGGTGCCAACGTCGGAGCAGAAGACACCACCGCGCCATACTCCATTTCGTGGAACTCAACCACCGCCACTAACGGCACGCACAATATCAGAGCCGTCGCCCGTGATGCGGCTGGCAACACACGATGGAGTGCTGTTAGGAGTGTTACGGTGGCGAATGGCACCGCCGACACTACCAAACCCACCGTCTCTCTCACCGCTCCTGCAGACGGAGCAACAGTTTCCGGCACCGTCACTCTATCCGCGAGCGCAACCGACGCAGGATCCGGCGTCGCGAAGGTGGAGTTCAAGCGAGGGAACACTGTCATCGGAGAAGACACGACCGCAACGGGCACCTCGTACTCTATTGCATGGAACACAACAACGGTCGCCAACAACTCATATGACATCCGCGCCGTCGCACGCGACAATGCAGGCAACGTCGCGACCTCAACTCCCGTGGTGAACGTGATGGTGCAGAATACGAGTGCCTGCTCTGCATTGTCCGCTCCTGCTGGAGCGACAATACAGCAAGGGAAAGCGGTGCGATTTGTATGGACGGATATCGATGAATCTCTTCCTGAGGGAGATACGACAGAGGCCGATGGTGAAGAGGCCGTGCTTGATATTGCGGATACTACTACCGCTCGTGAAAATCTCTCTGCGCCCGAAACCGCCGCGATGGCGCCTTCTGCCGACAAAGTGGCTGTTGCAAGCGGTCCGTGGAGCGCTACAGCGACGTGGGGCGGAGCGGTACCGACGGCCAACCAGCGCGTTCGCATTCCGACTGGCAGGACCGTAACCATAGACGTTGCGGCGCGCGCAAAGAGCGTTGAAGTGAACGGCGTCTTGAGCGCCGATCCGGTGGCGAACGGTTCGCTCACGGCCAACTGGGTCATGGTGATGGGAGCGGGCTCTAGATTCCAAGTCGGTACCGCTGCAGCGCCATTCACGAGTTCATTCGTTCTGGAACTCACCGGCACCGACACTGGCGAGAATGTCCACGACGCGGGCACCAAATTCCTCATGGCAATGGACGGCGGCGAAATACAGATGCACGGCAAGCCGCAGGTGAGTTGGACCAAGCTCGTCGCGACCGCGAACAAGGGAGTGGCTCAAATTACGCTCAACGAGCCTGTCGGGTGGGGCGTAGGCGATCAAATAGTCATCGCTCCATCGTCGCTACGGGTAACCGGTAGTATAACAATGGCTCTCTCGAATCCAACCCAAGCTGAACAGCGAACGATAGTTGCAAAAAGCGCCGATTGTCGGACACTGACACTCGATCAGCCGCTTGCATACAGGCATGTAGGTGTGCAAAAGAGCTACACGAATGGCAGTAAAACGTGGATACTCGATGAACGCGCCGAGGTCGGGCTTCTCTCGCACAATGTGAAAGTACAGGGCGACGTAGGGTCGGAGGCGGCCGGATTCGGCGCCCATGTCATGTTGATGGGGCAGGCGCAGAGCGGCATGCCAAGCGGAAAGGGATACTTCTCAAACGTCGAGTTTTTCCGCGTCGGCCAAAAGAAAAAGCTCGGTCGCTATCCCGTGCACTGGCACCTCGTACAAGACGCTGGCGCCGGCCAGTACCTCAAGGACTCGAGTATATATCACTCGTTCAACCGCGCAGTTACCGTTCACGCCAGCAACGATCTTCTCATCGAAAGGAATGTCGCATATGACCATATCGGGCACGGCGTCTTTCTTGAGGATGGCGTCGAACAGCGCAATGCAATTAACTACAACCTCGTCATTCTGACGAAGATGCCGCCTCTCGGCGAAGAGCTCCTCCCGAGCGACAACCAACTGTACGAATTGCAGAACCGAAGCCCGGCGAGTTTCTGGATAACAAATCCCAACAATACCTTCATCGGCAATGTGGCTGGCGGCACCGTTGGTACAGGATTTTGGTTCAACTTTTCTTCGACCCAGACGGGGCTCTCACTCAGGAAGAATCTCTACCCCGGGTTGCGACCCAACACACAGAATCTCGGAATTTTCCGAGGCAACGTAGCGCATGGCACTATGATGGGGTTCGACGTACACGATGGCGTCCTCAAAGATGATACTGTCAACAAAAATCTCTCGTGGCAACCGCAGGCGACTGCGTACATCGAGAACTTTACGAGCTACGCCAACAATCTCGGCCTCTATTCTGGCGCGGGCGATAAGACCGAAAAACTGGTATTCCGCAACGTGGTTTCCGCCGACAACTACGACGAGCACCTTCGCTTCGCCAACTATGAGACCGTAACAGGTTCGCTCTTCGTCGCCGACAGCGGCAACGGCATCATCCCGACGGGGCCCAAAGCACAGGTGCGGTCGCTTTATGCTATCTATGACGGCGCGAGCCGCCTCTACAATTCGCACATCGTCGGCTTCGATCAACCGGGGACGTCGTTCCTAAAGAACGGTCTCGCCGCATACAAGCACGCCAATCATCTCATGAGCGGGCTCACCTTCGATCCCGCCTCTCCTCCGCGTATCGCTCCGCCGCCGCACCGGGATCCACTTGTCGCAACGAACGGGGCATACTGGAGTATGAGCATCCGTGACGAGGACGGCTCGCTTACGGGAGCGTCAAATCGCACCATCATTTCCGGCAATCCGCTCCTCCGGACCTCGACCGATAATGCGTGGCCGAACGGCAACGGTAGCGTGTGGATATCACAATGGGACTTTACAGCGTTTAGAATGTCCTTCCCCGGTTTGCCAAGACGTAGCAAACTTCAGCCCGATGTTACCTGGACGCGCTCAGGCGGCGGCGAACCCATCGTCAGTTATGTTGATGATAAATACAAAACGGATGGCTCATACCGTCAAGCGCACCTCATCGGGAACGGAAATTTCACCTACACGGTCGCACTGCATTCGCTTCCATCGACCAGACGCATAGACGCGGCCAACAAAGATGCGCGTCCGGGGAACAGCGTCCTCGTAGGGTTTACGAAATTCGGACGTCTGCAGGGATTAACTCTCTCGCCGGCATGGCCGAGACGCTCATCTCTCGCGAGCCTAGAGACCTCCGGCGCGAGCGGGTACTATATTGACGCGAACAACACGCTGTGGCTTCGGTTCGTGCACTCGACACCGGCCCTCATGGATCAGGTGGTAACGATCCGCTGGACAGGTACGGGCAGTTGGACAGGTACGGGCGGAAGGATGATTGCACAAGGCCTGTGCGCCGCAGGATGGGATAGAAGCTGTCCCAAAGTCCTCGGCGCTTCAACAACTCGCGAAGATACTCTCATCGAGAGCGTCCAGGATAGCATCTCAACCGTATTGGGAATGATTGCCGATTTGTTGCGATCTCTGCAAACAGCGAAATAGAGCGCACACAAACAAGACGAACAAGCTCCTCGCAATAGGAGTTTGTATCTCTCCCCGAGGTCCCCAAGGTTTAACCTCTACCTCCCGAGGTTAAACCTCGGGAGGTATGACCTTGCTGGACGGGATACTCATCTCACTATCCACACCCCCCTCCCTGGCTTCGCCCCAGGGGGGTACAATGATAGGAACGTGGAGGATACGCACGTGAAATTTATTAATTATTCACATTCTAAAGAACTCTATGACAATGTTTTCTAAACGCAGTCTTGATACGAGCGCTTCGAGGGGATTTACGCTCATCGAGCTTCTCGTGGTTGTCGCTATAATCGGTATTCTCTCATCCATTGTGCTCGCTTCCTTGAATAGTGCGCGTAAAAAGGGCCGCGACGCGCGGCGAGTAGCCGACATTAAACAACTTCAGCTTGCGCTTGAGCTTTATTACGATGCGAATACTACAACAGGGTATCCTACAACTCTCGCCCCTCTCGCCACAGATGGCTTCATTGCTGTAATTCCGAAGGACCCACTGGGTGCTACCGACTACTCCTATGCGGCACTTGGCTCAGCAGGATCTTGTACAGGTTATCACATTGGCGCAACACTCGAGACGGCAAACGCCGCCCTTGATGGCGATGCGGATGCCGCAGCAGATGCGGGTATTTGCGGAAGCGTGGCGGATTTTGCTGGTGCTGATTCTGGAAAATGTAATGCTGCCGATCAGGGCACAGCTTGTTACGACGCGAAACCGTAAGTCACGGTAGTAGCGTAAGAAGATTACGAACCCCGCCCTCGGCGGGGTTCGTGGGTTATACCCCCACGAGCTAATCAAAATCGTCCCATTGCGGGGTTATACTCATTATCAATGCTCGCTTTCATTTTTGGCGTATTTGGCTTGATAATAGGGAGCTTTCTTAACGTGCTCATTTTGCGGCACGGAAAGCGCTCTCTTTTGGGGCGCAGTGCATGCCCTTCATGCAAAAAGACCATTCGATGGCATGATCTCATCCCCGTTTTCTCATGGATTCTTTTACGTGGCCGATGTCGCGATTGTGGGAGAGCCATTTCCATCCAATATCCATTAGTAGAGGCAGGGACTGCGGTACTCTTCTTTTTCATCGCGCTCGCCCCTATCTCTTTATCGGCGAAAATACTCGCGCTTCCTATCGCATCACTCCTCCTCGCCATTGCCGTCTATGATTTTCACACGACGTATATTCCCGACTCGTGGGTATGGACTTTAAGCGCGCTCGCCCTGCTTTCAGTTGCGATCTTTCCTTCCTGCTCACTGCTCACTGCTCACTGTTCACTTTCTTTTCTTGCCGGTCCTGCCGTTGCCCTTCCTCTTTTCACCATGTGGATAGTATCAAACGGAAAATGGATGGGACTGGGAGATGCAAAGTTTACGCTTTCAATGGGCTGGCTTCTCGGACTCTCGGGAGGCATTACAGCGCTTCTACTTGCATTTGTGCTTGGTGCCATAGTAAGTATTCCGCTCCTCTTTTTTTCGTCACCTCTCGCACGGCGAATTGCCCACACACTGCCTTTCGATGTGCCCGCATGGGCGTATACAATGAAGAGCGAGGTACCTTTCGGTCCGTTCCTTGTCGCGTCATGTTTTTTTGTGTGGTTCTCGCAAATGTACGCAATCCCGCTCCCATTCTCGCTATTTATATGAACAAACTAGCTTCAAGGTTCAAGCTTCGAGCTTCGAGGAAAGCCGAAATGGCACAAGTGCATTCTCGTCTCGCAGCTCGCAGCTCGCAGCTCGTAGCTGGGGAGCGGGGTTTTACACTCGTAGAGCTCATGGTGGTAACGGGGATTTTTGTTGTTATCACATCGTTAATACTTGCCAATAACACTCGATTTGGCGGGGCAGTCCTTTTGGAGAATCTTGCATATGATATCGCCCTCTCAGTGCGCAGAGCTCAGGTGTATGGGATAGCGGTGCGGCGCTTTGGCGAAGATGATTTTAGCGCCGGATACGGAGTTAACTTTACCATCGGGACGCCTGCGGTATATATTCTGTTTGCTGACATATACCCTAAAAGCACGGGGAATGGCATATATGAACCCGACAAATCGGAACTCGTAGAATCTGTGTCTATACAGGGTGGTTATAGGATTATAGATCTGTGTGCCATGTCGCCGAACAGCCAATTGGAGACCTGCGGTCTTACAGCGCTCGACGTACTCTTCAAGCGGCCTGAGCCGGGCGCGTTCATAAGCAAGAACGGTAATTCGGGAATCGCAAACCCGTCCTCCTTACAGGAGAATGGACGAATTATTCTTGAATCGCCGCGCGGCAACAAAACGAGCGTAATAGTAGAAGCGTCAGGACAGATAGCGGTGGAGAAAATATGAAATCCAAGCTTACAGCGTATAGCGTACAGCTTATAGAAACATGCAAATCTTGTATTCCGGTTTTCTTGCTGCAAGCTAAAAGCTATAAGCTACAAGCTGATTCTCGGGGATTTACCTTGATAGAGGTGATCGTCTCAACGGCTCTTTTCACTATCGTTATACTTGTTGCCGTCGGCGCTCTTCTTGCACTCGTCAGCGCCAACCGCAAGACGCAGGCCCTCCATGCGGTCATGAATAATCTCAATATTGCGCTTGACGGTATGGTGCGTTCTATCAGGATGGGGAGCAATTATCATTGCGGAGGCGGGGGAACCCTCTCTCCACAAGATTGCCCGAATGGCGACTCTTTGTTCGCTTTTGAATCTTTTAACGGCGACCCAAACAATCCAGAAGATCAATGGGTATATTCTTATGACACTGACACAAAGCGCATCTATAAATCGGAGAAAAGCGGGAGGGACTGGTTCCCCATTACAGCCCCCTCTGTTACCGTTGATAGTGTGCAATTCTATGTCATAGGCACTACGCGAGGCGGCGTTGAACAGCCAAAAGTCGTCATTGAAATGAAAGGAACGGCGGGCGCAGAAAGCGTTAAAACCAAAACGGAGTTCCACATTCAGTCGACAGCAGTTCAGCGAGTACTCGATCTATGAAAACAGTTCTCAGTTCTCAGTTCTCAGTTTTCAGTAGGGCATATCATCGCTTGCGTTTTCTGATAACTGATAACCGACGACTGACAACTGGCTTCACACTCATCGAGACCCTGGTTGCGATATCATTGCTTACCGTCGCGATAGTAGTCCCTATGTCGTTGGTCACCAAGAGTCTTTCAACGGCCTACTATGCGCGCGACCAGGTCACTGCATTTCATCTTGCGCAGGAGGCGATAGAAATTGTTCGTCACGTTCGTGACAACAACATTCTCGAGAACGCCCTCGGAACGGACACGAACCTTTTCGATGGTATTTTTTTGGACGGGAGAGCTTTTATCGTAGATGCACGCAATAACAGAATAGACCCCTGTCCCCAAGATGGATGCCCAGTTTTAAATACGAACGGTACATTCTATGGGTACGAGACAGGCGTGGGATGGGTCCCGACTAATTTTACACGCACGGTGCGTGCTCAGTTCGTAGACAACGGCACTGACCAGCCAGATGAGGATGAGGCACATGTGTCTGTCGAAGTTTCCTGGAAAACAGGGTCTTTTAACGTCCGTCGGTTCACTATATCGGCGAATCTTTATCGTTGGGTAGAGGATGGAAGTGTCATATGAAAAAACTAGCTTCAAGGTTCAAGCTTCGAGCTTCGAGGAAATCCGAAAAAATATGAAATTCAAAATAAAAAATTCTCGCAAAGCCCCTTTCGGATTTATGGTTTTTCCGTTTTGTGATTTTTCAAATTTCGAATTTCGAATTTCAAATTTCCGCGCGGAGCGCGGCTCGCGCGGCTTCACGCTTCTTCTGTCGGCTCTTATTGTGTCTATCGTTCTTGCGATAGGGGCTTCCATCTCCGGGTTGGCGCAAAAAGAGCTTACCCTTTCTTCAA
>Ga0209518_1003361_pt1 | contig 13774 bp, 7 predicted proteins | sample RifGroB1_FD_183993 | JGI IMG/M metagenome (GOLD analysis project Ga0209518, IMG submission 183993) | Groundwater microbial communities from Rifle, Colorado, USA - Groundwater B1 (SPAdes) (version 2) | ecosystem: Environmental > Aquatic > Deep subsurface > Groundwater | place: Rifle, Colorado... | reverse complement strand
CCATATTTTTTCTATCTCTATTGCTCTTATAAGTGGCTTAATATGGTTAAAATTTGGTTATCAATTTGTATTTCTTATAGGTGCTTGTATTGCATTTATAAATATGATTTCTACCTCACAAATAAAGGTTAAAAGTTAGTTGTAAATAAATTTTGTATAGTTAAATGTTTCTAAAATGTAATAATAATGTGTATTAATAAGTTTTTAATCAAAATTATTATATTTTTTTTTTAAATATAATATAAATATTTGAATTTATTTTTATAATATTTTATAATTAACAAAAATCTCTTATTTAAATAAAAATTACATTTTTTACTAAATTTACAAATTATTCAATAATAAAAGAGGAGGAAAAATGCAAACATTACTTGATGGAATAGTTAAATTTAAAAAAAATGATTTTGAATCTTATAAAGATTTGTTTACAGACCTTGGTAGGGAACAAAAACCTCATACTCTTTTTATTGGTTGTTCTGATTCGCGAGTTGTTCCAAATCTAATCACAAAAACAGTGCCAGGTGAATTATTTATGATAAGAAATATTGCAAATCTTGTTCCTATGTATAGAATCTCTGAAGAGTTCTTAGCAACAACTTCAGCTATTGAATATGCAGTGCAAGTATTAAATGTTGAAAACATTTTAGTTTGTGGGCATTCTAATTGTGGGGGATGTGCTTCATTATATTTAAGAGAGGAAGAACTAAATAAAATCCCGCATACAAAAAAATGGCTTGAACTTGCAAAACCAATAAAAGAAAAAGTATTAAAACAATTGTCAGGAGAAGATATTTCTGCAAGAGAATGGCTTACAGAACAGATGAATATAGTTGAACAAATAAAGCATTTATTTACTTATCCTTTTATTAGAGAGAAATATCAAAAACAACAGTTAAATATATACGGTTGGTATTACATTATAGAAACTGGAGAAATATTTAATTATAATGAAAAAGAAGGCTGTTTTGAATTAATAAATTGAGAATAAATTTATATTACAAAATGTATAATTTTATTTAAAAGAGAGGTGCTTTATAGTAATCTCCTCACAAAGACGATAATTAGGATTAAATCATAAATTTAAAAAAGCGACATTCAAAAATGCCGCTTTTTTATTTAGATATTAAACTAAATAGTTTTTAAATTTTCATAAAAATTAATCATCATTGCTATTGTCAAAGAAGTCATCATCATCTTCACTAAAATCTTCATAATCTGTTGTAAGATCATTATCAGTTTTTGGATCATAGTATAAAATTCTTGAACAATTTTGACAGAAATAAATTTCCTGATCCATTCTAACTTGATTTATAAATTCTGGTGGTAATACTAAATAACATCCATTACAATGTCCTTTAGAAATAGAAACAATTCCAATTCCATCTTTATTTTTAACAATTTTCTCAAATTTGTACTTTAAATTGTCGTCAACATCAGCAACAAGATTTTTCTCTTGTTTAACTAAAGAATCTAATTCATGTTTTATCTTAGATAGCTCAACATTTATTCTTTCTTGCTCTTTTGATAATTCTTCTTCTTGTTGTTTAATTGACATTTCATCTTTTTGTAAAGCATTTTTTAAATCATCTATAACTCTTTGATCTTGCAAAAGTTGAAACCTGTATTCATCTTCTTTTTGTTTAACACCATCAATTTCTTTAAATAAACTTTCGTATTCTCTTTGACCTTTTACAAGTTTTGTTTTCTCTTCAAGTCTTTTTTGATGAAGACTCAACTCACCCATCATTCTTTGGTGAGAAAAGATATTCTCTTCAAGTTTTTTGAATTGATTATATTTATTAAGATAAGATTTTTTTAGTCTATTTAAAACCTCGACCCTTGAAGAAAGAACTTTCGGTAACTCTTCCATTTTTTCTTGTAATTTAAATTTTTCTGTCAGAATCGATTGATAGCCCAACAATCTCTCATAAATTCTTTGTACTTCCATTAATATTTTCTCCTATAAATTATCAAGATGATCTTTTAATTTCCTAAGCCTAACAGGGTGTCTTAATTTTCTTAAAGCCTTAGCTTCAATTTGTCTAATTCTTTCTCTTGTTACATTAAAAATATAACCAACTTGTTCGAGTGTTAGAGAATAACCGTCTTCCAAGCCATATCTCATTTTTAAAACATCTTGTTCTTTTTTTGTTAAAGTTCTAATAACTTCTGTAAGTTGTTCTTGTAAATCCTTAAATGTTGCATTATTTGCTGGATTTTCAAAACCCTTATCTTCAATAAATTCGCCAAGTAAGCTATCATCTTCTTCTCCAATTGGAGTCTCAAGACTAACTGGTTCTCTTGCAACATTTTTGACAGCTTTTACTTTAGCAACAGGCCAATCTAAGTCTAATGCAATTTCTTCATCAGTTGGTTCTCTACCAAGTTTTTGCATAAGAATTCTTGTTTCTCTTAATACCTTATTAATTTGTTCTATCATGTGAACTGGAACTCTAATTGTTCTTGCTTGATCACTTATTGACCTTGTTATCGCTTGTCTAATCCACCATGTTGCATAAGTAGAAAATTTATATCCTTTTCTATACTCAAATTTATCAACAGCTTTTATTAAACCAATATTTCCTTCCTGAACAAGATCAAAAAAATGTAATCCTCTATTTGTATATTTTTTTGCAATACTAACAACTAATCTTAAATTTGCTTTAACAAGTTTATCTTTTGCATTTTTAACAAGAAATAATCCTTTTGCAACTTGACTTCCAGCCTCTCTTAGTTCTGATACAGAATTATTATATTTAAATTCCATTGCTTTTAATAATAATTCGTTATTTTTAACTTTTTTGATATAGTCTCTTATTTTGTCAATAGGAAGATTAAATTGTTCTTCAATTTCTTGGAGGTCTTCATGTTTATCAATTGCTCTTCCAAGATGTTTTAATTCTCTTATATCTTTAAAATTAAATTTTCTTAAAATTTTTAGATTGCTATTTTCAACATCTTCTATTCTCTTAACAACTTTAACAATTTCTTCCGCAATTTTTATTATATCTTGATTGTCAATTTCATGATTAAACATTTTTTCAAAAGCTTCTTCTCTGGCTTTTGCTATTTCTTTATCAAGTTCTGCTTTTTCATCAGCATCTTTACAGTTTTTGTATTTGTTAAGAAGAGTTTTAAAATATAAAGCCTTTTTTACAAATTCTTGTAAAATATCTTTATATTTACTTTTAATCCTTTTCTTTTCAGAAGAATAATCTTTTGAATCAGATCTAATTGTTACAACTGCTTTTTCTAAGTCAATAGGTTCGGCACTGATTTTTTCAAGAATGTTATAGAATTCAATAATCGTAACACCAATTTTTCTTATGGCATTATTGATTAATTTCTCGCCTTCTTCTATTTTTTTAGCGAGAGTAACTTCTTCATCAGCATCAAGTAATTCAACTTTGCCTATTTCTCTTAAGTAAATCCTAATAGGATCATCAGATAAAGAAGTGCCACTGTATATGACCTTTTTCTTAATCAAATCTTCTCCAATTGGATTTTTCTTTTTGTCGAGTAAGTCTTCTTCTATTTTTTCCAGAGATTCAATTTCTTCTACAATTAGTATGTTCTTTTTTTGGAGAAGTAAGAAAACATCATCTATCATTTCATTTTCAATGATATCTTGAGGAAGATTTTTGTTAATTTCATCCATTGTGATTTTGTTTTCTTTAAGAGCTATTTCCAAAAGTTTTTGGATTTCTGGATATTCGAGTAATTTATCCATTATTTTTTTAACTCCTGTAATTTTGAAAGCTTTAAAATTTCACTTATATTAATCGTTTTTTCTTCTTGTAATTCCTTAACAGTTTCATCATCTTTATATAACTCACAAAGTCTGATTTTTTCTGTTATTTCTTCATTTAATCTTACATAATACTTTTTTATTACATCTTTTATTCTATCTACTGCACTATTTCTTAGAACATTTTCGTCGAGTCTAAATTCGATAGAAAATAATCTTTCATTAATGTAGTTCTTAATTTTATCATCGTCAATATAATCTATAACATTTTGTTTATTAATCAAATTATTTTCAAAAAAATTACAATATATATTTTGTGTATCTGGATAGAAAAAATGTTCTTTCTTTAAAGAACTTCTTTTTATTAATTCTTTACCATCACTAATTATTGTTAGCAATAAAAGTAAATCAATTTCTCTTTTTTTTATCTTATCAAGTATTGATTCTTCTTTATTTTCTTTTAAATTTACTTTTATTTCTTCTTTTTTTACAAAATTCTTTGATTTATTTATAAAACTATTAAATTCTTTTAATAAAACTCCTTTTTCTATATCTATTAAATTAGAAAGTTTTTCAATAAAAGAATTTCTTATTATTTCACTTTCCCATATATTTATATAATCAAATAGATTTTCTAAAGTACCAGATAAACTTTGATAGTCAGTTTTATCTAAATACCTCGAATGATAAAAAACTAAAAAATCAAATCCAGCAATGGATTCTTTTTCAAAATTTTTAAAATCATCTATTGTATATTTTTTAAAATAATCATCGGGGTCCATTCCATCTGGTATTACTAACACCGATGTTTTAACATTTTCAATATTTGCAAACTCTTTTAGTGCTTTTACTGCACCTTTAAGCCCAGCCTCATCACCATCAAGTAATACAACAATTTCACCACAATATCTACCAAGTAATTTTATCTGCTCTTTTGTTAATGCAGTACCACAAGGAGCAACAACATTCTTTATTCCATTTTTGAAACAAGTTATAACATCTACATAACCTTCAACGATAAAAACCTTTTTTTCTTTTTGAATATGCTCTTTTGCCCAGTTCATTCCATACAAATTGTAACTTTTTTTGTATAAAATTGTCTCAGGAGAATTTATATACTTAGGTTTTATATCATTATTTAAAGCACGACCACCAAAACCAACACATTCATTCCTATAATTAAATATAGGAAACATAACTCTATCAAAGAACAATGTCTTTAAATCTCTGTCTCCTCTGGAAAATATCCCAGATTCGACTAAAAAATCATCTTTAAAGCCTTTTTTTTGTATAATCGACAAAAGTCTATTATAACCTTTGGGAGCATAACCAATTTTAAAAGTATTTATAATTTCGTGGTCTATCCCTCTTTTTTTTAAATAATCCAAGGCATCTTGACCTTCTTCTCTTTCAAGAAGAAAATGTTGAAAAAGCTTAACAATTCTATCGTTAAATCTAATTAAATCGTCTTTTTTTCTTATCGTCTTTTGTTCGCCAGTACTTTGATATTCAACACTTATATTTGCTTTTCGTGCTAAAAATTCGACAGCCTCTGTAAACTCAAGCCCTTCTATCTTCTCGACAAATTTAATAACATCGCCACTTTCGCCACAAGCAAAGCATTTATAAATGCCGTAATCTTGCGAAACGCTAAAAGATGGAGTTTTATCATTATGAAAAGGACAAAGCCCAATCCAATTTTTACCACTTTTTTTTAAACTGTAAACATATTCTCCTATAATAGAAACTATGTCAACTCTCTCTTTGATCTCTTTTATAATGTCTTTTGAAAAGATCAAAATTTTTACCTCGCAAGAATATATACTAAAATACTACAAATTGTAACGCTTCTTTAACAATAAAACTTAATAATATTAACGGTTATTAATATAAGAAAGTTTAATAAGTATAATATGAAAATGAAAAAAAATCAAGTTTTTTATTGATTTATTTGAGAAAAAGAATAGATATAGCGGAATATTTTAGGAATTTAATAGAATATATATTAATTTATATAAATAAATTCACTCCTTATTAAAATATGATACTAAAAAAAAATTTATTTGTCAAAAAAATTAAATTTTTTTTATAAATTTAAAAATTTTTTAAAATTTTTTTTATAAAAATCAAAATTGGATTTTAATTTAAATTTTAATAAGTTTGTTGATAAACCGAAATTTTAGTTACTCTCTATATTTTTGCATTAAATCACTTGCTGATGTGAAACTGTAGCCAGCTCTAACGAGTTCGCTTATTAGTAAATCGATGTCGTTAAATAAGAAATCGTCTCTTTTTGTATTATTTTTCCCTACATTAAAAAGAATGGTTTGTCCTGGTTTAATTTTACTTAAAATTCTATCAATTAATTGAGCATTATTCATATAATAGGATGAATCGAGTTCTTTTAGATTTTGTGATACCCAATCAAGACTATCAAGATTGAATGTTACGAATTTATAACCACTTTCTAATCCATACTTAAGAATCGTTTCACTAAATGCAAACATTGGAGTATGCCAGTAAGGTGAAAAATTCTTTTTTGTTATATTATAATATTTTTCTTCATTAGAGGAAAGTCCTTGTCTAATGAAGTTTTTATCAATTAAAAAAGCATTTTGAGTTAAATTTATGTAATATTGAAACATATTGCCAACTTCTACATTAAAATTTGATATTTCTTTTGTTATTGTTGGATTTATATCTGTAAAATTCCCATTTATAAAAAAAGTTGAGGTAATTTTAAATTGATCTAAATTAGTAAGTATTGGAAAAACTCCTTCTGCTGTTTTTATACAATCAAATATCATTCCAATTTCGTATTTGTCGGGTAGGGGAGTGTAAAAATAATTATTATCTACTTTAAGTTCTGGTTGATAAAGTTTATATCTTAGTTTAGGAAGCCCTGTTACTTCAATTTGTACACCTGAGTACAAATCTTTTAAATAAACACCATCTTTGTAGAATCCTTTTTTAATTTCACGAGAAAGTACTCTAAATCTTTGATTTTTTTCGTTTTTTATTAAGTCATCTTTAAAAAGTAGTTGTTCCTTGAGAGTTTTGGTGTTTTTATCAATTATATAACTATTTTCATTTAAAATAATCCCTATCTGAGAATCTTTATAAAAACCTACATTTTGAATCGAACTTGCAAAAATTGGTTGAAATAAATTTATAGAGCTATCAACTTTGTAAGTAGTGTAATTTCCACCTATTATCCATTGATTATTACCAACATTTATAGATTGAACTATTTTTTCTTTTTCATGTTTCCATAACAAGCTTAGGTTTTCAAAATTGTAACAAAAAGCACCTTTTGATGTGTTTACAACAAATTGATTTTCATCCAAAGAAGTCGAAAACCCGTAAATAATAGAATCTTTTATTAAATTATCTTGGAATTCGATAAATTGGAACTCATTATTAACTTTTTTTAAAATAAATAGTTTTTTTGTTAGTTTTCCATCAGTTAAAAGATTTACAGTTAAAATCCCCTCGCCTGAGTTAAAAAGAACGCAATTGTCAAATCTCATGTTATCTTGTAATTGAATATATGGATTTTGCTTTAAATCATTACTTAAAGAATAGTAAAATATTGATGCACCGTCTTTTACAATAACAAATTTTTTAGAAAAATCATTATAAACAAAAGAGTCAAAAGCCTGATCTATCTGGAATGGAATTTTTCCAATAATTTCACCCTGTCTCAAGTAAGTTTTGTAAATCGAACGATAAAAAAATTGATTTGGGTCTGCTTTGTAAATTATATTGTCTTCTATCCATATTAAATAATTATCATTAGCCCAATATGCGTTTTTTAGATTTACTTTTCCAACCCATCGCCATTCTTCAGATAAAAGTTTTTTATTTTTGTAATCATTCACAGAAAAATAATAAATATTATTATTTTTTTGGTAGATAAAATAATTAGAATCAGATGCCCATAATGCAGATTGACTGCCTGGTGTCGTTTCAACATCTTTTACTATTTCATAGTATTCTTTTTGAGAAATATCATATAGATAAATGTTTGATTTTGTTGGAGAAACTGGCATTTTACCAACTATATATTTATTATTAGATGAAATACTTGCTTTTTGGAGTCTATGTATTACAAATTCATCTTTTTTGGTGAATGATGGATAGATAGAAATTGGATTTACTATATTCTTTTCTATATCATATTCGTATAAACCAATCCTATTTTGGATTTGGAGTTTGCTTAAATTTTTAGATAAATAAAAATTTTCTGGATAGAAACTAAGGGATTCAAATTGTGTTATATCACCAATTAAATTGCCGTAAAACAAGGTTTTAGTTACTTCGTTTTCACCAACTTTTTCTATTGAGTTAAATAAATAATTATTATCATTATCAATAGAAATCGGCTCAAATTTTATTTGCGAGTAAAGAATATTGCTAAAAAATAAATAAATAATAAATAAATAAATGTTTTTCATAGTTTCTTTTATCGGATTTTTATAAAATTTATTTAGAGGAGAGCGGGAAATGTGGAGTAAAATTTATTTATTCTTAATTTGTTGGAGAAAGTTTTCTCACAGAGATACAAAGGACACTAAAAAAATGCTATTTATAAGAAATATTTTGATAAATAACAATTATAGATTTAAAATATAGTTTTTTTGTTGAATTTTTTGAGATTTTTTGTTATAAATCTTTTTTTTTCAAATATCCATTTTCATTGATGTACCATTTATCTTTTTCTGATGCAGGTATTATTTTTTCTTCTCCTTTTGGACTTTTTACTGTTAGATTTTGGCTAAATTTCCAGTTAGAAAAGCTAATTGATTTTATATTAGTATTTTCTATATCTAAATAAGTCAATTTTGTAAGATTTTTAAGTTGATTTATATCTGATAAATCGTAATTGTTAAATAGATATAAATAAGTTAAATTAGGCAATTTTTCTAATCCTTTGATTCCTTTTAGGTGATTATCGGATAAATATAACTCATTTAAATTAGTTAGATTATCTAAACCATTGATTTTTTTCAATTTATTCCATGATAGAGATAAAGTATTTAAGTTAGATATTTTATCCAAACCTTCAATTTTTGTTAAGTTGTTATAAGATAAATTTAAATAAGTTAAATTAGGTAATTTATCCAAACCTTCAATTTTTATTAATTTATTATTATCCAAACCTAATTTAGTCAAATTTGGTAGTTTTTCTAATCCTTTTATTTCTTTTAGTTGATTATTATCCAAATATAAATAGGTCAAATTGGATAATTTATCTAAGCCTTTGATTTCTGATAATTGGTTGTAAGATAAATATAAGTCAGTTAAATTAGATAATTTATCCAAACCATTGATTTCTGTTAGTTTATTACCAGTTAAAGATAAACTAATTAAATTAGGCAATTTATCCAAACCATTGATTTCTGTTAGTTTATTGCCAGATAACGATAAATTAGTTAAATTAGGCAACTTATCTAAGCCTTTAATTTCAGTTAGTTGATTTTTATATAAATCTAAATTAGTTAAATTAGGTAGATTATCTAAATCTTTAATTTCTGTGAATTTATTACGATATAATTTTAAAGAACTTAAATTAGAAAAATATTTAATAAAAGGAATGTTTATTAAGTCAAGATTGGATAAATCTAATAAATCTGATTTAATATCCCTAATTTTATCTTTTATATTCTGATTTGGTATATATTCGTAAAAATTTTTGTTATAATAAGGATTGGTTTTTAATTTGTTTATTTCAATTTCTATTTTTTCTTTTATATTAGAATCCCCTATAACTATTAATTCGTTTTGATTTTGAGATATTATAATATTATCAAATATATTTTGTGGAATATCAAACAATCTATCAGAATTTTTTAAGTAAATTACATTATATTGTGGTATAATAAAAGCAATATTCTCAAAAGGATAATTGTTTACTTCATAATAATCATTTGAGAATGTTATTGGTTTAAGTATTGCTTTATTTTTTATTATTTTATTATCATACTTATTTTCTTTAATTAAATATTTTAGGTATATAAAATTATTTGACTTAAGTTCTTCTTCTTCATTATATTCTACACCACTAAGATATTGAGTTATTTTATTTTTTATTTGAATAGTATCGTAATCACAATCGTATATTATCATTAGGGCTTTAGTTACATCATAAGTAATATATTGAGTTTTAAGTTTTAAGTCTTTTAAATTATTATCAATAAAATATATGTCATCAGTACCATTATCGTTTGGTTTTATAATTGTTGATTTATATTGGCTTGGAAAAATACAAGAATTCTTTTCTATCTTATATTTAATTTTATTATCTAAGTATAAATCGCCATAATATTTAAAAGCATGCAAATCCTTCCAAATAACTATAAAATTTCTACTTGTTTTATCAATTGGAGATAAATAATCGCAAAAAGTCATTAAAAAGAATGAAATAAGAATAATTTTAAAGTATTTCATAAAGTTTTCCATTTAATATATAGGGTTATTATCACGTATTTTTTTATTTATTTTACAATATACTCGATTTTCAAGAGTTAGATAAAAAATTTATTTACCATTTAAAATTCGTTAAATATAATAGTTTTTCTAAACTAATTTATTAAATTATAATTTAATAAAACTATATAACCAAATACTAACAAAAAATAATATTTTTGTCAAAAAATTACCTTTAAATTTTAGAAAATTTAACAAATAAAGAAAATAATTTTGTAATGAGTTTAAATTTTTAAACATATTTTAATAAAAGTTTGGAATAATTTTAACATTTTTTGAAATTTTGAAAATTATACTCCAATAATATTTTTGAATATGAAATAAATTTGACATTTTTTATGTTTTAATCTAATATAGAGAAATAAGGGGGTTTATATGTTTAGATTTATTATTCTCGTATTGAGAATATTGAAAAGTTCAAAATGGAAATTTATAAAGAAAATTGGAGATTATTTAGGAAAAAAATTTATAGAATTTTTAACAAAACTATGTAAAAAAGATAGTAAAGAAGCTCTTAAAGAGTATTCCTCTAAATACAAACCATTAGTTATTAGAGATGGATCATCTGATATAATGGTATTTTGGCAAATTTTTGTTCAAAATGAACTGAAATTGCCAATTACAATTGATCCTAAACTAATAATAGATGCAGGTGCTAATGGAGGTTATTCAGCCTTATGGTTTGCTCATAAATATCCAAGTGCTCAAATAGTAGCAATTGAACCAGAAGAATCAAACTTTGAAGTTTTAAGGAAAAATACAGAAGGTTATGAAAATATAAAAATTATTAAATCCGGTCTCTGGTATAAAGATACTTATTTAAAAGTTGTAGATGATAATTATGGTAATTTTGGTTTTATGGTAAATGAAGTTGATGCTTCAGAAAAATTTGATGTAAAAGCAGTTACTATTCAGAGTATTTTAAATGAATTTAAGTTTGAAAAAATTGATATTTTAAAAATTGATATTGAAGGTGCAGAGAAAGAACTTTTTTCAGAAAATTATGAGCATTGGTTAGGAAAAACAAATGTATTAATGGTTGAACTACATGAAGGTGTGAAGAAGGGATGTGAAAAAAGTCTATATTCAGCTGTTAATAATTATAAATGGGATGAAATAACAAAAGGGGATAAAAAAGTATTTATAAGACAGAATAATTAGGTTTAACTTTAAAATAATAATAAATTAAACTATTTTATTAAATTGTTAATTGTTATTGTATATTTTAAAACTTAATAAAAAAGTAGCCCATTAATATAATAAAATTATGATAAAATGAAATCATTTTATTAAAGACACTATTTAAAATGGGCTAAAATATTATTTATTTTTCTCGTCTGATGATTTTCTATTCTTTTATTTCACAACTATTGCATGTTTTGGCGATAAGATAATTTTTCTATAAATAAATTAACAAAATTAGATAATATAATCTACCTCTAAAATTCGTTTTGGTATAATGTTGTATTTTTTAAAAAAAGGCTACCCCCAAGCCTTTGCTTAAGGATAGCCTTAATTAGTCAATAAATCAATCGATTATCTTGCAACTTCTTGCAATACAACAATTGATCTTGCTTTTACACCATACCAATAGTCATAATTTGGATCTGGTGACCATGCAGTAGCTGTTGTCCAGTAGTTATCATTAGCTTCAGCCCATTGAGCTGTATCTATGATTCTTGCCCATTTTTTACTTGCATCAGCAACTGGGATTTTAAAATTAACATCTGATGAATAAGAGTTAATTAAGAGTAAGAAGTCAGCATTGCCAACTGCGCTACCATCAATTCTAACCCAAACGCATCTGTCTGTATCAGCTAGGTTACTTACACCATCTTCTTTTTTGAGATAGATAGCCATATTGTAGTTATCTTGTCTTAAAGCAACATTGTTCTTTCTTAAAGAAATAACATATTTAGCAAACATAAAAATATTATTTTTGCTGTCTAACTTGCCGTCAGTACCAAGATTGTTATGTTGTCCACTAATTCTTGTGTTAGGGCTATCTGTGTTAATCATAGTGTAGTTATTCCATGTAGCAACAGAATCGATATTGTATGGGTTGTTGTTACCATTTTGTGTTCTACCAAATTCATCCCCATAAACACTCATTGGAACACCTCTTGAGAAGAATTGAATTGTCCAGAAATTTCTTAATTGTTGTCTTCTCAATGCTTGATTTCCACCAGAATCCCATGAAAGGTTAGTATCATTTCCACCATCTGAAGGTCCCCAAGGCCAAATTAATGTACTATTTAGTTTTGAGTTATAGCTAACGAGGTCAGTTAATGTAAAACCATCATGAGCATCTAAGAAATTTACAGTTTTATGAGGTCCACCTTGTCCACCATCATAGTATCCATTGTAAGTACCATAGAATACATCGCCAAAGCTGTAATATGTACCAGGTTTGTAACCATCACCTTTAACGAATTTTCTTACAACATCTCTATAATCGCCATTCCAGTCACCCCATTGTGCAGGGAATCCAGAAACATAGCTACCACTACAATCCCATGCTTCTGCTATCATTTCTACATTATAAGTAGAAATCATATTAGTAATATCTGTAATAACTGCTTGATTGTATGGGTCAAAATTGTAATAGTTATTAGCATTTCTTGCAATAACAGGAGCTAAGTCAAATCTGAACCCATCAATACCCATTTGTGTGATCCAATATATTAAAGAATCTTTAATTAAATTTCTTGAAGCTGTGCTTGTACAATTTAATTGGTTTCCACAACCTGTTGTACCATCCCAGTAAAATTGTTTGTCAGCTGTGAGTCTGTAATAATCAGTATTAGCAAAACCAGCAAAACTTGTTAATTCTCTAGTGTTTGCATCGCCCCAAGTTCCACCTTCTCCAGTGTGATTATAAACAACATCGATGTAAACTTCCATACCAACATCATGGAATGATTTAACCATTGCTCTAAATTCGTTTGTTGGTCCACCATAAGCTTTGTTGTAAGAATATCTTCTATCAGGTGCAAAATAACCATAAGTCATATAACCCCAGAAATTTCCACCAGCAGAAGTATCTGGATTTAAATCATTTGCAGTTTCTTGAACAGGAAGTAATTCGATTGTTGTATAACCAAGACCTTTTAAGTACTTAGCCATATAACCAGCACCTTTATAAGTTCCAAGATATGAAGTCGGGATATTTGCTACTGTTGCAAATTCTGACATACCAGAAAGTATTGTTTGTAAGCTCGCAGTAGAAGCATCTTTTGTTAAACCTCTAACATGAGCTTCATAAATAATAGAATCTTTTTGTGCAATATTAGGTTTTGTACCAAAGCTTGTTGTACTTGGTTTTAATGTATAACCTTTTGATGCCCATTTACCAGTATCATAATTTCTTCTTACAATACCTTTGTATAAAGCAGGACCTGTTCCAAACATTCCACCATCATGACCTGCATTTTTAAGTGCAACTGATTCTTTGTCATGTGATAATTCTTTTGCGTAAGGATCAAACAATACTTTATTTGGGTTAAATCTGTTACCTGCAGCGTCAACATCAGATAT
>Ga0209518_1003360_pt1 | contig 13787 bp, 17 predicted proteins | sample RifGroB1_FD_183993 | JGI IMG/M metagenome (GOLD analysis project Ga0209518, IMG submission 183993) | Groundwater microbial communities from Rifle, Colorado, USA - Groundwater B1 (SPAdes) (version 2) | ecosystem: Environmental > Aquatic > Deep subsurface > Groundwater | place: Rifle, Colorado... | reverse complement strand
ACTTCCGTCGCGCTCGCGGACAGCGCGCTTATCGCCAAGTCGGCGATACTTTATGACACCGGCACCGGCCGCGTTCTGTACCAAAAAAACGCGTATGAGCAAGTTCCGCTGGCTTCGCTTACCAAGCTGATGGCCGTCCAAACCGTGCTTTCGGTCAAATCGCCCGACACTCCGGTGCAGATTACGCGCAGCGACCTCAATCCGTCCGGCGACTCGGGTCTAAAAGTGGGGCAAACCATAAGGCTGGGCGACCTTATAAAATTCGCGCTGGTTGCATCGAGCAACGACGCCATGGAAGCTGCCGCGGCGAGCTTAGGCGACGGGTCAATAAATAAAATGAACGCGGCGGCGGCGGCCATGGGGCTCACCAAGACGCATTTCTTTAACGCAACAGGGCTCGATATCAGCACCACCGCCTCCGGCGCGTACGGCTCTGCCTACGACGTGGCGCGCTTGGCGGCAATTTTTTATAAAGACCATCCCGACTTTTTTGAGCTCACTACACGCCCGGATGTGTCTATCAGCCAAAACGGAAAGGAGCTGAAAGCCGGCGCAACAGCAACTCCTCTGCAGGGCATCCCCGGATTTGTCGCGGCAAAAACCGGTTATACCGACCTGGCGGGAGGCAACCTGGTGGCGGTGTTCGACCTTGAGCCCGGGCTCACGGTTATAGCAGCGGTGCTCGGTTCGACTCACGAGGGTCGCTTTAGCGATGTCGCCGCGCTTATAGCGGCCGCACGCCAATCGCTATGACAACGGAAGTAATGCGAATATTTATACCCGCCACGCTGGCGTTCCTTATAGGGATAGGGATTACCCCGTTTTTGACGCATATACTTTACCGCAATCGGATGTGGAAGCCCAAGGCTGGGAAGACGGCGCTGGACGGCACCGCGGCAAGCGAGTTTAACCGCCTGCACGAGACCCGCGAGGTCGGGACGCCGCGCTTCGGAGGCATCATAGTATGGGCGAGCGTGCTTTTGACCGCCGATTTGCTCGCGATACTCGCTCGCTTTTATCCGCTGGCATTTAGCGACCTGGCGTTTATCAGCCGCGGGCAGACGTGGCTGCCGCTCGCGGCGCTCGTGGTGGGCGCATTGGTCGGCTTTATAGACGACCTGTTCGAAGTTATCGGCCGCCCCGGCATCAAACTGCGCGTGCGCTTGCTCGTTGTCGCGGCGGTCGCTATTTTTTGCGGATGGTGGTTCTACAGCAAGCTCGGCGTCACGGCTATTTCCTTTCCGTTTTTGAGCGGTCCGCTCGAGCTCGGAGCGCTCATTATCCCGTTTTTTACATTGGTTGCGCTGTTTATATACGCCGGCGGCGTCATCGACGGCATCGACGGGCTTGCAGGAGGAGCATTCGCTTCGATATTTGCGGCATACGCCGGCATCGCCTTCTTTCAAAACCAAATGGACATCGCGGCGCTCGCGGCAGCACTCTCCGGCGGGCTCCTGGCTTTTTTGTGGTTTAACATTCCGCCTGCGCGCTTTTATCTCTCCGAGACAGGCACCATGGCGCTGACGCTCGCGCTCACGGTCATCGCGTTCCTTACCGACACGCTCGGCGGCGGCAGGGGAGTCAGCGTCCTGCCGGTCATCGCGCTCTTGCTGGTTGTCACGGTGCTCTCCAACATTCTGCAGATGTTCGGAAAAAAAATTCTCGGCCGTAAAATCCTGCGCATCGCGCCGCTCCACCACCATTTTGAGGCGCTAGGCTGGCCGCCGTACAAAGTGACCATGCGCTACTGGATAGTCGGAGTCGTATGTGCGGTTATAGGCATGTCTATCGCTCTGTTGTAATTATGCGCAAGCAATTTGACACACCGTTTCTGCTCGTATTTTTGGTATTGATAGTGTTCGGGCTTCTTATATTTACCTCCGCCGCGCTAGGCCTTTTGGCGCGCGGGGGAGCGAGCTTTACCTCGGTGGCAGTGAGCCAGCTTTTGCTCGGATTTTTATGCGGTGGCACGGCTTTGATTTTTATATCGCGCATGGACTACCGGAAATGGCGCCCGTATACGCCGTACTTGTTCGCAGTCGCGATACTGCTTACACTGCTGACTTTTGTGCCGAATATCGGGTTGGAGCTTAAGGGAGCGTCGCGCTGGATAGTGGTCGGGCCCGTAACCTTCCAACCGGTCGAATTGCTGAAACTCGCCACCGTCGCGTTCCTCGCCGCAATCTACGCGTCACGCTACAAAGCGACTCATACATTGCGCGGTGGCGTTCTGCCGCTGCTGCTGGTCGCCGGCCCTGCGACGGCAATCGTCCTTGCGCAGCCGGACACCGCCAGCGCTATGATTATGGCAGCCGCATGCACGGTCATGCTCTTTGCGGCAGGCGGACGCGCCTCGCATCTGCTGCTTATAGCTCTCATTGGGGCGCTTGTCGTCGGCGGGGCTGCCGTCGCCTATCCGCACGTAAAAGACCGCCTGGTAACCTTTATAAACCACAGCGGGGACCCGCAAGGCTCCGGCTACCAGATACAGCAGTCGCTTATCGCCGTGGGCTCCGGAGGCATCAGCGGGCGGGGCTTCGGGCAAAGCATAGAAAAGTTTTCTTACCTGCCCGAGCCGATAGGGGACTCCATCTTTGCAGTCGCGGCGGAGGAGTTCGGGTTTGTCGGGAGCGCGGCTCTTGTGTTGCTTTTTGCCGCCTTCGCGATACTCGGCCTGCGCATTGCGGCGCGGGCGCCCGACCCGTTCGGAGGCCTCCTTGTCACGGGTCTGGTTGCTCTTATTGTAGGGCAATCCTTTTTTAACATGGCGTCGAGCGTCGGGCTGGTCCCTCTGGCGGGCGTGCCGCTTATTTTCGTGTCTCACGGCGGCACGGCGCTCGCCATCGCGCTCATTGAAGTCGGCGTTATACTGAATGTATCGCGCAGAATGAAGTCTTAATTACCACAGCATGAAAATTCTTTTTACCGGCGGGGGGACAGGCGGGCACTTTTACCCGATTATTGCCGTGGCCGAGGCGGTTAACGACCTCGTGCGCGAGCGCAAACTGCTTGAGCCGGAGCTCATCTACGCCGCTCCCGAGCCGTACGACCGCGAAATGCTCATAGCAAACGGAATTAAGTTTGTACCGACCGCGGCAGGAAAGATTCGAAATTATTTTTCTGTTCTTAATTTCTTTGATTATTTCAAAACCGCGTGGGGAGTCGTGCGCTCGGTACTGCGGATATTCTTTCTCTATCCGGACGTGGTCTTCGGCAAAGGCGGGTATGCCTCGTTCCCCACGCTACTGGCGGCCAAGCTTTTTAAAATCCCGGTCATTATCCACGAGTCCGACTCCGTTCCCGGCCGCGTCAACCGATGGGCGGGCACCTTCGCTAAAAAAATCGCCGTTTCGTACCCTGAAACAGCGCGCTACTTTCCTAAAGACAAGGTGGCTCACACCGGCAATCCTATCCGCAAAGCGGTATTGGTACCGACGCGCGAGGGAGCGTTCGAATTTTTTAAACTCGACAAGGAGCTGCCTGTCATATATGTCACCGGCGGCTCGCAAGGAGCTCAAGCCCTAAACGAAGGCCTGCTTGCGGCGTTGCCACAGCTTTTGGAAAAATACCAAATAATCCACCAGACAGGCGAGGATAACCTAAAAGACATTTCAAACCGAGCCAAGGTTGTCATGGGGGACAACCCGAACCTTGCTCGGTATCACCCTGCCGGCTACCTTAACGACCTTGCCACGCGCATGGCGGCGGGAGCCGCGAGCCTTGTCATATCGCGCGCAGGTTCGACAGTTTTTGAAATAGCTTCGTGGGGGCTGCCGTCTATTCTTGTTCCTCTCCCAACGGCCGCCGAGGACCATCAGACCAAAAACGCGTACACATACGCCAGGGCGGGGGCTTGCGTCGTTATCGAGCAAAACAATCTTACGCCCGGCTTGCTTGCTTCCGAAATAAACAGGATTTTGAGCCACGACGGCGTTGTGCATGCAATGGCCAATGCTGCGCGCGCCTTTGCCCGCGCCGACGCCGCTAAATTGATCGCATCCGCCCTCCTCGACATAGCCGTCTCCCACGAGCAATAAAATACATAGGACTGCCCTATGTAAAACACTTAAACTTATGTTACGCAGCAGCAAACGCATAGCCCACAACCACACCAAGAAAGTACTTTCTCACATTCTTAAGAATATGAGAACATCTCCAGCAAAGACGCCTCTGCAGCTTGAGCGGCATCTGAAGGGTGTCGCGAGTCATCGCCGCATTTCTATTCTTATCCTCGTATCTAAAAACGAAGGAATTACGTTAGACCAAATAGCCACACGTCTTGAGTGTAATCTTAAAACAACAGCGGAGCACACCAGGCGACTTGTGTTGGCTGGATTGGTAAACAAAAAATACTTTGGCCGGAACGTCGGCCACTCGCTCTCGCCCTACGGAAAAGTCTTTTACAACTTCCTAAGAACATTCTGACATTCTTAAGAAAGTGAGAATGTTATTTATATAAAAAACTATGCAGACCATTTAAGGTCTGCATAGTGTATGACTGGGTCGTAGTATTAATTAGCTTCACCTAGATGCCTACCCACCTTAGCTAGTTCCTCATTGATTTCTTTGAGGCACTTGCGGCCAAAATTAGGAATCCGCATCATTTCTGCTTCTGACTTCTTAACCAGAACGCCAATAGTCGTAATGCCGTCAACTCGCAAACAGCAAGCGAGTCTTACTGTCATTTGGAGAACATCGACTGAAGTATCCAGCGGAACCGGATTGCTGGGACTATAAGGTCCGCCTTCCGACACTGCCGTCTTAACTTTGGACAACAGTGAGACAAAGTCGTCTTCCGACAGCTTGCTTCGCAGAAATTGACCGCTTCGCACGATGCACATGGTCTCAACGGAGTACATCCTGGCATGTGGTCGAGAAGAAAGATTGTCATTTCGGTAATCCTCCTAGTTGTTGGTTGACTGAAGTGAAAAGTGCGTGTGTGAACCTAGATAAAACTTTATCACTATTTATTATCACTTGTCAAGTTCAAAACACCCTGCAAAATAAGGGTTTATTTGGTATAGTTTTTTGGTATGGCTCAAAAAGTTATTACACGGTTTCCGCCTTCTCCCACGGGCTTTTTGCACATCGGGTCGGTGCGGACGGCTTTGTTCAACTATCTTTTTGCCGCCCACAACGGCGGAAAGATGATGCTGCGCTTCGAGGATACCGACAAGGAGCGCAGTAAGCCGGAATTTGAGAAAGACATTGTAGGCGGCCTCCGGTGGCTCGGCATCCCGTACACGCTCGCAGAAAACCCGCGCCAGTCGGATCGCGCGGAAGTATATAAAAAATACGTGCCGAAGATGGTCGCGGACGGCCACGCCTACGAGGCCGAAGAGTCCGAGCTTACTCCCGGCAAAAAAGTAGTGCGGTTTAAAAACCCTAACAAAAAAATCACCTTCCACGACGCTGTGCGCGGGGAAGTCACTTTTGACACCACAGAGCTGGGCGACTTTGTTATTGCGCGCAACATCGACGAACCTCTCTACCACTTGGCGGTGGTTATCGACGACCACGACATGGGTGTGACGCACATCATCCGCGGAGAGGACCATGTTTCGAATACACAGCGGCAAATACTAATACAAGAGGCGCTCGGCTTCTCGCGGCCCGAGTACGCGCACATTCCGCTTATACTAGCTCCCGACAAAACAAAGATGTCCAAGCGCCACGGAGCCATTTCTATAAACGAATACAAAGCGCAAGGATATTTACCTGAGGCACTCATAAATTATCTTGCGCTGCTTGGATGGAACCCTGGCGGAGAGCAGGAAATTTTTACAATACAAGAATTAGCTAAACTCTTTACCCTCGACCGCGTGCATAAAGCCGGAGCTGTGTTCGGCATCGAAAAACTGCAGTGGTTCAACCACGAGCATCTTAAAAAACTTTCTGACGCGGAGTATGCTACGCGGTTAAAAGAATTTTGCGGCAAAGACACCGATGCGCGCCTTATCCGGCCGCTTAAAGAGCGCGCGCGGACGCTTAAAGAAGCGGAGGAGATGATTGAAACGGAATTCGGATTCTTTGGCGCTATCCGCTACGAACCCGCTCTGCTACTGCAGGGAGGAAAGATTACCGCCGAAGTTGCGTCATTACACCTGAAGGCCCTCGCGGACCTGTTTGAACCAATTCCTGATGAAGGATTTATCGCCGTACAACTCAAAGACATCGTCTGGCCCTACGCCACCTCGCAGGGGAGGGGAGCAGTGCTCTGGCCGTTGCGCGTCGCTCTCTCCGGAAAAGAAAAGTCTCCGGACCCGTTTACTATTGCTGGACTTTTGGGCAAAAAAGAGACGATTCGCCGTATTGCCGAAGCGCTCAAAAACCTTTAAAATAAAGGGGATGTACTTGACTCTTCGAGTGCCTTTGCTGCTGCTGGCCTGCTTTTTGATATTCGGCGGTGCTCAGGGCGCACGGGCGGAAGAAACTCCAGCTGTCGCGGAGGAAACTCCCGTCCAGAAAGAGCTCCGCGAGGCCAACGAAGAGGCCGCCAAAGTGCGCGCCGCTGCCGAGGCCGCGGCGCAAGCGCAAATAGACTCGGCAAACTCGGAGATACAGCGGTTAAAAAATGAGATAGCCGAGCTGCAAAAAAATCTCAATTTAACAACCGCACAAAAACAAACTCTGCAAAGCGCCATCAAGGCTTTGGACCTTCAGATACAAAAACTCCAAAAAAGCGTCACGCTCACCTCCAGCCAGATATCAGTCAAAGACAAAGAGATAGGGAACCTGTCCGGCAAAATACGCACCACTGAAGAAAAAATAAGCGACGCGAAGGTCGCGGTTGCCTCGACGCTGCGGCAGCTGGAGCGGATGGACCAGGAATATTTAGTCACTACGCTTTTAGGCGGGGGGACGCTCTCAAGCTTCTTTGACCAAGCGGTTACAGTTGGTAGTCTGCGCGGAGAATTGCAAAATAAAATACAGGACCTCGGCTCGTTGCGCACTAATTTGGAAACCAGCAAGACAAGCGCGGAAACCAAGCGCAAAGAACTGGATGCCCTTAAGAAAAACCTTACCCATCAAAAAAACGGCGTTACCGCCGCAAAAGCCGACCAGACAACGCTTCTGGTCCAGACTAAAAACAAAGAGAGCGAGTATCAGAAACTCATCGCCAAAAAAATTGCCGAACAGGAAAAGTTCGAACAAGACCTACGCAGTTTCGAATCCCAACTCGGACTCTCGGTAACGGCCGGTTCGTTTCCCGCGGCAAGCTCGGGAATATTAGACTGGCCGCTGGACTCGGTGCGCATAACCCAATACTTCGGCAACACCGACTTCTCGACAAAAAACCCTCAAATATACAACGGGCGCGGACATACCGGCATGGATTTTGCGGCAAGCAGCGGTACCCGCATACTTTCCGCGCGTGGGGGAATAGTGCTCGGTACCGGCAACACCGACGCGACCTGCCCCAACGCGTCATACGGCAAGTGGGTCTTTATCAAGCACGACAACGGACTCTCAACCCTCTACGCGCACCTTTCAAGTATTTCCGTTTCCGGCGGACAGTCGATTGGCGCCGGAGAATTGGTTGGCTATTCCGGCAATACCGGCTACTCTACGGGACCCCATCTGCACTTCGGCGTCTACGCTACCTCGGGCTCAGAGATAGCCTCGTTCCCATCAAGCAGCTGCAGAGGCAAGACATATACGATGCCGGTAGGAGATACCAAGGCCTATCTCAACCCGCTCTCGTATCTGCCGGCGCGGTAAATTTTGACTGTATACTTTATATGGCGGGACAGGGTCGAACCCGTATAACTTTTCTCTATAACTTTCATGAAAGCATTACACATGGTCGCGTTTATTCTGGTCGCCGTCGGCGGGCTTAATTGGGGCATGATCGGCCTCGGAAGCCTTATGTCCGGAGCAGACTGGAATATGGTTGCCAAAATTCTTGGCTCGTGGCCGCAAGTCGAGTCGATTGTCTACTTGTTGGTAGGTCTCTCGACGGTCTGGCTCATCATCGGACACAAAAAGGACTGCAGAAACTGCTCGATGTAATCAATAAAAATAGCACTATGCTATACTGCGGATGCTTATGGCTTCCGCAGTTTCCGTTTCTAATCTTAAAAAAACATACGATACCGGGGTAGAGGCTCTTAAGGGCATTACCCTCCAGGTGGAGGAAGGGGACTTTTTTGCGCTGCTTGGCCCCAACGGCGCCGGCAAGACGACGCTTATCGGGATACTAACCGGCTTGGTGTACAAGACCGGCGGGGAAGCCGAGATTTTCAGCCATGACACGGCGACCGACGCCTCCCGCGCTAAAACATATATCGGGCTGGTGCCGCAGGAATTCAACTTTAATATTTTTGAAAAGGTGGAGGATATCGTTGTTACACAAGCGGGGTACTACGGTATTCCGCGCGCACAAGCGCTTAAAGACGCCGAGCCGATACTGAAAGACCTCGGCCTGTGGGAGAAGCGCCGCGAGCCTGCCCAAAAGCTCTCCGGCGGCATGAAGCGCCGTCTGATGATAGCTAGGGCGCTTATCCATAAGCCCAAGCTCCTGATACTCGACGAGCCGACGGCCGGCGTCGATGTCGAGCTCCGGCGCCACATGTGGACATTCTTGCGCAAAATGAACGCCGAAGGAACGACAATTATATTGACCACTCACTACCTGGAGGAGGCCGAACAGCTGTGCCGCACCGTCGCCGTCATCAACAAAGGCGAGATACTTATCAACGAGCCGATGCAAAGCCTGCTCGAGCGCTACGGCGAAAAGAAGCTGGAGGATATTTATATAAATCTTATAGAGGGGGATAGCGGACAAACTATATGACACCAAACAAAATGTGGATAGCCTATATGACCGTGATGCGCAAGGAGTTGGTCCGTATATTCCGCATCTGGGCGCAGACCATATTACCGCCGGTGGTCACCACCTCGTTGTACTTTATCGTCTTTGGCACGTTTATCGGCTCACAGCTCGCGCCGATACACGGGCTCTCTTACATCCAATTTATCGTGCCGGGGCTCATCATGATGTCCATAATCACGAGCTCGTACATGAACACGGTTTCCAACTTCTACTTCGCCAAGTTTATGCGCAACATCGACGAGATGCTGGTGTCGCCCATGCCCGGCTGGCTGGTGATAGCCGGGTTCGTCAGCGGGGGAGTGATGCGCGGCTTAATAGTCGGCTTCTTTGTGCTCTTGGTGTCGCTCTTCTTTAGTCATTTGGCCATATATAATCTGGCGATACTCATCGCGGCAGTGCTCATGACCTCGGTACTCTTCTCCCTTGCCGGACTTATAAACGGTGTCTACGCCAAAGGGTTCGACGGCATCAGCATCGTGCCGACCTTTGTGCTAACTCCGCTGACCTACCTTGGCGGCATCTTTTATTCGATTACTCAATTTCCGGAGTTTTGGCAAAAAGTATCGCTATTAAACCCAATCCTATATATGGTCAACGCCTTCCGCTATGGCTTTTTGGGTGTCTCCGACGTCCCTGTGTGGATATGTTTTAGCGTACTCATAGGCTTTACCCTCATCTTTACCGCGATAGTCGCCTTTCTGTTTAAACGCGGCATGGGCGTCAAAAACTAGTGGATGGGGCTAGTGGGCGGGCTCTAGGCGGTAATGCTTCTGCGGTAAGTCTATTTCAGCGTACTCGCGCATCACTAAAGACACTTGCGAGGGTTTTATACCGCGCTCCTGATGGGCGCGCTCGACATGGTTCCATATTTTGATGCGATTCATCAGCGGGCTCTCTGTATTGCCATTTTCGTGATGGCCACACTCCCGGCAGGTAAGTATTGTTTTCATACCTACACAGTATTACCCTACGTCACTGTTATCTGTATGAAGTTCAGAGTTTTCTTTTTTTGCCGGCCTTATTCCACTCGGTAATGTTCAGAACTTTTGCTTCTATCGGCTGCGCCCAGCGCAGGCGCTTCATCGCCGATTTATCCGCGATAGGGTAGTGGGGCGAGTCGTCGAGGTCGCAGATAATGTCAACCAAATAATCCTCGGCCACTACCCACTCCGGCGCGTAGCGCGACAGGTCAAAGGGTTTCGAAAACGCGCGCATAGTCTTTTCGCCATCCACTACGATGTACTCGTGGAAGTACGACATCGCGAGCTCGCGCACGGTTTTGTACACCGGGTCGCGCCAGCGGAGTATTGTGTGGTTGGTCTTGCTTATCGCGCCCCAGCGGCCGCCTTCTTTAAAAAGCGCCACGACATGGTCATCGTCGTGCGGAACGGTCTGGATATCAAGCAAATAGGGCGGCCTGCCCTGATATGCTAGGGAAGCGGCGGCAAACAGTGCCCCCTCGACGCAATGTACCTTCTTTTCCCGCAGAGCTCTCCGTGGAGAAAGTATGGTCTCCCCTGTCAGCTCAAAATTGATAGGGAGGCGGTCTAAGTAGTTTTGTACATCGAGCGGCGACTTCAACTTTTGAAACACGGAGCGCTCCGCGGGGGAGAGGAGGGCGCGCAGTTCGTTCATGTACCGTTTTGTCATTAGCCTTATTGTACACGGTTTAAGTTATAGAGATGTCGCACAATATACATTTTCCGACGTCTATCTATATAGTAATAGGAAAAGGCCGCCTATCGCTAAGCGGCCCTTTCCTTTAAATCCTATTTATTGAGGGCGAGCTCTTTGGCGACCTTGGACTTGCTCCAGCACGGGCTGGATGACGCCCACGGCCTGGTGCCCTCCTTCTCGTACAAGTACTTGGCGTACGCGACGTTGCCCTGGATGCTATAGAGGTCGAGTCCGAGCTTATCGGCCGTCTTGCCGTGATAATACTCGTTGACCTGCATGACACCGAGGTCTTTGTTGTTGACAACTCCGCGGTGGATAGAGCCGTCGTTGTCAAACTGCTTAAAGCGCGACTCGCAACGGGCGACTTCCGCCATGATAGGCGCGTCGGCAAAGTACTCGCGTACGTATTGCTCGACAGTTTGGGCAGCCGGCATCGGACCGATCCATTGGTTCTGGACCGGACCTGCCGCAGGCGGGGTTAGCGCCAGAGATACGGCAAGAGCGAAACTAGCTGCGAAAGGCATATAATAATTTGCATAGTTGTTAGCTGGTTTTGTCGTTATGACAAAAAGAAAGCTCCGAACTCGACTGCCCGGAGATAACAACATGCTATCAGTTTTTGTCAATATCGTCAAGCCGAGAGCTTGACAAGAAAAAAGGCACCTGTTAGGGTGCCTAAAAGCCTTATTTCTCAACGTTTTTATAGAACTACTTCCCTTTGGTCGAAGGCTGAAATAATACGGACCTTGCCTTTGCCTTTGATAACCCTGCCGATGACCGCTGAAGCGGGGAGAATGCGCAAAACCCTCTCCACTTCCCTCTTTGGCACCGAAAGCACAAACCCGATACCACAGTTAAACGTCGAGTACATTTGCCTGTTTGAAATCTTTTTACGCAGGTCGAAAAAAATCTTTTGCGGCCGGAGTTTGTACGGGTGGTGTATTTCGGCGTCGGCTCCATTAAGAATATCCTTGAGTTTAGTAAAAGCGCCGCCGGTAATGTGCATCATGCCGTTGACCTGGTGTTTGTCGCACACCACAAGCACCTCGTCCAAATAAATTCTGGTAGGCACGGTAAACTCCGGCCGGACTTGGTTTTTAAACACCTTGCGCACCGTGGTGATGCCGTTGGAGTGCAAACCGGAGCTTTTTAGTCCGATAAGCACGTCTCCGGCTTTGCAGAGGTTCGGTTGCGGTTTTTTAACAAACCCGGAAACCGTCATGCTTATGTCGAGTCCGTCGGTCGTGTTATGAAAAGAGTTTTCTCCGCCCACCATGGCAATGCGCCGCTTTTGACACTCTTTTACCATGGCCTGAATTACATTAAACACCCGCACATCCTCTATGGGGACCGTGACATGGTTTGACATTTTGTATGGTACGGCCCGCACCAGCGCCAAGTCGTTGAGGTTCATCGCCAAGGCGTCGAGTACCGCGGAGCGGAATGTGCCAGCCTTCCAGTGGTAAAAACCCTTGGTGCCGATGCCGTCGGTGTGGTCGACCTCCGCATACTTGGTGTATGGAAATTTCTTTTTTATCAGCGGGTAGACCCCCCGCGTAACCTTGACATACGGGGTGCGCCACGTGCGTTCTATCGATTTTAGTATCTCGTGTTTGTAGGGTTTAACGGGGTTGTACATATTTCCATAGTAACAAAAGAAAACACGCCGCGGTAAAGCAGCGTGGAGTAGTTAGTTGGTCGGCTCGAGGATGAGCCTGCCGAGTTTTTCGGCAGCCGCGGCGAAGGTCTTGTCGTCGCGGACCTCGGCCAATTTTGCACGGACAGCATTATCCCCTATCGATAAATGACCGATTAGGTGTTCCTCCCGAAAATATTCGAGAAGTGCGTAAGGTCTGTCGTCTATTCCTCCCCACTCGAAGAGGTCCTTATAGACAGGTGCATCATCGAGAGACGGAAGATAAAAACCTGATTCCGGCCATACGCCCCCTATGTACTTATCAATCGGGAGCGTAATCGGAGATGAGGTCATGAGGCTTTCAACTGGCATCAACTTAAGGCGCTCTGTCGTTAGCATGCCAATCCGAAAGTGGGTTTCGTGGCGGTAGTCGCTTTCAGAGATTCTGCCGCCATACCGTTGGCGCACTTTGGCATGATAGAGGACCATTACAAACTCGCCCGTTTTGCATTTGAGCTTTTCTTCCACGGAGCGATAGTTTTCCGTGAGTGCAAGGTCTATGCCATGGGCGCGGATGACAAGGTCGCGTAGAGGGTCGCCGGTTGTGCAGCCTTTTGCAAGTTCCGCCCGCAATTGGCCGTTGCGCATTGCGAGCTCCTGCCGGAGTGTTACAAGCTCCTTCTCTTTGGTTGCGATAACATTTTGAAGCGACTCAATTCCAGTGATGCGCGCCTGAACTGAAACCATCGTATTCTCCTCTATGGTCAATGTAAGAACAAAAGCTGGCGTTAAGATAACCAAATTACGGACAAAAGAAAAGCCCCCGATTACTCGGAGGTTTCGGTTTTGGTCTTTTTTGTGAGTGGCTTCAGATAAGCCGATATCTCATCTTGTATCTTTTTAAGCTCCGCCTTGGATTTGGCTTCCATTTTGCGGAGCATCCCGATATAGAATTTTTTATTTCCGGGACGGATTAAAATCCCATTAGCCATCGCCAGCTCCTTTTTCCTGAACAAGCTGGCGTTAGAGTAACCAAAAACTCACGTAAATACAACTTGTCGGGCCGGAGGGAATCGAACCCTCCCTACATGCACCCCATGCATGTGTACTGCCGATATACTACGGCCCGTTTCGGACTAAAGACGCTTCATTTTATAAAAAATAACCGGGTTTGGCTATTAGATATTTCTGTGGTATAAACACAACGGAAGATATTTTCTCTCTAAATTAGGAGGTAAGTGCCATGAATTCTACCTTTGTACGTCCTGTCGCACTTAAGCCAACCCTTCTGGGCTATCTTATCGCCGCAGGTATCGTTGCCGTGTTGGCGCTGATACCGTGTGTTCTGACCCTACTGGCGCTGTGGGCCGCCGGAATAAACGCGAACCAAGTACTGGTCTACGGCATCTGTTTTCTAGCGGTAGGGTCAATACTATGGTGGATACGCCAGCATCTGCCGCAGGGATTCGGCTAAACATAACAGCGAGTCTTCGGACTCGCTTTTTTATTGCTCAAACTATTTGAGCCAAGGAATAGCAAATTGCTCGAACTCCGGGAGGAGTTTTTTGTCATACAACAGGCGCGAGATTACCTCGGCATGGCTCTTGGCGCCGGTAAGCGCGTTGTGCGGTTTAGGCT
>Ga0209518_1003359_pt1 | contig 13788 bp, 21 predicted proteins | sample RifGroB1_FD_183993 | JGI IMG/M metagenome (GOLD analysis project Ga0209518, IMG submission 183993) | Groundwater microbial communities from Rifle, Colorado, USA - Groundwater B1 (SPAdes) (version 2) | ecosystem: Environmental > Aquatic > Deep subsurface > Groundwater | place: Rifle, Colorado... | reverse complement strand
TGGGCGCGTTGACGAGCCAATTGTTCGCCAACGTGTATCTTGACGCGCTGGACCACCACCTCAAGGACGGGCTGGGTGTCAAGATGTACGCCCGCTACATGGACGACTTCGTGGTGGTCCATCGCGACAAGGCATACCTGAAGGATCTGCTGTCGGAAATCGAGCGCTTCATCACCTGTCGTCTGCAGCTGGCCCTGAACCCGAAAACAGAGATCTTCAAGTCGGGCGCCGGCGCATGCCATGCGATTGACTTCTGCGGCTATCGGATCTGGCCGGACCACACCAAGCCCAGGAAGCGGACCGTCAAGTGCGCCAAGAAAAGATTCAAGAAGCTGTCGGATCTCTACCGGCAGAGAGAGATAGGCGCCGGCCGTCTGCGCGCCAGCGTCATGAGCTTCCTGGGATACATGAAACACTGCAGCGGATCCCTGGCGACAGAGTCGACCCTGGGCCGCATCAACCTCTCGATCGCGGGCGAGACGCTGTGATCAGCCGCCTCCTGATAGTGGTACGGCATGCCTGGCACATGTGGCGGGCGCTGGCGCTACCCAAGAACTCCCGCAAGGGAGGCTGGAACCACATGCCGGCCCACGAGCTGCTGCACCTGCTGAAAAGAGAGTGCGAAGAGCTCCAGGCGGCCTGCTGGGAGTTGGAACACCACGGCGGCGCCGTAGAGAATGTGGTCCGGGAGGCGGCCGATATTTCAAACTTCGCGGCGATGATCGCCGACAACGCAAAGGCAGCAAAATGACCGATATCGATGCGCGCATCCAAAACCTCGAGGCCGAGCTCAAAGGGAACCTGGTGAAGGCCATGGACGCCATGGCGGCCAATGCGACCCCGGTAACCATCAAGGCCGTCACTTCCGCGAAGAAGGCGCTCGACACGTTCCAGGCGAACCTGGCACAGGCCGAGTCGGGCGAGACTTTTAAAAACATCGAGCGCGCCGCGGCGTGGGTCGTCGGGGAGGGGTATCTGGTCAGCGCCCGCACCGTACGCACCCACGCCGACCGGGCGGCCGGCTTCCCCCGGAAGCAGAGAGACGGCGGCTACCTCAAGGCGGATATCGAGGCATATGCCTCCCAGGCCTGGGAGAACCCGCGGAAGCCGACGGTAGTCGTCCCCGAGGATGGCGGCGATCATAAAACCCGTTACATGAAGGAGCAGGCGGACAAGCTGCAGCTCTCCAATGAGATCACCCGGAAGAATTACATTCTCCGGTCGGATGTCGAGCAGCGCTGCGCCGCGGCGGCTTCTTTTTTGAAAAAGGATCTGAGCAACTTCGGCCCCAAGATCTGCGACCAGCTGATCGATGTTCTGTCTGATTATCTGCGCGGCCAGGGTTTGGATCTGGAGGATATCAACCTGCAGGCGGTCATCCCGGACCTGCTGGACGAGTACGACAAGCGGCTCGACAGGTGGCTGGACCGCTACGCGCAATCAACCCGGTTTGGAGCTGAACAGAGTGAGTGATTCCCTTGCATATGAGTGGTACCCGGGCGAACTGGAGATCTGGACGCAGAAGGAGGACCTGAAGGTCTCCCAGTTCGCCGCCAAGCACCGGAAGGTTACGCTTGGTGCGCACCAGGGCGATTGGGATAACTCCATCACTCCCTACCTGGTCAAGATAATGGACACCTACAACCTCCCCTGGGTGCAGGAGATCGTCATTTGTGGCGTGCCCCAGAGCGGGAAATCCAACGGCTGCATCAACATGCATCTATACGCGGTCGTCTACCGCGGCGGGAACGTCAAGTACGTCATGCTGCCCAAGGAGAACCTGGCCAAGAAGATCGCCAAAGATCGGCTCATCCCGATCTACCGCATGTGCGAGCCGGTGGCGAAGAAGCTCTCAGCCAACCCGGACGACACGACGGCGAGCCGCATAGCCTTCCGGGACGGCACGGTGGTCTACCCGGTGTGGGGCTCCTCGCCCTCGGAGATATCATCCTTCCCTGCCGACGACGTGTTCGCGGACGAGGTCGACAAAAACGACGACTTGGCCGGAAAGGAAACCAACGCGCTGAACCTGATGGAAAAGCGCGCCACCACGTTCCGCCGGCCGAAGAAGATCAAGTGCTCCTCCCCTGCCGGCGCCGGATCGTTGATCAGCAAAGCCTTTGACGCCTGTATGGAGCAGTTGGACTACCAAGTCGTCTGCCCCTTCTGCGGCACCAAGCAGTCCATGAGCGAGGACCGCCTCACCTGGCCCGGACAGATGGACCTGATGGGCAAGGTCCCGTCGCTGCAGCCCAACGTGGATCCCAAGCAGGTCCTCAACGACAAATCCGCGCGCTACATCTGCGCCGGCGAGAACTGCGGCGTGATGTGGAACGACATGGATCGGGATCGGGCCGTCCGCCTGGGCGATTGGGTGCCACGCACCATCGTGGAGCGACCGGTGTCTGTCGGGTTCATCATCGATGCCTTCATCTGCCCGGACATCTCGCTGTCCGAGTATGCCGCGGCGATCCTGAAGGCACGCACCGGCGACCTCGCCGACCAGATCGAGCTGGACAACTCCTACCGGGCCAAGAAGCACGAGGCAGCGCGCACGGCCCGCAAGGAAGATTTCATTCTGAGGCTCAAGGACGACCGTCCGAGAGGGCTGGTCCCCAAAAACATCTACTGCCTGGCGATGCTGGTGGACACCCAGCAGAACAGTTTTTACTACGAGGTCAAGGCCTTTAACGAGGGGATCTCCCTGGAGACGTGGCAGGTTCGCGAGGGAGAGGTGAGCAGCTTCGCGGAGCTCCTGACCATCTACAACGACACCTACAAGGACATCGACGGCAACCACTACCATTGCGTCAAGGGGTTCATCGACTCGGGCGGCGGTACCGGACCCACCCCCAACCACAGTCGCACCGTCGAGGTCTATGAGTTCTGCTACCTCAACCCCCAGTTCGTGCCGCTCAAGGGCCAGCGAAAGAAGGCCACGGATCGTCACTTCAAGGAGAGCCCGGTCGACTACTATCCCGGGACTAACAAGCCTTTCCCGCAGGGCCTGCTCCTTTACACCATCAACGTCACGTACTTCAAGGACCAGCTGAACGGCAAGCTCCGGACCAATCCGGACGACCCGGGGGCCTTCCACCTGCACTCCGAGTGTGCCGACGATTACGCCCGCCAGATGTGCGCCGAGTACCAGGACCCGAACGGGTACTGGGAGTGCCCACGCGGGAAGGCCAACCATTATTGGGACATCAACACCTACGCCTTCGCCGCGGCGGAGATATTACAGCTTAAATTCAGGGATCGAGTCCGGGAGCAGGCGGCGGCCAGGGCCCCGAGCGGCGCGAGGATGCTTAGCAGCGGCATGTGAGTCATGGAATTCAACAGGGGGGATGTGATGAGTAGGGCAGATGATGCAATAAAGATCAAGCAGAACGATGAAATGCCGCGTACGCGGATCACCTTGGCGGACATCCGCGACGTAAAGCGGGAACATATCCTGCGCAACCTCCTCTATACCCCCCAGGAGGCCGGCGAGGTCTTGGGCAAGTCGGTGAATACCATCCTCGGCCTCGTGAAGGAGGGGAAGCTGACGGCAGCCGACGAGTATATCAAACCGGGCAAAAACGGGCTGGTCGGGTCCAACAGCCTGAGGATCACGGCGGAGTCCCTTGAGGCATACAGGTTGTCGATCGTAGTGAAACCAGAAAAATGGGCCGAATAACGGTTTTCGACCTGTCGCGGAGCGACAAGGGAGGGTTTATGGCAAAGAAAAACCCGATGGGAGGCGCTGATCCTTCCCCGTATGACGGACCGATTGAGAGGGTAGACGGTGTGCGGCCTTACAACCACTATCTATGGCCTACGGAAGACTGGTGGGCTAATCGTGAGGTACACCGCAACATTGGCTCCCGCCATATGATAGGAATCGTTGCCCTGGCAGACGGCAGATTCTCTGTCAAGGGTTGCGTGTACAGCATCGAAAAAAACGAGTACTGCGGCAAGCGGATTGTTTTTGATACTCGGACGGCCGCGATCAGGGTGGCTGCTGCGCGGGCGATCCGGACGGCACGATGGTCGCGGAAATGGCCCAATAGCTTTGACCGCTTGGAAGGCAAGAGACTCGCGGACGTCATTAACTGGGCCAGGAACACTGTGGCGCGGGAAACAGGGAAGCCGGAGCCGAAGCCTATCCAGGTGAAAGAGCCACCCCCGCCGTTCCGCCCGACCGGCCTACCACTGTTCGACTTTGGCCGGGCATAACTTGTGATTAAACCCCTGGGAGGGATGATGGGAGAATTCAGCATGAAAAAGTGGAAATGCAGGGAGTGCCTGGGCGTGATATGCACCGTCGTGATGCCTGACGCACTTGGCAAGCCTGAGCACTGCCCGAGTGACGGCTGCGAAGATGCTGATTTTGTGCCTGCCGAGGATGATGAGGCGGTGCGGACATGAGCAAGGAGAACCGCTCACCGTGCATGGATTGCACTGCGGCCCTTTGCTGGCCGGTCAACCCCAAGGTCTGCCCCTGCCAGCGACTGCGCCAGTGGTTGGGGGTGCGAACATGAGCGGGCAACAGGCATCAAACCTGGTGCACTTCCTGATTGTGCTCGGTCTATTCTGGTGGTCTGCAAGGAATTTGGACAAGAAGCAGTATCCAGAAGCGTTTTACTGGCTGGGAGTCGCTGCAGTAGCAGCGTTCAAAGACTAGATAACCAGTAATTATCCTGGTGGGCCGAGCATGCCGGCAACCGGCCCCGGCGGGAAACCGCCGGTCTGCTGGTATCGTGGGGTGCAACACACGGCCAGAATTAACTTGTAATTATGATGCACGGTGCCACGGAGGGTAAATGTTACGTCACATTCAGAAAGTAAGAGGCAGCGACGGCGACTGTTTCAGGACAGCTTTGGCCTGCCTGCTGGACGTGGAACGGCTGGAGGATGTGCCCCACTTCTTCGATGGGAAGTCGGAGGCGACGGAAGAGGAGAAGGCCGCGAACTGGGCTGCCGTTCGTGAATGGCTGCTGGTGAACAAGGGTCTCTTCATGGTGACGATCCCTTACTCATCGCAGCTTGTTGACCTCCTGGATTGCATGAAGTTGCAGAATCCTGGCGTCTACTACCTGCTGTCTGGTCACAGCGGCGTGGACAATCACGTTGTGGTGTGCTTCGAAGATCAGGTCGTGCATGACCCCTGCGGTTACCCTGCTGGAAAAGACTGCCTCGTTGGGCCGTGTTCGGATGGTTTTTACTGGGTGAAGTTCTTCCTGCCGAGGTTTCACGGGTCGGCATCATAACGAATTTAGCTCACGCCTTGGGGCGTGGAGCGGGGTGTTAAACCCGCAAAAGAGGGAGGTCCGGTGAATTTAGCACAGGTTAAATACTGGCAGAGTTTGGGGATATTTTCGTCCCATCCGGTTGAGTTGAGGATGGGCACAGCATCCCTCGCGGAAACCACCCCTGCAAAATGCGTTGACTGGCTTATTGCCGAAGTAGAGCGGCTGATGCAGGTGAACGAGCTGGAACGGGAAATAGCCTATCAAGCTGCCCGATCTGACATCGGGTGTTACTGCAAAGGACATCGCGAGAGCTTAATCTGGTATGACATCGAGAGCCCTGAGGCAGACGAGGGGAAAGAGATGGTTGATACAGCAGTGCAGTACCTGGAGATTCGGGGACTGCTGATGCGCCACCCAACAAATTCCGACCTGGCGCGGCCGCTGGATGTCGAGGCGGTACGTTCATGATCTGGACTTGATCGTGGATAATGAAAAGGCAAATGCCGCCAGGCTGCAGCCGCATATTTTCCACAACTGGCCACAATTGGCCACAATTGGCCGCTTCCCCCCTCACACCCCCCTACCTATAATAGCCCCCATATCTGGGGGTTTTCTTTTTATGCCTCCATACATTTAGTATTGGAGCCCACTCATGCCCGATGACAGCGGGATAACCCTCGCCGAAGCAAAGACTGCCCTGGCCCTCTGGATGACCGCAGACGCGGCTCTGGCCAGCGGCGCCCAGTCCTACCGCATCGCTTCCGGCGGGGGCGCCGAGCGCCAGCTGACCCGCGCCGACGCCGGCGAGATCCGCAGGAACATCGACTACTGGGACGGGAAGGTCCGCAACCTCGCCAACGGCGGGGTAATCCGCGTCTTCGGGGTGATCCCTCCATGCTGATCAAACGGGGCGAGATGACAGAAAAGGGGCAGGCGGCCGCCGGTACCGGTTTCTTTGGCCGGCTCCAGCAGGGATATGACCGCCTGCTGACGACCTTTGCCCCGCAGACCGCCGCCCGCAACATGCACGCTCGTTTCCAGATGGAAGCCGCCGCCGAGTTTTTCGGTACCGGCGGTGGCTACGATGCTGCCGACCGTTCCAGCCGCGACATGGGCTCCTGGACCCCCTTCCCTACCGACGCCGACAGCTCCATGCTCGGCAACGACGACATCCGCTCGCGCGCCCGCGATGCCGTGCGCAACCAGCCCCTGGCCGGCGGCCTGATCAACACGACCGTCATGAACACCGTCGGCGTAGGGCTCTCCCTGCAGAGCCGCATAGACCGGGAACTGCTCAACATGAGCGACGAGCAGGCGAACGCATGGCAGAAGCACACCGAGCGGCGCTGGAAACTGTGGGCAGGCTCCAAGGACTGCGATCTCCGCCGCACCCTGAACTTCAACGGTCACACACAGCTGGCGCTGCGGGCGCAGTGCATCAACGGCGAGGCCATAACCCTCCTCCCGGTCGTCCCCTTGCAGGGGCTTTCCAACCCCCTGCGCCTCCAGGCCATAGAGTCCGACCGGCTCAGCAACCCGAACCAGGCGCCGGACAGCGTCACCTGCACCCAGGGGATCGACCGCGACCAGTACGGGGCCCCGACCGCCTACAACATCACCCGGACGCACCCGGGCAACATCAGGTATGCGGATCCGCAGAGCTGGGTCTGGGACAAGTATCCGGCCTTCAACCCGAAGACCGGCCTGCCTAACGTGATTCACTACTTCTCCTCGGAGCGCGCCGATCAGAGCCGCGGTCTCTCCATGATCGGGCCGATCATGGAGCCGCTCAAGGACGTCGCCAGGATGTCCAAGGCCGAGCTGAAGCGCGCCGTGGTCTCGGCTCTCTTCACCGTGTTCATCAAGTCGAACGGCAAGCCGATGGGCAACATGCCGTTTGCCCCCGGCGCCACCCAGTACCCCGGCATGTCCGTCACCCCCGGCGCGGGCGACAAGGAAAGCGCAGCCACCACGGGCAACATCCGCCTTGGCTACGGATCAATCATCGGATTGGACCAGGATCAGGAGATCCAGGAAGCAAAACCCAACCTCCCCAATCCGAACTTCGACCCGTTCTTCCAGGCCAACGTCCGGCAGATAGGTCTGCAGACCGGCATCCCCTACGAGGTGCTGATCAAGCACTACACGGCCAGCTACTCCGCAGCGCGCGCTGCGATTGAGGACGCCTGGGCCTTCTTCAGCTTCAAGCGTGCCGGCTTGGTGGAAAACCACTGCTTCCCCATCTATTCCGTTTGGCTGGCCCAGGAGGTGGCGCAAGGCACCATCTACGCCCCCGGCTTCTTCGCCGATCCCATGATCCGCGGCGCCTGGCTGGGCTGCGACTTCATCGGACCGAGCAAACCGATCCTCGACCCGGTGAAAGAGGCCAACGCCATAAAGCTCCGGTCCGACCTGGCCATCACCACCCTGACCCAGGAGACCGCGTCCGCCAACGGGGGAGACTGGGAGGCCAACGTGGTCCAGCGCGGTCGGGAACAAAAGATGCTGAACGATGCGGGCCTCGTGCCCGCCGCCACACCCGCGGCGCCCGCCCAGGAGCCGCCCGAGCCGCAACAGAACCAAGACTTGCCGGAGGCCGCGTGAGAAATTTCCGCATAGCAGAGCTGGTCTTCAACCAGCCCCTGATGATTTCCGAGTCGAAGCTGAACGTCATCCTGCAGGTGCTCGGCCCCCGGATGAACCTGGATCTGTCGGGTCTGCCGCAAACCGAAGCCGCGATGCTCTCCGACGACCAGCGCCGGCGCGCCGGCTACAGGGTGGAAAACGGCGTCGCGGTCATCGGCATCTACGGTCCGCTCATGCACCGCCTGTTGGCCGGCGAGTACCCAAGCGGCGGACCAACCACCTACGGGGAGATCCGGGCCTCCTTCGACACCGCCCTGATGGATGACGGCGTCGATGAGATCAAGCTTGAGATCGATTCCCACGGCGGCATGGTCTCCGGGGTCTTCGACCTGGCCGAGCACATCTTCCAGTCGCGCGCCATCAAGCGCATCACGGCCGTCGTGAACGAATCCGCCTACTCGGCGGCCTACCTGCTGGCCTGCGCTGCCGAATGGATCACTGTCCCCCGCACCGGCGGGGTCGGTTCCGTTGGTGTCGTTTCCATCCATGCCGACCTGTCGCGGGCGGAGGATGCCGCAGGGATTACCGTCACCCACATCTACGCCGGCGCGAGAAAAGTGGACGGCTCTCCACACATACCGCTCAGCACCGAAGCGCTGACCCTCTTTCAGGCCAACGTCAACCAGACCTACGACCTTTTTACCCAGACGGTGGCCCGCTACCGGGGCATGAGCGTTCAAGACGTGCGCGACACCGAGGCAGGCTTTTTTGTCGGCAAGAAAGCCGTCGCCGCAGGCCTGGCCGACGAGGTCGCGGCTGCCACCGACGAGATGATGACGAAGCGTACCAAACCCCATACCGCAAAGGGCGGCAATGCCTTAGCGGCAAATCAAAAGGAGGTCAACATGACCAAAGAAGAGCTGCAGACCAACCATGCCGCCCTGTACGCCTCGATCGTCGACGAAGCGCGCACCCAGGGGGCGGCAACCGCAATCGCCGAGGAGCGCGCCCGCGTCACAGCCATCCTCACCATCCCCGGCCCGGCCGCCGTCGCACACAAGGCGCTGCTGCTGGAAGGCGTCAAAGAGGGTAAAAGCGCGGGAGACGTGGCGCTTGCCATCCAGCACAAGGAGGCCGAGCTGCTCAGCAGCGCGGCCGCAGCCATCCAGGAGGGGGCGGCGAAACCCGCGCCCATTGCCCCGGCCGGCGACGAGGCGGGAAGCGTAGCCGCCCAGGCCGCGGTCGTCGATGACGCGCTGGTCGCAGGTGCAAAGACCTGGGCCGAAAGCCACTAATCCGACACTTCAACCTTTATAAAGGAGACCGAACCGATGTCCGACGAAACCTACACCCCTGACAAGCTGCTGGCCGGCAGCGAACTCCCGGCCGTCACCAAGGCCTTCACGCTGCTCTCCGGAGAGAACCGCAAGCGCGGCACCGTGCTCGGCGCGGTCTCCGTCGTTCTGGGCGCGGTCGTGGCCGGCGCCAACACTGGCGGCGGTACCTGCACCCTGGCCGCCCTGAAAAAAAGCACCAAAGTCGGCGACTACGTCATCACCTGCATCGCCACCGCAGGAAACGGCGGCACCTTCTCCGTCGTCAACCCCGAAGGAAGGCGTTTGAAAGACGCCGGGATGGGCGCCTACGCTACCGACGAGATCGGCTTCACCCTCGCTGACGTTGGCACCGATTTCGCCATCGGGGACAGCTTCACCATCCCGGTCACCGCCGGCAGCGGCAAGCTGAAGATGGTGGACAAAACCGCCGTGGACGGCAGCCAGAACGCCAAGACGGTCCTCGCCTACGACTGCGACGCGAGCCTCGCCGATGCCCCGTGCGTCGGCTACGAGACCGGCATCCTCAACCCCTCCGCCCTCGTGCTCACTGCAGGCACTGTCGCGGCGGACGTGGAAGAAGCCCTGCGCGGACGCGGCATTTTCCTGCGCGCCATGCGGACCCTGTAACGCAACCAGACCTTCAAAGGAGATACAGTTATGAGTCTTGACGCTTTTCTCAAGCGGTCCATGCACACGGCCACCACCCGGGTGCCCGTCCCCACCAAATTCCTGCGCCAGCGCTTCTTCGGCAGGATCTTCACCTTCGGCACCCGCCACATCGACCTGGACCTTGTGATGCCGAAACGCGGCATGGCGCCGTTCGTCCACCCCTCCCTCCCCGGCAAGCCGACCGCCGGCCAGGGTTTCACCATGAAGACCTACGTGCCGCCGGTCCAGAAGCCGACCAAGGTGATCACCCCCGAGCACCTCCAGGCGCGCCAGCCCGGCATGACCATCTACGAGGCCGGCGCCGAGCAGCCCGTCCTGCTGGCCCAGCTCCTGGGCGAGCGGGTCGCGGAAAACAACGACGAGCTCGCCTTCCGTAACGAGTGGATGGCGGCCAAAGCCCTTTTCTCCGGCGCGATCCCCGTCGTGGGCGAGGGGTACAACCACACCATCTCCTTCGAGCTGCCGAACACCCACAACGTCACGCTCTTGAACGATGCCCGCTGGGGCCAGTCGGCCATGGCCCCCTGGTCCGACCTGCGCACCGCCTGCCGCAACAACCGCGACGACGGTCAGGTCGTGAGCGACACCGTCGTCTTCGGTTCCGACGCCTGGGCCGAGTTCCTCACCTGGCTGCAGAAGGCGGACAACAAGGCGCTCATGGACATGATCCGCGCCGACTTCGGCATGATCCGCCCGACTCAGCTGGACGAGTACACCACCTACCTCGGCACCATCCGTGACGCCGACATGAACGTCGACCTGTTCGCCTACTCGGCCCAGTACCTGGACGACGACGGCACCATGAAGCCCTACGTCCCCGCCGACGAAGTCTTCATCGGCTCCACCCGGGCCACCGGCAACCAGGAGCTTTACGGCGCCATCCCGAGCATGTTCGCGCCGAGCTTCAAGGGGCAGGCCTACCAGGATTTCGAAATCAAGAAAAACCCCGAATCCATCATCGTCCTCACCCAGTCGGCACCGCTGATCACCCTGCTGGAGCCGAAGGCCGGCACCAGGCTGAAGGTGAAGTAACAACTGCCCGCGCCCCTCTCCACATCCTGAGAGGGGCGCCAACATAAGGAAACCGCCATGGCAAAAAACGTAGTCTGTGAAGTCCTTAGCACCGTCAAGGGGCTCGACCCCAAAAATCCCAAGGAGTATACCCATGCCGGCACGGTCGACGATCCGACGCTGGTGGAGCTGCCCGACAATGCCGGGACCGCCAGACTGATCGAGTCGGGCGCCCTTCGCATCTACCCCGGGAAACAGGTATCGGCCCAGCCCGAAAACGAGAAAATCAAAGGGCTGCAGTCCAGGGTTGCCGAGCTGGAGTCCAAGGTGGCTGAAATGGAGAACGACTCGGCCGCCGCAAGTAAGGCCGTCATGAAGACGACCGCCGTCCTCAGAGAGATCGCCGCCGCCACGGATCTCGAAGTCGCTAAAGCGGCCGCCCGCGAGGCCATGGCCTGAGTTATGGACTTCGCCGCCGACAGCAGGCTCTTTTTGGCCGACTCCCCCCACCGGGCGGTGGTCGGCTTCGAGAGCGTCCCGGTTCTCTACGACGCCCCTTTCCGCCAAGCCGAGGTCCACGAGGGACAGGTGGAGACCAGCGCGCCGGCCTGCACCATGGCCGACTCCGACGTCGCGGCCCTGGTGGTGATCCACGGCACCAGGCTGTCCATCCTCAAGGGCGACGCGCTGGTCGGCGACTTCGAAGTGATAGGCAAGGAACCCGACGATATGGGCCTGACCCGGCTCATCCTCACCAAGGACCCGTAGATGGAAGAAACCGTAGAACAAAAGATCGTCGACGCGCTGGTCGCCCTGCTGCAGGGCGTCGACTCCATCGTCACCGCCACCGACGGCCGGGTCACTCCGTATGACGTGACGGAAATGCCGGCGGCCAGCGTTTTCACCCCGAAGTCGGAAAGCGAAAACGCTGGAGCACTGCAGATGGACCACGACCTGGCCGCCAGCATCGTCCTGTACGTCGCGGACCGCACGGCGCAGCGCGCCATCCGCTCCCTGACCGCGGAGGTCTACGCGGCGCTCGGCGCGGCCGAGAACGACCCGTCCGGCCCCCTGGGCCTGCCGCAAGTCATCACCATCAACGACCCGGCCAAAGCAGTCAAATGCATCCAGCAGGGCGATTTCATAGGCTCCGCACAGATCGCCCTTACCATCACCTACCGCACCGCCCGTTGGGCCATTTAATGGAGACACGCATGCAGGAACCCGAACTCCCCATCCACAAGCAGTGCACGGCTCACAGCGGGGTCGATTCGCGACAGACCACGATGCTCTGGCTCCTGGGCATCCTGATTACCGTCATCCTGGGGAGCGCCGCCTGGCAGTTCGTGGCACTGGGCGACGTCAAGGACATGCTGGCGGCCAGCGCCACCCAGTCGGCACTCGGCGCCGCCGAGGATCGGGCCATCGGCGCGCGTATTGGCTCCCTGGAGCAGCGCCTGCAGTTGCTCGAAGCCCAGATCAAGCAGGCGCAGCCTCAGGCCCGGTAGGAGTTAGCAGATGCGCAAAATCAACTACATCGTCATCCACGAATCAGACACCCCTGACGGACGCCCCGTCACTGTCCGGGACATCGACTCCTGGCACCGCGACAACGGCTGGCGGCGCAGCCCCGCCGCCAAGAAAGTCTTCAACTCGAGCCTCACCTCCATCGGCTATCAGTACGTGATCTATCTCGACGGTTCGGTCCACACCGGCCGCGCTGAGAGCGAGATCCCCGCAGCGGTGGCCGGGCACAACACCGACTCGATCAACATTTGCCTGGTGGGCAAGGGTCGTTACACCCATCCGCAATGGGCGGCACTCGGCGACCTGGTCACCGACCTCACCACTCGCTACCCCGGAGCCTCGGTTTGGGGGCACTACCAGTTCGACACGGCAATGGCTCAGGGCAAGACCTGCCCCGATTTCCCGGTTGAGCAGTGGCTTGCCGCCGGGATGCAGCCGCCCGGGGGGCACCTCCTGGAGCTGGAGCCGGCATGAAAAAGGTACTGAAGGAGCTCTTCGAGGACGACAAGACGCGCACCGCCTCCCTGGGTAAGGTGCTGTGCACGTTCATCGTGATCATCTGCGCCGCGCCGGCCGTGCGCGCCGTCCTCGCGGGCGCGCCCATGCCGGACATCCCCCTGCAGTGGGCGGGCGCGGCGGTCACCTTCTACCTGGGGCAGAAGACCATCAGCAACTTCAGTTCGCCCGAAACGGCGACGAGGGGTGGCGGCAATGAATCTCAGTGACGCGGTTCTCGAGGTTTTCAAGGGGGTGCCCAGATGGAAACTGGCCAGCTTTGCGCTGTTGGCGATCTTTGCTGCTGTGTACCTCTACTGGTCTATTGCACGTACCAGATCCCCGGAGGCCGGTGCCGTTACCCGTCCGGCCTCTGCCGTGAAGGCCGAGAAGGTGGAGGGGCCGAAGCTGCGGGTGCCGCTAAAAATCGTGCCGGCCAAGGCGGCGCAGAAGACTTTCCCGCAGATTGGCACTATTGCACCCAGCCAACCCGTGGTGGACACGGCCAGGATACCCCTGGCTGAAAACGGCGGGTCAACCGTCACCTTCATGAACGTCTCGACCGGGGTGGCCAGCACCGTGTTCATTCCCGCCCCCGCCCCCTGGTTTGCCCTGGAGAGCAGAAACACCCTGGGCGCAGGTTACGAGGCGAGCACCGCTGGCGTCAGGGTGCCCATTTATTACCGCCGCGACATCCTGCGGGTGAAGGATCTGCATCTGGTGGGCGAAGTCGGCGGCAAGATCCCGGTCGGCCCGGGACGCATAGAGGGTCACGCTGCAGGCTACGTCGAGTGGCGATTTTAACACTGTAAAAGGAGGTAAGGATTTATGGAAGAAGCCACCGGGGTGCGGATCACAGTGAACGACGCATCCGAGACCATCATCATCGGCGATGCCGCGGAAGCCGCCGCGTCGAAAAGGACGAAGCC
>Ga0209518_1003357_pt1 | contig 13791 bp, 16 predicted proteins | sample RifGroB1_FD_183993 | JGI IMG/M metagenome (GOLD analysis project Ga0209518, IMG submission 183993) | Groundwater microbial communities from Rifle, Colorado, USA - Groundwater B1 (SPAdes) (version 2) | ecosystem: Environmental > Aquatic > Deep subsurface > Groundwater | place: Rifle, Colorado... | reverse complement strand
CTTTATGCAGGTATTTGGGACGGTATGGGGGAAAGTGGGCGATCCTTAGGGGCTTGTCAGCCCTTTCAATTGCCGTTCTTAAATTTATCATGCCGATATTGTAGGTAACATTTAACTTTGTAAATCTATCTTGAATATTATTGAAATTTTGATTAACTAATAAATTTAGCGTTTCTTCTTCGTTTTGTTTGTATTTATTAATTCCATCCTCAATCCAATTAAAAACATCCCGTGCAAATGGCTTAAAAAATATACTTCCTAGTTGGATTCTTGATTTACCCCGGAGGGGCAGAAAATAGCTGTAGTCCACAAAGCCAATGTCGCGGTCCAGTGGGGGAAGGTCCAAAGGTGCGAGCTGCCAAATATCCCAATCATGAAACCAATTGAGATCATCGACGAGCCGGTGCTTGATAAGATACTTAATAACAATTGGCTTATTTGAAAGAGACGTGCCGTGGGACTGAACTTGGGCATATAATTCTTCTCCCACGACTAACGACTTTACGCCGTGGTATTCCCAGGGAAAATTGGTAACGACTAAAATATCTTCTGGTTTCCAATAGTCTAGGCTATTGTCAATTTGAACTTGAGACATTAATACATAGTCCTTGGCAAATTTCTTTTCGGGGTATATGTAGAATAATATGTTTTTCATATCTAAGCTCTAGTATTTGAATAATCTACAAGCTTATATTTACTAAAATCATGATTTTTTATCATATTTTCAATGTCTACCACAAGCCTTTCTAGCGGGTACCTGGCCCCTCTTTTTTTTGAGTCTTTCTCGTCGGTATAAATTACGCACAACCTTAAAACGATTGCCCTTAATCCCTTGCGGTTACAATAGTCTTCGACTAATTTTTGAGACTGCTGTTTGCTGACCCCATATGGACCATCGGTCGCAATAGAGCCTAAATGGATTAGCTTAGAATCATTTTCTAGGCATAACTGGGCAACATTCCCAGTTCCCAGGACGTTTATTGTGTAAAAATCTTCTTCTTGTAGGGGATTGTATTTTTTACCTGCTGTATGAATTACAAACTCCACACCTTTAAAATGGGGTCTTAAAGTTTCAATGTTTCGTATTTCTTCGCTGGTGCCAACTGCGTTTTGCCCTTTCTCCTGCAAGTAAGACAATACTCTGGAACCGATAAATCCCTTACTGCCAGTTACCAATATTTTTGTCACAGTTTTGTTTAGTGCACATATCCAATGTCATAATATTTTTTCCGGAAATCTCGTCCCTTGCCCCAATAGGGTAGCTCTTTTCTTGGGATTCTGTCGGAATTAGTAAAGTTTCTCATGCTTTGAGAGGTCTTTATTTGAATGACGGCGTTTTCGGTTTCATAAAAGGTTATTCTATCTCTCCAAAAAACATCCTCCTGTTTATGGCGTGATCGCTCTTTGGGGAAGTTTTTTTCTTCAACTGACCAATCTGGTGCATCCCGAAATAACCATTCCAGTGTCTTCATATAAAAATCGCGGTTGACCACCTGAGCATGGCTGGCGCCTTCTTCTTTTTTAAAAAAAACGGTTCGATGTTGTGGCATGACGTACAAATTTTTGTCGCGGTAGCAAATGTCGTCTCTATCGGGCACGAATGTAAAGTAGTCTGGGGGGTATAAACAATCGGCTTCGGCAGAGACGACAAACCGGGTTTTTGCTTCCCTAAGACCAATTTGAACCTGTCTAAACATATTAAATCCGGAAACACCCACATCGCCGACGCAAATATTTTTTCCTAAATCGATTGGTTTTTGGGTAACACTGATAATGGGTAAGTCCCCACAGACCCCAAGAAGGTTATCGCGAATCTTTTGCTCAAATTCAGGCTTTTCTCTGTTGGAAGAATAGTAAATAATAGTTAGATCCAGAGCCATATGGCCGATTATATCAGATTTGTTAGCATTTGTTATTGCGTATAGAAAATATTCAATGTATAAAAGTAGGCATATTAAATGAAAAATATAGTAAACGCGATCAGGCAAGCAAATTATATTTTTATTATTGGCAACGGTGGAAGTGCCAGCCTGGCCGACCACTTTGCTACCGATTTGGTCAAAGTGTGTGGAGTCAAAGCAGTAAGCCTGTGTGCCAATAGTGCGCTGGTGACTGCCTATGCTAACGACACCGGATACCAGAACATCTTTTCTTACCAATTAAAGGTTTTCATGAAGCCAAATGATTTGTTAATAACTATTTCAGGGAGCGGAACTTCAAAAAATATAGTTAAGGCTATAGAATTTGCCTCTAAAAGAGGCTATAGAGTTTGTAGTTTTCCCACAATGAAAGAAAGAAATTGTAGCATGGAAAAAGTTGAAAATATTCACTTGAAGCTTGCTCATAAAATAATAGCCCGAATACTATAAAACTATGAAAAAATTTGCCGTTTTTATCGATAGAGACGGGGTAATAAATTATGACCCGGGCAATTTCCACAAAATAGAAGAGTTAAAGATTCTTCCAAGAGTGGGTGAGGCGATAAAACTTCTTAACAAAGAAGGGATTCCAGCAATTGTTGTAACTAACCAATCGGTTGTGGCAAGAGGATGGATAACTGAAGCAGAAGTCAAGAAAATAAACAAAAAGATTGAAAATATATTGGGAAAAGATGACGCTAAAATAACCAAGTTCTATTATTGTCCTCATCACCCAAATGCCAAATTTTCCCAATATTGTGTTGTTTGCGACTGTAGAAAGCCTGCAACCGGTATGTTTGAAAAAGCCTCTGAAGAATTCAACTTAGATTTAAAAAATTCGTATATTATTGGCGATTCTTATAGGGAAATTGAAGCTGCAAAAAACCTTGGATGTAAGTCAATAGCTGTAGAGTGTGGAAGATCAGAATTTGGGGATTCAAAACCAGATTATAAAGTGAAAGATCTATATGAAGCAGTGAAGTTAATTCTTTTTGACTATTATCCAGTTGCTGTAGGGTAAAAAGATTGATTCCAGTTTATTGTCTTTTGTGAATTTATTGACTGCATCAATTACTCCAAAACTTGTTATATAATCATGCCCAACTAGAAATTTACCCGGCTTAATTTTGGGATACCAATTTGTTATATCGGAATAGCTAGCCTCATAGGTGTGATCGGCGTCAATATAAACAAAATCAAAATAATTGTCAGGGAAATACTCGGAGGCATTAGTTGAATAATCCCTAATTATTTGCACGAAAGGTTTGTCGGCCACAAGTTTCTTAAAATTTTCATATTTTTTATCATCTTTCCAGATATCTACTGCAACGGCCAGCTTTGGATTGTGAGCTATCATTTCGACAAAATTTTTTCCCCCAAATACACCCACTTCACATATGTAGTTGCACTTATACTTTCTCATGAAGGGCTCCCAGACTAGGCGGTTGTTACGAGCCTCTAAGTTTTTGAGATCTTCTACTGATTCATTTTTGTGCCTGGCTATGATTAACCGGTCGTCATATCTGGTTTTTTTGGGCTTAAGTTCCGGTACTTCTAAATTATATTTGGTAAGTTTGTCGACTATAGTCGGATCTGCGACGTCTTCGATAATGTAAATCACGTCCCGTCCTAGAAATTGCATCAGAGTCAGGCAGGTAAAGACTTGGTCAACTGGCTTATGGGATGCATCGTCGATGACGATATCGATATCGGTGCCGATCGTAAGAAGTAGCTCTAAAAGGTTTTCTCTCGAGGTCTGGTCGCAAGGAACAACTTCGATTCGCTCTTCTTTAAAAATCCGCTCTGGCATATTCTCAGCTCCATAAACAAAGGCGTTTGGGAAAAATTCTCTCCACATCCGAAGCCCCTTGCCCTCTCCAACGCCAATTTCCAAGATTTTTTTGATTGATTTTCGCCTTGGCGAAAAAAGCTTGCAATAATAGGGGGTATAGGAGTGCTTCGACCCAGGGTGGCGATCAGAGCCGTACTTTATTGCTAGTTGGGTTAATTCATCCATTAGAACTTAGTTCTTAATCCTATTTTTATGTTAAACAAATTCGGAAAGTTATTCCTAACCAGGTATTCATGAATCGGCGCTTTATAATACTTATTTTTTAGCTTAGGCGTAAGCCACAAAAATTCTTGAACTAAGTCCCGGTCAAGGTATGGGTATCTGGTTTCTATTGAATGTGAGCCGGCTACATATTCTTCTTTTCCTAAGTATGAGTATTGGCAGCCATCATAGAAGTTTTCCCAAAGAGTTAGTTTTTGGGGGAATTTACCTTTAAATGTAGAAAGGTGCGGCTTTAGGGCATAGTCAGCAATAATTTCATCAGCCCCTTGGCCACTTAAGTAAACTTTGCGTCCTTCATCGTGTGCCATCCTGCAAATTTTTGATAATCCGAAAGACGCGCTGTCATTTTTTAGGTTTTTCCCGGCTACTTTATACTTAAAATCTTCAATATTGTTTCTAACCCAATTTTGTTCCTCACTGTAGTCAATTGAGTGGTCAAGGTAGACATGATTGGAGATTAGTGCCATTCTTTCTTTCAAAACTTTTTCGTCCTCAAGCCCCGCTATGGCGTAAGCCTTGAAATCAATTTTTTGCTTGAGAAGTTCGCAGGCAATGGCACCTGAATCATAGCCTGAAGAAAGGCCTATAAAACAACCCTGGGTTGCCCTTTTTGCAACGGCCTTTTCAAAAGCCAAAATCCAGTCGTTAAAACTCGTTTTGTATTGATTTAGATCCCATACATAGATTTTTTTTGATGATACGTTCCAAGCTCCAAAGTTGACTACCTCAATGGTATTGGCAGGAATTTTATGGCCCCCAACTCCAGACTGGTAACTGGCGCATTCCAAGCTATTTCGCCAAATTGGTTTGGTTGCAAACAGATCGGTTGCAAACATTGCAATCTGTTTATCAAAATCATAAAGGGCAATGGCCCATTCGCCATCCAAAAACTTCGGGAAGTCGACTCCGTATTTTTTGTAAAGAGGGATTAGATTTTCGCCGTCACTTTTAACATACTTGTGGTTATAAATTTCGCCATTGTAAATACAGACTATGTTGTCTTGTTCATATGGTTGGGGAGAGAAGTCACCCGTAATATGCAGGAGATTATGAACAAAAGTAAAGCCATTTCGTTCAACCTTGTTTGTAAAATCCTGGCCTCTTTTTTGAATGAAGAAATTATTGCCTGAAGTTTTGTACACCAATATCCCACACATAAATAATCACTCATCCTTAATTTTTGTTAAAAGGTCAAATGCGAAATCCAACTTAGCCACATGTTTTTCGTCAAACAAAAATGGTTTGAGTCTGTTTTTGAACCCCTTTATTTTTTTAGATTCAGTAGAGAATTTATTAACTGCTTGGTCAACTATCGCCATATCAATATCGTTGCTCCTGGCAAAATCCCAATCAGGCTTAGTGTTCTGAGAAATCAGCCAGACGATATCATAGATATCTCTAGCCTGAGTTTGGGATCGTCTGGTGTAGGCTGTAATCTTTTGAATCAAATGTTGACTTAAGGGAATAGTTATTACATTAACCAAATAGCCATAACGATTGAGAAGAACCACTTCTTTCTTATGCCCCTTCCAAAAATTTTCAAAATCAAATTTAATGGTTAATTTCTCTTGGAGATCTGCCTTTAGTTTGAGATCATAAAATAAACCTCCAAATCTAAATTCATAATAAGCTCTTTTTTGTGTCTTATTGCGATAAAAATCATGATCAACATTTTCATTTTTTAGTTCCTTGGAAATTTTTTTCATTAATTTATCCAGACTTTCGGGAGCTACATTATTTAAATCAAAATCCAAATCTTCCGAGAAGCGGTCTAAGTTGCGGATTAACCTAAGAGAAGTTCCGCCCACAAAAATAAGATCTAATCCAAGTGCTTCTTTATAAATAAGATCCAGAATTTTCACCTGTAAATATTCTCTGATAATTGCCCTTTTTTTATTGACAGGCAGGCCATAAGAGGATGCAAATTCTACTATCTGGTCAAAGTTGGCAATTATATTATTCATTAATTAATTTTAATCTTTTGTACCCAATCAGGAAAAAGTTTCATATATTTTCTATAAATATCAAAATCAAAATCGGTAAGATCAAGTCTCAAATCTTGGATATTCCTGATTTTTCTTATGTAAAAAAAATCCAAGAGTGCTTTTGGTTTCTCTGCTATCAAAAAATTATCTCCCTTGTCAGTCAACACTTTGCTTTGGTAACCCCAAAAAAGTTCTTGCTTTATTTTAATATAGTGGAAAGTCCCAAATTGATTACTCATTTTTTTTGTGTTGGTTAAACTAAGGCATGTAACCGATTGGGGAATATCAGGAATCATTCCGTAATAATTGAGAGCACTCTCCAGACTAATATAGGATGGATAATAAAGCTTGCCAGCTAACTCGAATTCTTCCACCGCCCTAGGATCAAAACAATAAAGTCCTCGTTTAATTTTGGAAATATAACCTTTGGAGCGAAAACGCGAAAGCTGAATTTTGAGTAAAGCTTCGCTTTCCTCGGGAAAATACTTCTTTATATCAAGGATTGTAAATAAATTTAGCTTTATATGATTTCTGAGCTCTAAGTACTTCATTGATAGTAAGTATACAATAATGTATACTTTTTGTCAACACCATTGTTTCACAAAAAACACATATTATAGACAAATAATGGACGATTTTTAGACGATTGTAAAGCTATTTTTTGATTATTGCCCAGCCGTAACGAGGCAACTCAAAAGATTTCAAGTTGTTTTTTTTAGTAAATTCACTTACCGCCTGGATAACACCAAAGCTAGTCCTTGTGTATCTAGACACTCTATAATCATCTCCCAATAAAAATCTACCCTTTTTCACCTTAGGATACCAATCTTCAATATCTCTTAAACAGCTCTCAAAACTGTGATCGGCATCAATATAAACTACATCAAAATACCCATCCTCAAAACTTTTTACGGCGTCAAAAGAGTAGCCGCGATATATTTTGACAAAGGGCTTGCCGTCTACACTCTTCCTAAAGTCTTCATATTGTTCATCGAAGACTTTCTGTGAGAATCTACCATCATTTCTAGAAGCAACTCCATCATCAATCCAGCAATCTACGGCAACGGCAAGTTTTGGATTGTGTTTAATAATATTTGCAAAATTTACTCCTCTTTGGACACCAACCTCACAGACTATTTGGCAATCATATTTACGCATAAAAGGCTCCCAAATGTATGGTGACCCCTTTTTCTGCCTGACTTTTGCCAAGTCTTTTATTAATTGATTCGGATACATATTATTTTACCCAAAACCAGGAATGATACCTATCTTGTCCAAGTTCAAAGGAGGGATTAATCTCAAATGCCTTGACGAATGCATCTACCACGTCTTTGACATGATTATCTTTTGAGGGCGGGAAGTGTAGGTAATCATGTCCCGAAATTATTCCTCCAGGACGAACTTTCTTTTGCCATTCGTATAAATCATTGGCAATTTTCGCGAAATTATGATTTGCATCAATATATACAAAATCAAGAGAGTTGTCAGCAATTTTTTTAACAGCCGTTAGGGATTCTTTACGCACTATATCGCAATTATATCTCGATAACCTTCTGACGGCACTTTGATAATGGTTCTCAAATTGAACTTGCATAGTACTTGAGCTATTATGGGGGTCCTCAAATGAATGAGTAGACCAGGAATCTATACTTGTTAAGTGAAGTTTGGGGTTTAGTTTACAAAGCATTTCAGAAAAAGCCCCCCTGTCGACTCCAATTTCTGCTCCTTGGGTAAAACCTAGCTCGAAAAAAAGCTCTGCCAGTCCATTTCTGCCAATACCTGGTATCTGAATAGGCAGAGCTTTAGCTAAATCAAGGTTAAATTTTTTGACAATATAGTCTAATGCGGTATTCATGAGGGAATTCCACATTTGTTGAACAAATTTATTAATGTTTTGGAATCCACTAGTTGACTCAATTTGTTTTGCATGGGATCGAATGGATCGAAATGGATGATCTTTATCGGTCTTTCAGCAGTTGTGTAACGTTTTTCAAAATGAATTAAACTATTTGACGGTATGAAATTATAGGTCAAGTTTAGTATTTTTGTTCTTTCTGTAACGCCAAGGTTATTTTGCTTTTCCTCGTTTTGTATTCTCATAAAAGCTCTTTCTTCGCCCAATAAATTACTCTGCATCCTCTTTTTTGTTATATTGAAAAAATCTTTCGATGTCTTCTTAAAAAAAATTATCCCACTATTCCATCTGTGTGCGCCGGCATAGTTGTGTCCCATAGGTGCATTATCGTAGACAACCATACCGATATCTGCTCCACCCATTTTTGGATCAATATTCTTCTCTAATTGAAAAGCATCATTGTCATGGAACCAGTATAGATCTTCTCCTATGAGGCCTAACTCAAACAACGTGACAATAGCATATATTTTGCTACCGCAAGGACTAAATTCGCAATAGTTCTTATCCCCGATAACTAAGGCCTTAATGCCATGGTATTTATATTTAAAATTAGTCACCAACAATATATCTTCATGTTTCCATCCAAACTTAAGGCTATTGTCGATTTGGATTTTAGTCAAAGTATCATGTTCCTGAGAGAATTTCTTGTCAATTGGATTTATGTAAATAAGTAAGTTTTTCATTTTATCTTTTAGCAATTGATAATAGTAAAGGAGTGAAGGGGTGCTTAATTTGAGGACACTTATCAGTTAGGTATTTAAAGGCTATCTCACTAAGTAAGTCCATATTTGTTAAAAATCGTAAGTAGACCTTCTGGTAGCATATTCCTACTTCGGAATAGATCAAGATGCCTTCTTTTGTGCGGGTGGAAATGGGCGACCTTAATGGGAAGTTCTGTATTTTTAATATTCTCGTCAATTTTATAGATTCCAATATTGTATGTCGTGCTCATTAATTTATATCTATCGTTTATTCCATCAATGTTATTTTGCCACATATAAGTTAGCGCATTTTGTTCATTTGAGTCATGAAGATTCATATATTTGTAAATTGTTTCAAAAATATCACGAGCCTCTTTTTTGAAGAAAAAACTTCCTGCATTCCAAGTTTTTGAATATGCTCCATGGTCAGTAAAGCCAGCATCAACGTCTAGTGTGACTTGAAAGGGAACTAGCTGAAAAGCATCAAAATCATGAAACCAATATAAGTCGTCTTCAATAAGCCCCTTGTCAAAAAGCTCAATTATCACAGGTACTTTTGTCGAACGGTTTTGATCAAAAACCGTATAATCGCCGACAATTATTGACTTAACACCTTTATATTCGTAATCAAAATTTGCTGCAAAAACAATATCAGTAGATTTCCAACCCAGACTCAAAGAATTATCAATTTGTATTCTAATTAAATCCTCATACTCTGGAGAAAATTTTTTGTCTGGACTAATAAATATAAATAAAAGCTTCATTTCGTGGTATTATATCAGCTAGAATAAATTTTAAATAGATGAAGGGGATTTTGCTTACAGGAGGGCTTGGGACTAGATTGTATCCTCTAACAAGAGTTATTAATAAGCACTTATTGCCACTTTATGACAGGCCAATGTTTTATTGGTCGCTACAAACTTTGATTGATTCAGGCATTAGGGAAATTGCCATAGTCAGTGGGCCACCCACAGGAGAACAGATTAAAAAGGCTCTAGAGTTTTTCCCCAGGAGTAGTGTGAATCTGAGCTTTATTGAACAAAAAGAGCCTCGAGGCATGCCAGACGCTATTTATAGCTGCAAAAAATTTGTAGGGAACAGCCCATTTATTATGTCTGTGGGAGATAACTTATTTGGAAAAAATTTTAAACTCGAGGTAAAACAGTTTAAAAGGGGTGCCGCGGCTTTTGTTAGAAAAGTAAAAGACCCAAGCATGTTTGGGGTAGCAGTTTTTGACAAAAACAACAAAGTCAAGTCTATCGTTGAAAAACCCAAAGAGTTCATAAGTAGCTGGGCGGTTGGGGCCCCTTACATGTTTGACAATTCGGCTCTAAAAAAAATTAAATCCCTCAAGCCTTCCAAAAGAGGCGAACTTGAAATTGTTGATTTGTTGAAACGCTATATTGAAGAAGGGAGTCTAAGACTTCTGAAAAGAAGGGATATTTGGCTTGACGCAGGCACCCCGGACAGTTTACTAAAAGCAAATATAATTGCAAAAAAACTATCAGCCAAAAATCCACTTTAAGCCTTTTTTAGTACACCCTTTTTCTTCATCTCACTAAATACTTTATTTATCTCCCTCACCGAGGTTTTGTGTTTCAAAAACCAGGCTAAAAACTCCCTGATGCTTTGAGCTTCAGGAACTTCAGGTTTCCACCCAATCTCGCGAATTTTGCTAATATCAGAAACCTCATGCCTAACATCTCCCACTCTATACGATCCAAGTTCAAACTTAAGCTTTTTGCCAAGCTCTTTTGCAACCATTTGGGCAAGCTCCCTAATTGAATAAGCCTTTCCACCGCCTACGTTATAAACTTGGTAATCTGATTTTGGGTTAGTGGCAGCCAAATAATACGCTCGGGCCACATCCTTAACTGAAACAAAGTCACGAAGCATCTCACCATCCTCAAAGAGGAGTATCTTTTGATTGTTTTGTATTTGAAGCGCAAAAACACGCAAAGCTCCAGAATATAAGTTTTTTATAGACTGCCTTTCACCATGAACTATAGAACAGCGTAAAGCTACAGAGGGGATATTATGAATTTTCCCTAAACGTATTCCAATAAGTTCCTGAGTGTATTTGGAAATAGCATATTGGTTTGTTGGATCTACATGATTCTCTTTGTCTTTAAGATAACGAACATCCTTCCCACAGACAGGACACACAGGGTTAAAGTGCCCATTTTTTTTATTTTCCTCGCTGACCCCGCCCGGGTGGGTAATCCCATGAATTTTGCATTTCCATCTGCCAAAGCCGTAAACAAATTGCGATGAGGCAATAACCACCTTTTTTACAGGCAAGCTCTTGGTCACAATAACTTCGTACAAATTTGCTGTGCCAACTGTATTGGTTAAGAAAAAATTTGAAAATTCCAAATGGAAGTCCATTATGGCAGCTAGGTGAATTACCACACTCACTCCCTTAAGTGCCTTGTCCCAGTCGGCAATGTTCCTCACGTCACCAACCATTTTTTGAGCCTTTTTGTTCACATACGCTGGCCACTTGTTATCGTGATTTTTAAGGTTGTCTAAGATTCTTACCTTAAACCCCTTTTTAATAAAAAGATCTACCGTGTGAGAGCCAATAAAGCCCGCTCCACCTGTGACTAAGACTAGCTTTTTGTTATTCATAGCATCCATAATTTTCTGTCAGTAGGCCAATCGGGAATCGGCCAGAACTTTTCCACAAGCCATGTAAATGGATGAATCATTCCTGGCTCCATGTTATTCATCCAATGTTTTGCGGACCAAGTGCGGCCACGAATGGCGTCTTCTGAAACTTTGTACTCTCTGCTAAACAAACCTAAATAGTAATGATAACTCCTTTTATTTAGATGGGCGTACCAGGCTGTTTTAATTATTTTTACACTTCCGCCTCCTAGCCAGTATTTTAATCCAATTTCCACCTGCTCACAGCCAAATGTACCATAAGTTTTTTTACCGTATTTTAAAAGCCCGATGTGTTTCATAAAATATTTTCTATTAGCAAACCAGCAGCTGCCTTGAAAAGTCATCGTATCATCAATATTAAGGCCCGCGCTCCGACCAATATATTTCCTCTCTTTCCAGGACGAGATAGTAAAAGTTGTGCCGTAAAGGCTCAGAACCGGAAAGGACAGATAATGATAATCGATTCCAGAAGTGTACCTAACTCTGTTCCAATTTTGGGTATCAAGGCGGTAGCGCCTGGGAATCATTAGCCAGCTTGGCTTGCAGTTTTGGGCCATGATTTTGTCGTAGCCTGGGCCAAAGGCGCAATGAGAATCGCATTTCATTAAAAATTTTCCCTTTGCCTTTTTAATGCCTGCGTTAATCGCTCCCCGCATACCCCGGTTTTTTTTGAATTTAATGATAGTAAGTTTAGGGTCTTTTTTAATCGGGACTTTGGGAATATAGCCATCGAGTATTGCAATAATTTCTATCTCGCCTCTGGCATTGACTAAAAGAGAATCTATCGTTTTTTGCAAAAACGGATCGTTGTATGCCGGGATTATTATCGAAACCATCAAAGTTTTTTGTACAAATTTGCGATTTTTTCGATATGATAATTTTCTGCTTTAGCAATACAAAAGCCTGAATAGGCTTTATAAAGTACGGGGGAACTTCTCAGCCGGTCAAGTTCAGATAAAAATTGGCTGAAATTATTAACCCCGATGTAGCAATTGGCGACTTCTTTGAAATAAGTTTCATCCAAGGCAATTGTTGGAATTCCAAAAGAGGCTGCGTTGACAATTTTTAATGGATTGGCTAACTTTTTTCGGTACGGTCTCCAGACAATTTGAATATCAATTTGTTTGTAAAAATGGATAATGTCCTGTCTGGTAAAGAATTGTGAAAATTGCATAAGTTCCATCCCACGCGCCTTGAGAAGAAGTGCCAATTCAGGTGGTAGATAAGAGAATGCTTTTTTTGTACCTATTACGCCAACGGTTTTAATTTCTTTTCTCTTTCTGATCTCTCTTTTGTAATTGCAATGATGCTGGGGAATTAGGACAATTTTGTTGGGTATATTTTGTCCAGCCAACCAAAAATAATCACTTTCGGAGCAGACAATTGCACCAACTTTTGGATTATCTCTTAGGGTTTGGACATAATAGTAGCCGTCAATGACATCTAAGTATGGCTTTTTGCCTTCAAATTTAAAATCAGGCCCAATATCGGGTTTTACGTAAATGCAAACGTCCTGCGCGTAGCCGGTTTTGGGGTTAAGTTTAGCCCCAGTAGCCTCACAAATTTGATCAGCCCGGATTATAGAAGAAACGCGCTTTAGATACCCCAGGGGTTTTGTGCCGTTATACTCAAAATCCTGGTTTGGACTTACGTTTAGAAAGGCACGTTTGGCGAAAATTGAAATCATTTTGGATATTCCCACTTTAATCTATTCTCAGGCCAGGAGGGGACTGGCCAGAATTTTTCAACTAACCAACTTATGGGGTGAATCATTCCCGGCTCTTGGTTGCCCACCCAGTGCTTTGCCAACCAGGCGCGGTTAGCAGCGACAACACGGCTGCTTTTGTAGCTTCGAGTAAAAAGACCTGTTGCGTAGTGATAAGGACGCTTAACAAGATGCGCATACCAGGTCTTTTTATTGACTTTAACCTCACCGCCTCCTAGCCAATATTTTAGTCCGATTTCCACTTGCTCGCCACCAAAAGGGCCGTATGCTTCGCGGCGGTCATCCAGATAGCCTACTCGTTTTATAAAGTACTTTTTGTTTGCAAACCAGCAACTGCCTTGAAAAGTCATAGTGTCGTCAATATTATACCGTGGGTCATGCTTCTCGGGCCCCTGGAGCCAATCTTGGGGAGTGAGTCCTGGATAAGTTAAATAGTGGTAGTCTCTTACTGGTCGGCCTAGATCCCGGCGCCAATGTACCTGATTGAGCGAGTATCGCCTTGGGATCATCAGCTGATTGACACCACAGTTTTCTGTCAAAATTTTATCAAAGCCTGATCCGAATATACAGTGAGCATCGCATTTCATAATAAATTCGCCGCGAGCTTTGGCAATGCCGGCGTTTATCGCTCCCCGCATGCCTTTGTTTTGAGGAAGAACAATTAATTTAACCCGCTTGTCAGCTTTGATAGGTAATTTGCCGACAGGTCCGTCCTGGACCGCTATAATTTCGATTTCACCACGGGCACTTTTAAGTAAAGAATTGACTGTCTTTTGTAAAAATGGGTCATAGTAGCTGGGG
>Ga0209518_1003355_pt1 | contig 13792 bp, 11 predicted proteins | sample RifGroB1_FD_183993 | JGI IMG/M metagenome (GOLD analysis project Ga0209518, IMG submission 183993) | Groundwater microbial communities from Rifle, Colorado, USA - Groundwater B1 (SPAdes) (version 2) | ecosystem: Environmental > Aquatic > Deep subsurface > Groundwater | place: Rifle, Colorado... | reverse complement strand
GGTCGTGTAAATCGTCCGATCCGCTACCGTGCCCAAGGCGGCGATGCTCGTCAGCGTGGCATCGAACGCCTGGACCGTCACGCCGATGTCGGTGTCCAGGACCGCGATGTCCAGCGTTGCCCCGAGGTCGTAGCCGTCGATGGTCACACCCGCCGTTACCGCCAGGTTGCCCGTGAGCGCGACGGTGCCGTCGGCCTTCAAGAACGCCAGCGAGCTGAGCCCGTCCAGTAAGTCCGCGTCGAGGAGACTGCCCGCGCCGTCCACCGTCACCAGCGCCGCGAGGATCTCCGCCGCCGTCTGGTCCGCCGTCGCCCCAGACTCGATGCCGTCGAGCTTCGCCCCGTCCACGTCGATGTCTCGGCCGTCGATGGTAACGCCCCCCGTCACCGCCAGGTCGGCGGCCAGGTTTCCGGCGACCGTCAGGCCGCCGCCGATAGCTACGTTCTTCGTCGCGTCCACCACGAGCGCCGCGTCCACCGGGTCGAGAGCGAGGTTGCTCGATCCGTCGAGGTAGATGTCGAAGCCGGAAACGATCCGGCCCGTGCCTAGATCGAGCGACCCGATGCCCAGGCGCACGCCTCCGGCGAGGCCGAAGGTCGTCGTCGAATTCGTCCGCCCGGTCGGCTGCGCGAGCGTCGGCCCGTCGCGGTAGTCCTCCAGCCCGATCTCCGGGGGGAGCACCACAAGGCCGCCGTCCACGCCCTTCCGCGCGTAGCGGGAGCGCCGGCCGTCGTCCGTGAGCGACCAGACGCCCGCCGCGTCCTGCGCCCCGAAGCCCTCTATCCGCGCGGCGACCGGCGCGTCCTCAAAGGCCGCCGCCCCGAAGCCCGCCAGTCCGTAGCGCCAGTCGTTCCGCGTCGCACCCCGCGCGGCGCGCGCCAGGAGCGCGAAGGCCGGCGCAGCCAGCTCGTGCGGCGTCGCCAGCGGCTCCACCTGCCGGACGTACGTTCCGCGCGACGTGACGACCCCGCCGCCGGGAGGATTCGGCGTCGGCAACGTCCCGCCCGGCCCCAGCGGAAAGAGCGGCTCGCCCGTCCGCGGGTCAACCTGTGGCTCGCTTGTGATCCCGCCGCCGCGGCGACGGCCCCCCGGTGAGGGCTCGCGTGGTCCGTCCGGCTTCGGCCCCTGTTTTTTAAGTGTCTCGTCGTCCTCCCCGGTCGTCGTGCCGCCGGGTCCGTCCTCGGTCTGTCCCGGCCCGCTCTCGTCGTTCGGCGGGGCGTCTCGATTGATCCCCCCCCCTGGTCCGGCAGGTCCGGCAGGTCCGGCAGGCCCAGGCGGTCCCGGCGGACCGGCAGGCCCACGGCCACCCGGTCCGCCGGCCCCACCCGGTCCTCCTCCGGGCCCTGGTGGTCCCGGATCTCCGCCCGGATCGCGCCGGTCATCTCCGACCAGATCGTGGTCGGGATCTTTCGGTGGCGCAAAGGGCGAGAACGTCCGCCAGCTCCAGAGCTTCCCGTCCGGGTTCGGCGGGATATCGAAGTGCCCTGCCGTCGGCGCCCCGTATCGCAGGCTCACTGGCCACCAGAAAAAATCCACGCTCGGGGCTATAGGCAATTGCGGCCCCGATAGCCATCTGCTGCGGAAGTCAAATTCCAGCGGCCCGTCCTGGTCGGAATTCAGATGGTAGTGCGCCCCAACGTCGATATGTCCCGCGTTCAGCGGTACGCCCTTGCGATTCAGCCCGTAGGTGTGCTTGTCGCTGCGGCTGCCCACCGAGAGGGGGCCGCCGTACACCGTCGATCCGATCTTGAGCGACGACGCCATGAACGCGAGCGCGATGCTCTCGTTGCGGCCGTCCTGATCCTCGACCGTACCGGATTCGACGTCCACCGCCAGGCCCGCGACCAGGCCCCACCCGGTCGCGCTCAGTCCGTTCTCGTCGCCCAGGAGGTTCCACGCCAGCGCGCCCTCATTTAATATGAGCTGCGGGATCTCCTCGTCCGTATAGCGGTTGATCCGCGGCTGCCGCCGGCCCCACGCCTCCGGCAGTAGCACCACCCGCCACGCTGAATTCAGGCCGGCGTGCAGCATCGGGTGCGTTTTGTCGCCGTCCATCGCGTGGACCACCGTCGAAAACTTCCCGACCTTCAGCCCGGCCGGCGTGCCGTGGTCGCAGATGAGATCCACGCCCAGCCCCGTGGGCGCAAAGAGTGCCTTCTGCTCCCGCTCCTCCGAGCCCGCGAGCACGATCCCCGGCGTGTGATCCGGGAGCCAGCGGCCGTGCAGCGTCTCGACGTACTGCGCCCGCAGGTGATCCCGCGTCTCCGGGTCGTCGTCCGGTCGCGGCGAAAATGGCATCCTGTCCAGCATCGGCACGAAGCGCCGGTCCCGCTGGGTCGGCTTCTCCCGGATCGGGTACACCGTTCCCGCCACGTCGGCGCGGCCCTCCCGGCCGTAGAGCGCGGGCACCGCGAAAGCCCATTCCCCGTGCGCGCGGTCAGCGGCCGGATCGGCCAGCCAGTGCAGCGCGTGGTTGATGTCCCCCGCGTCCGCCGTCTCGTAGCTCTGCTCCGCGTCCCGCGAAGCGATCCGCACGCCGAAGACCGCCGTCCGGACAGACGGCGGCAGGTCCTCGCCGGATCGCAGCGGCCAGACCCCGGCCTGCGCGATGTCCGCGATGAACGTCATTGGACCTGCCCCAGCAGCCGGCGGCGCAGCTCGGCCGGGAGCATGTTTTCCAGCGCCGGCGTGAAGTGTTTGGTGGCGTCGAAGGTCGTCGTGACCTCGCCGTCTGCGCCGATAGCCACCGTCACGCCCTCGATCCCGGCGAACGGCTCGTAGGAGGCGTGGTAGCCCTCGACCACGAACGTGCCGGCGAGCCGGTCCTGCCACATCTGATATTCGCGCGTCGCCTCGGCCTCCGCGATGGCCTGGAGCGTCTCGCCGTTGACCAGCTCGTGCTTCGGCGACAGGTCCACCGCCTGGTTGGCGTTGTACGCCGCCGCCCAGCGGAACACCGCGCGCTCGCGCGTGGAAAGGATCACCACCGGCGGCCCGAAGGTGTCGCCCGCGACCGCCGGGCGCCGCGGGCGCACCGTGATCGTGTGCGTGCCCGCCGCCCGCTGCCGCTCGTTGGACGAGTCGTCCTCGGCCGCGAGCGGGTCGTCCGCCAGCACCGCCGTGATGATTACCGAAATGTTGTGCGCCGCGGTCAGGCTGGCGTCGTGCCAGAAGGAATTGCCAGCCGCCGCCGCCCCGAGGGAGAGCGACGGGATGTTGTCGATCCGGCTGGGCACGACGTGGTGCAGGGCGCCGGACAAATCCGCGTGGTAGGCGATGCGGACGACGCCCAGCTCCTTGTCCACGACCTGGAGCCGGGCCGGCACCCCCGTCTCCGCGGCGGCCGCGGAGATGTTCGTCCCCGCCTTCTGGTCGCTCGGGCCGCGGCCTACGCTCTTGTTGGCCTTCGGCCGCATCGTCCAGATGATGCAGTGGTCCCCCTGGGCCTCGCTCGGCTGGCGGTAGCCCGTCGTGTGGTCCACGATCCCCGCGCGCACCGGCGCCCAGTCCGCGATCACCTCCATCCAGCGCGGGCTTAGGCGGTACGTCTGCCGGTAGTGCTGCCGCAGGGCGGCGATGCGCGCCAGCCACACGGCGTCGGGCAAGGTCTCCGCGTCCCCGTAGTCGAGCTCCAGCCGCCCGCGGAACCACAGCCGGCGGAGTTTCTCCAGCGTCAGCGCCGGCTTCCCGCTCCCGTCGGCGTTCCACAGGGCCAGGGCGTCGTCCACCGTCACCCAGGTGCCCCGCGTGATCGTCTGGAGCGGCACCTTGATCGTGATCCCGTCGCCCAGGGCGATCAGGGTCTGCGCCGCGTACCGCACGACGTTCGCCGGGAGCGGAAGCACGTTGACCATCCCGAGCCGCGTGTCGGAGCGGTCCATCGTCGTCGCGCCCTCCTCCACCGCCGCGAAGCGCAGTTCCTGCTCCTTGACGAAGCGCACGTCCACGCGCTCCGGGCGGAGCTGCCGCAGGTCCTCGCGCAGCGCCCAGCCCCCCCCGGCCCGCAGCAGGGCCAGGGCGGGCGTCAAGCGATCTCCTTGGACGATGCCGCCCACATCGTAGAGCACCACGCGGCCCTGGCGGTCCACGAAGAGATCGTACTCCGCCGCCGCGAGCGCGGCGGTCAACAGCTCGGTTTGCGCGACCTCCGGCCCGCCGAGGTTCTCCAGCACGAACGCGCCCTTGCGCCGCGTCCGGTCCTCCAGACCAAGCGGCACGAGGTCGCGCAGCAGGTCCAGGACGATCTTCCGCGCCGTCCACGGCAGCCCGTGATCGAGGGACCAGCGCAGATACCGCTGCCTCGCGATCAGCTCGAACTCCGCGGCCTCGGCCTTCGCGTCCGGCGCTATCGCCGCTTCGTTCATCCGCCGCGTCACGTTGTACCGCCGGCTCCAGGTGCGCCGCGCCCACGTCCACCGCCTGTCCGCCACGGCCCACGTGGTCTCGAAGGGGCTCTGGGCGTTCTCCGGCTCCAGCAGGTACAGCCCGTCTACCTCGATCTTGATCCGCTCGAAGACCGCTGGGCCGCGCATCTTCGAGCACTCCAGACGCAGCGATACGGGCTTACCGCCGAGCCCGTCCGGCCCGACGGCGCCGCGCAGCAGCCCCAGCCGCTCGTGCTCGCTCCGCGTCACCCGCAGCGGCATGACGTACGGCGCCACGCCCGCCCGGAAGCCCCACGCGAAGCCGTAGCCGGGGAGCACCACGTCGCCCAGCGTCAGGATCGGCGGCGGCATCGTGTCGGACGTGATGCCAGCGGGGACGCTGTCCAGAGGGTCGCGTCCGGACCCGGCGCGCGCGGCGACCTGACCACCGGCGAAAACGTTCCGCAGGTCGATGCCGCCGAACGGGTTGATCCCCGCCTGGCCGCCGAAAAGATTCTCCAGGTCTCCGCCGAACGGGTTGGCGGCGTCGGGATCGTGGAAGAGATGCCGGAGGTCGGTCATTCGGACGGCCCCACGCTATGCACGTCCTGTCCGGAGTCCAGCCGCAGGGCCGGCGTGACCCCGGAGACCTCGGCCAGCAGGTACTCCCGCCGCATCGTCACCGTGTACTCGGTCACGGTCGCGTCGCCCTCCGGCGTCCGGCCGAGCGTGCGCTGCGTCGCGCTCGGGGTCTCGCGTAGCAGGATCGGCCCGTCGAGCGGCGGCTGGATGAACGGCGGCGACTTGATGCTCACGGCCGTAATGGTCTCGGTCAGCGTCCGCACCAGCCCGGTCGAGGTCCAGCCGGCATAGGTTTCGGACCTGCCGTCCCAGAGCGGCACCAGCGTGATCGCCTGGTCCACCGGCCGCTCGATGAAGTAGACGTAGCTCAGGAGGTTGCCCGAGATGTCCGGCAGCATGACCCGCCAGCCCACCATCAGCTTGTTTTCCGCGACCGCCGGAGAGACGTTCTCGTCGAGGATGATCACGGTGGTCGTGCTGTACTGCGTCCGGATGAGGCTCAGGAGGTTCGGCTTGATCGTGCCGGTGTACAGCGTCTGGATCTGGGCCTGCGTCGAAACCGCCCGGTCGATGTCGCACGAATAGCTGAGCACGAGCCCCACCGGACCCTGCCGGCCCGCGTCGCCATGGACGGGCGTCTGCGTCCGCGTCAGCACCAGGGATTGGTTCGCGATCTGGGCCACATCGGCGGTCGCTACCGAGTCCGGGATGATCCGCTCGATATAGGTCCGCACGAAGCTCAGGATCTTGTTGTCCGGGTCGAACTCCGTCTCCGGCTGGCCGCTCAGCTCGTAGTTGCCGCCGATGGTCGCCAGGTGCGTCGCCACCCACGCCGCGACGTTCGCGGTGTACCGCGCCAGAGCCGTTAGTGCGGCCGTAGCCGTCACGTGGCCCCGGAAGGTCACGACCCGCCGGTTGGAGCCCGTGAGCGCGAAGCTGATGCGGCTATCGCTCGAAAAACCGCTGTTGATGTCGTCCGAACTCTCTACGTGGCCGGTCGCGGAGAAGCGCATCCGCTGCGAGCGGAGCCGGTCTACCGCCATGTCACCGACCTTCTCTATCGTCGCCCGCGCCATCAGACCCCGCGTGTAATGGACGCGGCCGACGTTGGCCGCATAGGTCCCCGTCGCCACGGTCGCCCCTAGCACCACCGTGTTGGTGTCCGTGCGGGTGACGATCTTCCGCGCCCCCAGGCCCACGATGGTGATGTAGGTGCCCTCCATCGCGGCGGTGAAGCCGCCGGTCGCCGACGTGACGGTAGTGGTCCCGTCGGCCACGAGGTCCGTCACGGCGAGCAGGATGCCGGCCTGGACCACGAGCGTCGCGCTGGGCTGCGTGAGGCCCGCCGTCGTCATCAGCTCCGTGATCCTCGTGGTCATCAGCGCGTCGGTCTCCGCCTGCACCAGAAACTCGGCCGAGAAGGCCCAGGTGTCGTACGACTGCTGGTAGGAGTACGCGCCGATCTGCGTCCGGTGCTCGCCCCCGCCGATGATCACGTCGTTGTACGCGATCAGCAGCGTGTTCCCAGCCGGCGCGGTGGGGACGGACGCGCCAGTTGGCTCCGCCGATTGGTTCGTGGAGTTCTGGTCCTCGGATCGCCCCCCGTTGGCGCGCTGGAACGCCCGCACCGCGAAGTAGTACGTCACACCAGAGGTCAGCCGCGTCGTGCCGTCGCTGGTCGTGAAGGCGTCGAAGCTCGTCCGCGTCCCCGGAATACGCCCGAGGAGGTAGGTATCCGCGTCCAGGTCCGCATCCACCATCGCGGCCGTGTGGACGTGAATCTCATAGCCGCGGTCGATAGCCGGGATCGCGCCGTCGAAGGTCGCGGCCGCCCAGGCAAGGGCGACACTCCCGTCCCCGTTGTCCGCCGCTGTGGCCAGGCCGGCGAAGGTGGGCGCGTCCACCGTCGTTCCGGGCGTAACGCTCATCTCGCCGGACTTGAGCGCGCAACGCTGCTTGCCGTTCGAGGTGAAGCGGACCTGGAGCGAGAAGTATCGGCCCACGTCGTCGGTCTCGGCCTGGAGCTGCGCCAGCGTCAGCCAGGTGCCGTTGTAGACGTGGACGCCGCTGCTGTTCGAGGCCGAGTACTGATAGGCCAGGGACCCAGCCTCGGCATCCGGCGCCTCATACACGTCGATGCTGCTCATGTCCCATGTCGAGTCGTTCGCTCCCGCGTCCATCTCCGCGAGCGTCGCGGTAGGGGCTGCGGCCGAGAAGGGCGCGAGCTGGGCCGTAGGCGGCGTAAAGTTAGCCGTGCGGAACCTGGTGGAGTAGACCGTCATCTCCTGGCTCCCACCGTCCCACCGCCTCGTCAGTATGTCGTTCTGCCCGATCTTGAGAGATGAGGCGTAGCCCGGCGCGGTGCGCGTGCCGGCCACCGTCGCCGTCCCCTGGCTCACTCCTCCGATGAACAGTTCCCATATCCTCACTCCGGCGTCAAAATCCCAGTTCAAGCTAACGTGATACCAGGTGCCGGCAGTCGGCGACCACGCGGGCGCTACGGAGTACTGCGTTGCCGCGTCGTTTCGGATCAGCGCCCGCAGCGTGCCGTTGGTAAAATGATCCAGGTGAATCTCACCGGAGACGTTCGACTTTTCATTCCGTGGGATCAATATGACCTGTCGGACAGCCGATGGCGTGCCGGTGTAGGCTGGACGCACGAAAAACTCAATGCACCCCGCGGCCCCGCCATCCACGCCTTGGATCGGGATGGCTACTTCGTCGTACTGCGTGTCGATCAAGAGGCTGCCAGCGGCCCCGACTGCTGGATTGCTCGCGTCCAGGAGTGCCGACCCGCCCGCGTTGTTGATCGTCGCGACCTCTGGACCCGCCGAGTAGGCCGGCGCGAAGGTGGCCTCATCGAGCGGTGCGTAGAGGACAAGATTCGCGATGGACTGCGCGAGTCGCAGCCCCGTGGCCCGTGTGCCGTCGGCGGCGTACTCCTCAATGCCGGCGTCGAGTGTAGCCCCGTCCATCGAGATGGGGATCTTCACAGCCATCGCTACAGGTCCAGGATATAGAGGGCAGCCTGTAGTACAGCCCCGCGCAGCGTGTCGGAGACAGGCGCGTAGTGGCGCGCGAGGCCGTCCTTGCTCACGATTTCTACGCCGTATTTCGCCGGCCCACCGGCCGCAGGATCGTAACCGTCCACCAGCAGAATATGCCAGCCCTCGGCCGCGAGGAGGGCGTAGGCCTCGTCCATCGTCACGTCTACCTTGCCATCGATGTCGGCGAGCTGGGTCACAATGCGATCACGTAGTGTCATACTTTCCACCTACGATATTCCATCTTCCGCGAGACGACCGAGCATGGTCAGCGCGTCCCCCCTCCCGGTCGGCCCGCGCCGCCCAGGGCTTGACTTTTCGCCATAGCCTCAGCGATATCGCGAGCCAGTGCCTTCGAGCTCATCGTCGAGATGGCGATCTCCATCGCCTGCGCTCCGAGATTCTTTGTAGCGTTCAGGATGCCGCGGTGCACCGTGGCTTTGAAATCCGTCTCCCCCAGGATCTCCCCCTGCACGTCCGCCGCCAGCTTGCTCGATTCCGCCACGCGCGTGGCCCGCGCATGCAGCCGCCGCCCGGCCTCCAGTAGGTCCTTTCGATTGAGCGGCGCCCCGGCCGCCGCGTACTCCGCCGCCAGCGCCTGGAGCTGCGCCTGGGAGCTCTCCGCGGCGGCGAGGGGCACGCCCCCGCCGGCCTGCCCGACCGCGCCCGCGAAGGCGCCGAAGGTCGGGCCCGCTAAGGCGCCGGCTACGCCCGCTATGCCTCCTATCTCGGCCTGAGCCTGCGCGATCTGCCGCGCCTGGAACGGGTTTATGCCGGCCGCGAAGAGCCCCCCCACCGCGCCCGCCGCGGCCCCGCCGACCCGCAGCGCTCGCTGCGCCGCGAATCCGGCCGCGCCCGCCGCCATGCTCCCTATCGCGGTGCTCGCCGCGCGCCCCAGGGTGCTCTCCAGCCCCTTCGCCGCGGTGACGCTGCCTTCGAGGTCGGTCTTGATCTCCTTGACCGCCTTCGAGGCGTCCTTCCCCGTGAGCTTCAGGATGAATTCGATGATGTTAGCCACGGCCCACCGTCGCCTCCACGTGGTCGCGCAGGGCGCGGCCGCCGTCCGCTTCGGCGAGTAGCCGCAGCGCCGTATCCATCTGCCCCTGGTCCTTCGCGGCGCACACGCCCAGGTAGCCGAGCAGCGCCGCTGTCTGCTTCCGGTAGGCGTCCACCAGTGCCTCGCGATCCGCGGCGTCGAGGTCCTGCCACCGGATGACCGGGTGTCCGCCCGCCGCGAGGAACTCCTCCGCGTCCAGCTTGCGCCGCCAGGGCCAGCGCATCACACCACCTCGATAGAGAGGTCGGAGAGCGTGCCGATGGCCATGAGGCGGTAGTTGTACTCCGCGTCGCTGGAGACCACGCCGTCCTCGCGCATCGCGTGGAAGACCAGCGGCAAGGTCGTCCGCGAGCGCAGCCGAAACTGCAACTCGGCCGTCTCGGGGATCGCCGGCGCCACCTTGTGGAACAGGACCGCCTTGCCGTTCGTCGTGTCGTCCGGGACGAACAGCAGCGCCGCCGTGGGGATCGCCTGCCCCGGAACCAGCGTGCCAGGCAGGGTGACGATCCGCGCCGTCGTCCCCGCCGCCGAGAGGCCACCCGGAAACATCCGCTGCACCGTGTTCGCGTCCCACTGGAGGAACTCTACGAAGATTTTCGGCGCAGCCCCTCCCCAGATGACCCGCACGGGCTCCGGCCCCAACTCCTCCGACGTGACGATGATCGTGCTCGCGTCCAACCGCAGGCGCACGCCCTCCTCGGAGAAACCCAGCGCTGTGCCGCCATACGGGTTCGCGATGGAGAGGTCGGTCGGCGCCCAGATCAGCCGGCCCGGCTGCGTCAGGATGTCGGCGGGGGAGTCGGCCACGGCTCAGCTCGGCTCGGCGATGGTGTTACCGCTCGCCGCGTGCGGGAGGTAGCGGCCGTACAGCCGCCAGAACCACTTTTGGAAGATCGAGTCGGTCGCGATGGTGTCGGCCCACGTCTGCTTGTCGGCCAGCAGCCACTCCGTGGATCCCGTGAGCGGTGCGAGCCACGTTCGGGCGTATGGCTTGAACTCCTGGAGGATGACGGCATCCAGCAGGATGTTGCCGCTGGTCTTCGTCCAGGCGATGGACACGCTCATGTCGGCCGCGGTGAAGTTCTTCGGCCAGGCCCAGCGGTTCAGCGGCATCATCAGGGTGTGCCAGCCGACCTGCGCCTCGACGTGGCAGCGGAACGTCGCGTTACCGAAGGTCACGACGAGCGTCCCGATCGCCGACCCGTCGTCGGCGTTGAAGCGCACCGCAAGCATGTAGGGCCGGTCGGGATTGAGCGAGACGCCCGCCACGTCGAGCGTCTGCGAGATCGTCTCGGTCGCCTTCAGCTTCAAGCTGTAGGCCGTTGCCTCCTTGACGGACGAGCGGAAGACCACGGTCGAGCGGTCGTGCGAACCTATCGCCGTCGCGAAGGTCCAGCTCGTCATCGTGGCCAGGATCACGCCGCTGGAGACCGTGTTCGACCCGAAGGAGGCGTTATCCAGCAGCGATGTGTCGGCCGACATCGTGGGCATGCGCTCGATGATCCTCCCGCTGCCGGCGATCTCTAGCGCGTCCTTGCCAGCGTCCTGCCCCTCGACGCGGTGGGCCTCCTGCCCCTCATCGGTGCCCATGTTGCCGTCGCTCACGCACTCCGCGGTGTAGGAGTCCACGTGTACGGCCTCGATGGCGTAGCCGTCCTCGTCGATGGTCAGCCTTTCCGTCTGCCCGTTGCCGGTCGTGGTGGCCTCGGTGCCGCCGGCGAAGGTCGCGCCGCCCACCGCCGTCCCCGTCGCGGCCTCGGTGAGCGTGAAGACATCGCCCTTCGTGCCGTACTCTCGCGCGGTCAGCGTGACCACCCCCGCGGCGTTCGAGGCGAAAACGTCGGACCCGTACGGACCGACCGTGTCGCTCCCGTTGACCGCCGTCACGAGGTTCTCGGCCTGCGTCGTGTTGTTCGCGTTGATCGTGATCTCGCCGATCAGCGCCCGCGCGGCCTTGAAAGTGTACACCAAACCGTTGATCGTGATCGTCTCGTTCGCAACCGGCGTCCCGGTGAAGGTCACGGTCTGCGAGGAGCGCACCGCCGTGGTCGGGCGCGGCGTCCCGTAGACCACCGTCCGGCTGAGCACCGTGTCCGCGTTGTCCACCATGTAGTCGTAGAGGTCCGTCAGGATGGCTTGCGCACCGCGGGCCGGCGAGTTGATCGCCTTGGCCATCTCGCGCAGGAGCGGGTCCGTCAGGAAGCCGCCGGAGACCATCCCCGCCAGGGCCGTGCGGAGGTTCTCCGCCCCCGCAGCCGCCTCCGGAGCATAGTCGCCTTCGAGTGACTGCGTGAAGTCGTCCAGGTGCCCCAGGAGATTTTCGGTGTTGCTCGCGCCATCGCGTAGCAGGTTCTCCAGCGCCCAGACGGCGTTGCGCAGCATGGTCCAGCACTCGGCATAGGTCGGCGTCGCCATGATTGCTCTCCTCTACGTTACCACGAGCGAGCCGGTCAGGCCCGCGTCGGCGTAGCTGTCCGCCGTCCCGTCCTCGTCGTCGTCGTACTGCGGCCAGACGCCGTAGTACCAGGTCCCCGCGCCCGGCGCCGTGTCCGTCAGCGGCGAGGTCGCCGCGGTGGACAGCACGGTCCCGTCCGTCCGGCTCGTCGGAGCCGAACCAGACTTGCGCACCACGTCGCCCTTCATCGCCACGCGGTCGAAGCGTGCTGGCGGGCTCGTCCAGGTGACGGTAACGTTGCCGCCGACCTGGGCGAGCACCAGCCCCGTGGCCGCCGGGTAGGACGCCTCGGCGTACATCCAGCCCCGCAGGGGCAGTTCCTGCCACACCACGGAATCCACGCCCTCGCCCTGGAGGGGCGCCGGCGTGCTGGGCACCGCGAGCTGGAGGTGGATGCCGTCGGCTCGTCCCAGCTCGGACAGCACGCGCAGGGCCTCGGCCTGGATCTCCAGGAGCCCCCGGCCCGTCGCGCTTCCGGTCGCCAGGTCGCGGTGCGCCCCGATCAGGGCCTTCTCTCCAAAGGGATCGGCCGCGGCGCGGGTCAGCAGCACCACGCGCAGCTTCTGTTCCCGCAGCAGCGGATGTTCCGCGTGCGGCTCGAAGCCGTCGTCCACGACCAGGGCGGCGGGGAAACGCATCTCCTGGAGGAGCGCCACCGGAAGTTGCGTCGCGTGCCGCACGGAGCCAAATACGAGATCCTGCGGTGAAGCCACGAAGGTTGCCGTCGCGAGCAGGTAGCGCACCTGCCGAAGAAACTGCCGCGGGGTCATACCGTCAGCCCCAGGGGCACCGCCACGGGCACGGCCCGCCCGTCCAGGCAGCGCAGCCAACCGGAGCGGGAGACGTGGGCCGCCAACGCCCAGAGCGTCCGCGCGTCCTCCTTGCACTTATCGATCACCACGTCTGCGCGGTGCGCCGCCCACAGGGCGTCTATATCCTCGCCCCGCGTCGCCCCCGGCTGGATTCCCAGCGTAGCCCAGGCGATATCGGCCTGGGTCATCCCGTTGCCCCGCTCCCGGCAGGCAGCGTAGAGATCCCACCAGCCAGCCGTTTCGACGGCCACGCCGTGCCGCCGCAGCAACGGCGCATCGTACGATATGCCGTTGAACACGAGCACGGTGTCCGCTTCATCGAGCCGAGCCGCCAGGGCCTGGAGATCCTCGCGCAGGTAGACCTCGGGCGCCCGTTCTGGGCCGAAGTCCAGGACGGCGCAGATCAGCTCTTGGGCGCCGAAGGGACCCCGCGCCTCGGTATCCAGGGCGGCGATCATTTCCCCTCCTGCGCGAAGTCTTCCAGAATCTCCCGCACCGCCGCCTCGTCGTCCGGCCAGAAGCCGATGATCTCCCGCGGTTTCGGCCGCACCGTGATGGAATCCTGCTCCGAGATCCACGCGAGGAGACCCGCGTAGCGCGCGTGTTCTTTCTTTTCGGCGGCCTCCAGCGCGCGATCTTGTGTCGCGGGCGTTATCGGGATCGTCGTCGGCAGGCCGAGCTGCTGGTTGCGCGCGTAGGGCGCGCTCGTGCCCCAGGCCACCGCGTCTCCGCGCACCTGGTGCGAGATCGAGTTGCGCAGACGGCCCGTGTCCACCAGGACGGGCTGGCGCTGAAAGCGATGTGCCCGGATGTTCGCGCTGATGCTGAGGTCGAGGACCATGCCGGCGACGTTCGGCGTGTGCCGCGGCGCCCAGGCCGGACCGCCACGCTTCTCCTGCCCGTGCCGGTCGATGGCCTCGGCCGTCCGCCGGGCCATCTCGATCCCGATGGCCGCCAGGACCGGCTTGAGGTCACCGATCTTCTTGGCGAGATCGTCCAGGGGTTTGGCGCGGAGTTCGGCCATCAGGTCCCCGCATAGTCATCCCAGTGGCCGGGCTCGAAGGCGAACTTCTTCTCGGCGGTCTCGCCGCGCTTGTCCCTGACCGCCGTCAGCTCCGAGTCCGTGGCCGGCGTCACGCCCTGGTTGTCGCCGATGGCCTTGCATGTCGCTTCGAACTTCGCGAAGAGGTTGTCGAGCGTCGGGTTGAAATTGCCGGTGTAGGTAGAGCAGAAAAAAGGGAAGCCCAGCATCACGACCATGACGTGCTCGTCGATGGTCGAGTCCGGATCGACGCGCGCGAGCTGCTTGAAGCGGGCCTGCGCGTCGGCTAAAGCGGCGTCCCGCACCGTCGTGTTGACGCTCGCCGCCGTCGTCGAGTCCGGGTTTGTCAACGCGATCAGCCGGATCGACGAAAACCGCGCCGTGGCCTCGGTCGCGAAGCTCAAGGCGTCCGCTCCTGCGGCTCTTCGGCGCTTGG
>Ga0209518_1003352_pt1 | contig 13795 bp, 22 predicted proteins | sample RifGroB1_FD_183993 | JGI IMG/M metagenome (GOLD analysis project Ga0209518, IMG submission 183993) | Groundwater microbial communities from Rifle, Colorado, USA - Groundwater B1 (SPAdes) (version 2) | ecosystem: Environmental > Aquatic > Deep subsurface > Groundwater | place: Rifle, Colorado... | reverse complement strand
TATAAATGGATAAAATAATTGACAAATTCTGTATCTTGATATATTGTGTTCAAAAGTCGAAAATGAACATTAAATATCTCAAGATAAAACTATGAAGTGCTTAATAGAGAAATGTCATCAAGAACGAAATATTAGAGGAGTTTGCAAGCGTCATTATACGGGGATGCATTTAAGAGTAAAGAAAGGAAGGAATGATTGGAAAACATTTGAGGATCATGGAATGATATTACCCTCGACAAGAAGTAATACGAGTTGGATTGATGAGATGCTCGCAAACAAATCTATCTCACCGATTAAAAAAAGAACAGGAAAGGTGGGAAGACCAAGAAAAATCAAAGTAACTAAATAAATTTTAAGTAGTGGGCGGTGGATTGTTTGCCCTTTCCTCGCCTATTACCTAAAGTTTGTTTAAAATTAAAATAATTAAAACTATGTCAAATCTATATTACACAGCACCTTCGGACGAACAATTTAATGAAGTTAAAGAAAAAGCAATAGAAATTTGGAATACTTATGATAATGAATTTGGATATGTAGATGAAAAAATCAATCGAATAAAAGATATTAAAAATGTCCAAGATAATATGATGTTTATAATTGCAATGTTTGATATAAACAATCAAAGCAAACTTGCCTTAATGTTAAGTTACGAAACTAGAAAAGCTATTAGTGATAGAATTATTGAAACAGGGGGAGCGGAATATGATGTTTTTAAAATCATAGAATCAGGCCCTACAACGCCCTCTACTGATTGAAAGGTACTAACCTACCTCTTCTGTATAAAGAATGTCTTACAGGTCAAATTTACACTTTTTCCTAAAAAATATTGGCTCTATTAAGCCACGAAAAAATGGAAAAATAACACTTCAAAGAAAGACACATAGACAAATATCAAATAATTATCCACAGAAAATCTTATTGACAATCCCAAAATTGGGAAGTAAAATATAATTAAGAAAATCAGTTTTACTGGAAAATTCGTGTAGTACGCATTTGATAGATTAAATATTTGCAAACAATCGGAATGGTTAATGCAATAGATTGTGCGTATGAGTCATCGGTTCTCTGGTTAAATTGATTCTTCTAAAATATGTACACAATTATAGGATATATAGGAATTGTTATCTGGTTTATAGTCCAGTATAAAACATATCCACTAAGAAAAAACTCGTGGGATATAAGATGGCAAATCGCTGTCATGCCCTTATTTGTTTGGGGATTTTATCTAACTGTATGAATAAAACGATTAAAAATTACATAAACGATTATCTTAGATACTGTCAAACAGAAAAAGGATTATCACAAAATACTTCCAAAACTTATTCTCGCTTACTTGACGATCTCCCATTTGAGTATAAAACTCCAGAACAAATCACAAACGAAGATATAATGGATTACAGGGCTTACTTGGATAATCAAAACTTTTCAAAAAGTACACAAAGTTATTATTTAATCGTTCTAAGGGGCTTCCTTAAATTTTTATCCGAGAAAGACATTAAATCTCTTTCTCCCGAAAAAATAAAACTTCCGAAACTATCCGACAGAGAAATAAAAATTATCACCACAGATGAATTTCGTTCATTGATTACCCAAGTAAAACCAAATACCACAAGACGAATTAGAAATAGGGCTATAATTGAAATCTTTAGCTCAACAGGATTACGCCTATCTGAACTTGTATCGCTAAATAAAAAAGATTTTGAAAATGCTGGAGAGGATTTAGAATTATCCATTAAGGGTAAAGGAGGTAAAGTAAGGTTTGTATATTTTCCTTCACAGTGCATGGAATGGATTAAAAAATATCTTAACAAAAGAAAAGACAATAATCCAGCACTGTTCGTTACAACAAATGGTCGCATGACTAATAGAAGTATTCAAGCAATGGTTACGCACTACTCTAAGAAGGCAGGAATAGAAGTTACCGCTCATTCTCTACGACATCTATTTGCGATCACCCTATTAAGATCAGGAGCTAATCTCCGTATTACACAATTATTACTTGGCCATGCGAATAGCAAGACTACGGAAATATATACCAACTATACAAATCAAGAATTAAAAGAAGCTGTTAAAAAATCATGGATCACATAAACTGCCCAAAATGTTTTCACACACAATGGTCGATTACAGATCAAAATTATGTTAAACTCTTTAATATTTGTTGGTCTTGTGATAAAAAAAATTGGATGAATGGCAATTTATCTTTAAAAGAATTTGAAAATAGAGAGAAGCAAGCGTCCACTTCTAAACTAGGAAATTAAAATTAAACTTTCAAAACCATGCAATCTATCAGAGAAATACTTACATCAGAGAGATATCAAAATACTCCATTAATGCAACAATTTAGAAAACAATCCATGATCAAGATTAGATTCGACAAGCCATTAACTAATGAGCAATATAAGAAAGTAGAAGTTATACTTGAAAAAATCCTAGAGCAAGCGGGTTTATCTGGTAGTCTATACAACAAGATCACGGCCAATCATATTAACTTTGGAAGGGGGGAAAAATAATTATGAAAGGATTTTTTATTATACTTGCAACATTTTTTCTCTTTGGACTTTTGACGCAAGAATCAATTACGGTTCAACAAGTTAAAACCGCCCACAAAGAAACTCCGACTACCTCTTGTGTACCATCTTGGACATACTCATATACAGAAAAAGCAAATACTAGATTAGTCAAAGCAATGGAAAAATCGATTATCCAATGGGAAAACGCACTAAATAATCCAAATCTTTTTACTTATTCCACTACATCTACCAATATAATCGGCTATCAATTTCTTGAAGACAATCTTGGAGGTAAAGAAATCGATATACGCCTAGAAAATACAGTATTGGGTTTTAATATTCTTATTGACAATCAACTCGATATAAATTTAGTCGAAAGCGTAATGCTTCATGAGGTCGGCCACGCAATCGGTTTGGATCATAGCTTAGACGAAGGATCGGTTATGTATGAATATGAAAATGATGTCCTTGCTCCTACAATGACAGATATTGCAATGGCGTATAGAGTGTTTAGTGATTGTGATTTTAAATTTGTACAATGAAAACCATGCGTCAAACAATCTTCGGTCTATTTATTTGGCTTTCCTTTTTCTTCTACTTTTTCGAGGTCATCTTTTAACTTTAAAAATTCTCGTGGAAAAACTTTTACCGAAGGCATGATACCCGCAGGCGAATAATCCAAAGAAGGCATTAAAACAAGGTTCTCATCTTTGAGAAACTGATTAAGTTTATCCTCACATTCATTAAGTTTAACTCTCATTTGTTCTTCTCTCTTCTCGGCATACTGTTTTGGGACCTGAATATTCATAAATTGATATTACTTTAAGAATTACTTTTTAATATTTTATTTACATTTTCCTTAAAACTCGCAATCGCTTTTTTTATTTCTAATTTAATTTCAGATTCGTGTTCACATTCTATTAACTGTTTTTTTTCGTTAAATTTAATTATACTCTGTTTTACTAAATAATCTTTAATTTCTTCAAATCGAGTGGCGTAACAGTCCGCCCATAACTTTTGTTTTAACACGGAAAGATAAATAGTTCTATACTCGAATTCCTTTTTTTGATCCTCGGTTAGGTACTGAAATGTTTTTGATAAATTCTTCTTAACCCAATTCTTATCGTAACCCGTCCAATCGGCAAGCAAGACGTTAATCCCATCTTTCAACCTTTCGATTTTTTCGAATAGTTGAATAAACTGTTTAGTTGCGGGGATTGCCTTTTTACTCATATAATAGTTTTGCCTTGAATATGGTCAAACTCATGCTGAAAAATCTTAGCAGGCATATCTTTGAAATCTCTTTCCACTAATTCCATTTCACCATTTCGTAAGGTTATGTATCGAACACTGATCTTCTTTGGTCGTCCGATAGTAACAAACTTATCGGGAAAACTTAAACATCCCTCCTTTGAATAATCTTCTTGCCAATAAGATTTTTTAATCTCTGGGTTAATTACCGTCTCTATTCCCTCACCGTCCATAAAAATAAATAACTGATAATCCAAACCACACTGGTTAGAAGCGAGTCCTATCCCAAAATTGGCAAGCATTGTTTTCTCCATCTGGTCAACAATCTTAACCAACTCTTCACTATCCATTAGTCCTAATGGTTTACATTTCTTGGATAGTTTTTTTGGATCAGTTACAATCTCCATTTATTTAAGCAATTTTTCTATTGCCTCTAGTAATGATTTCGTGTCGGGATAAAATGCCTTAACATCTTTTTGATCCATACAATCATCATATCCTCTCAATACAAAACCATTAGAAATAACATCTATATCTAAAGAATCTAATTTCTTTTTCTTTGTCATAAGTTTAGTTTACTTAATAATAATTTATTCTACTATATTAATTATATCATACTATGATTTATTTGTCAAGTTTTTTCGCTGTGGATAACTTTTAATAACCCAAACACCAACTTAATTATAAATCTATCCAAAAAGTTTTTTGGTTTAGGGATTTTTATAAGACGATTTTCTTTATGTGCTTTTAGGAGTCTAGCTTTTGAAATTTCTTTGTCCATGTCCATTTCATTGTACCCGAATCTCCCCAAAATTTCAAACGGACTTATCCACAGTTAGTATTCCTTATTGAATGTTCCGAGAACTTTTGTGCTATCAATCGCATCTACTTCTTTAATCTGGTCCCAACCTTCCCAAATTTTTCCAATACCCGCATGAAGCATCCTGTCGCTAGTTACCCAATAAAAATCTTCTCCGATCTGTGCATATATTCTATTGTCTCCTTTAACTCTAAGTAAGTTTAACATATAGTCCCCAATTGGTTTTAATACTATTTTAAATCCATGCGTAACACTTTGTGTTTGCTTCTGAAATGGCTCATAACTATCAAAATATTTAATTATCTGCTCATTACACCAGAACCCCAAAATAGCATGTCCTGGAATCACTACCTGAATTGGTGCTTGTTTTAAGTGATGCATTAAAGATTCTTTACTCGGCTCGATCCATTCATACTGAACAACCCAATTTTTCAGAAAATCTTTTCCCTTATTGATGATTTCGATTGGTACAGCACTATAATAGCTATCCCAATTATAATTCTGTGGAGCCGGATAATCAGATTCTAACACCGCCCCGTCCTGTCTTATGCTATCGGCAACCTTCCAAAGATAATTACCTTGTTTAGTGGTTCCCGACATAGTAGCTGTAAATCTATCAGAAAAATTTACGCTCTCTCCAATTAAAAACTTAATCTGTGTTTCTATTGAATTGAGTGCTGAAAAACTCACGCAGGCCATCGTGTCTTGTATGTGATTTCTTTGCCATTCCCCATTGGGCAAATAATTAGTCCAATCCCCGCTTGGATTTCTCTCTTCGTATGGCAAAGCACCCGCTAGATAGTCGGTATTTCTTTGCCCTAAAAGGACTCCGTAATTTTTATTTTCCTCCATTGTTTTTCCCCAATAACTCCTTAACTAACTTAATTATAAACTCGATCCGCCACCAGATAAACGAAAGAAAATTGTCTAAAAAATTGAATATTGAATTTATTGTGTTTAACCCCATTGACAAATTTTAATAAAAAGAATATACTCTATCGTACTATGACTAGAAAAGCACAATACATAAAACTACGGTTTGGGAAAAAACCCCTAACCCTGCAACAAATTGCGGATCGTTTTGGCGTAACCCGACAGGCCGTATATGGCTCAATATCTTATAAATCCATGAGTAATAAACAAGGAGATTTTAAATATGGAGTAAGAATAGGATTGGGAGGTAGAGATTATTGGAAAGAAGTCGCCAGAATTAGGGATAATCATACTTGCCAGTCTTGTGGGAAACGATGGAAGGAAGGACAAAGAAAATTGAATGTTTCTCATATAAAAGAAAAAAATACAAGAAGATACTACTGTAAATCTGACCTAAAGGACTTAGTTACCCGATGTCATAAATGTATTTACTCAAGGTTATAGTGTTTTAAAACTTATCCACAGTTTGACAATATCCTCTGTATAGGGGGATATTTAGTTTAGATATGTATTTTTTGAAAAGTTATCCACAGTTTTGGGGGCTTGACAAAAAAAACAATACATGTTATTATATATACATAGTTAAAAAATTATACTTTAACGAGCCGAGAAAGATTTTCGTATTTAACGGCTAAAAGATAGACATTCGATAATAAGTAAAGTATAAAAGACAAACAATCTTGAAGGGCGGGTTATCACGTGTTATCGCCATATAAATAAAAAGCGTATGCTTGATTATGGGGCATTGCTACACAGGAGCATGTAAGGTATGATTCCAAACTAATCAAATCCCAGCTCTGACGACACCTGTCAACTGGGTCCTGATAGGAGTTCCTCATAATGATTCTCTAATTTTCATGATTTACAAGGTAGAAGTATAAAGAGTCTATTGTTTATCTTTCTTTCTTTAATACTCTCTACGACTCAAATAAAGGTTCCGCTTTAAGGTATCAGGGATAGAGGTGTCGGTTGAAACTAAAAAAATATGGGGATTAGCTATTGGTGTATAAACAAAACTGTGAAGAATGTGGGGGCTATTATGAGGGACGAGGAAGGTTTTTTTGTTGTTATAAATGTTGGGCAATTTTTCAAACAAAAAATAAAAAACTTGGTGAAAATAGTTATAATTGGAAGGGTGGGTTATTTGACATTAAATGTTTAGAGTGTTCAAATATTTTTAAAGTATTTTATGGTAGAAAAGATAGTGCTAAATTTTGTTCTAACCAGTGTAGGGGGACATGGTTATCACACAATAAATCTGGTAAAAATCATCCTCAATGGAATGGCGGTTGGCAAAACAAATTGCCAAAATGTGAAGATTGTCATAAAATATTATCAAGCTATAAATCTAAAAAATGTAGAAAACATTTTGCTTTAAAAGAAAAATATCGTGCTAATTGGAAAGATGGCAAACTTAAATGTTTAGGTTGTAATATAATTCTTACTACATATAATATAAAAAGATGTAGGAAATGTAATTCTAAATTTCGCATAAAAGAAAATAGTGCTAATTGGAAGGGTGGTATTACCTCTCTACAAATGCAAATAAGAAATTCAAAGAAGTATATTGAATTACTAAAAGAAGCAAAAGCGAGAGATCATTACCAATGTCTTATGTCTAACTGTTCTTTTAACTCTAATATTCTACATAGTAATCACATTAAAAGATTTTCAACTATATTATCAGAAAATAACATTCAAACTCTGGACGATTCTTATAATTGTAAGGAGTTATGGGATGAAAAGAATTTGATTACTCTATGTAAGCCGTGTCATCAATCTATTCGTGGACAAGAAGAAAAATTTAAGAATTTATTTCAAATAATTTTATGTCAACTATATGGATATAAATACAAGTCCCCAGAAACCATCTAAACAATTAGAAGCTCTGTCTTTTGTAGTATTATGTAAAAACTGTCGCAGGAGCGGTAAAAAAAAATATCCATTTAAAATAATAGGTAAACAAATTCTAGGTATATCCGTTACATTTTGTTCTGAAAGGTGTTATAATATTTACAACATAAAAGAATGAAAACGTCTCCTTGTCATAACATACCATATCTGATAGACGGTCTCGGACAAGAGATCTGCCCTTTCTGTAAAAAATTAAGCTATCAGATAGAAACTTCTGATGTGTCTTTAGAAAATATAAAAAATTATTTTAAAGACAACTCGGAAGCAAAAGAAGCTTTTCAGAAATGGCTATTCTTTAGGAGTAAGTAGTTTCTCGTTTACCTCCTTTTGCAGAGATTTAACTCTTTGGGGGATTTGTTTATCCTTTTTTGTTGTCTCATTATTCGAATTTAAATGTTCGAGTAATTTTTTTTCTACAAGTTTTTGAAGTTTTTTTAGTTGCATTGTGTTATAATTATATTATTAGTTTTAAGTTGGGGATAAGTTCATGGACAAAGTAAGTTATAAACAACAATTAAATGATGAAGTAAGTAAGTATTTTGATGGAGATTTTTATCGTTATTTTATTTACCTTAGAACATACTCCCGTTGGATAGATGATATTGGAAGGCGTGAGTTGTGGCAAGAATCCATCAAGCGTTATATGGATTTTATGAAGGAAAATCTTGGAAATAAATTATCAGATAAAGAATATAAAGAAATTCAAAATGCTATATTGAATCAAGAAGTTATGGGATCAATGAGATTGCTTTGGGCGGCGGGCGATCCTTGTAGAAAAAATAATGCTACAGCGTACAATTGTTGGTTCTGTAGCATAGATGATTTAAAAAGATTTTCAGAAATTTTATTTCTTCTTACTTCAGGCGGTGGTGTTGGTTATTCGGTTGAAAGAAAAGTTATAAATAAACTTCCCAAAATAGAAAAACAAACAGGTAAAAAATTAGAAATTTTTATAATCCCTGATTCAAGAGAGGGTTGGGCGGATGCTTTAGATATTGGTATAAAGGCTTGGTATAATGGACAAGATATAGGATTTAATTATTCTAAAATTCGTCCAGAAGGATCTCGCCTTAAAACCTTTGGCGGAAGAAGTGCTGGGCCTCAACCTCTGAAAAATCTTTTAGAATTTACAAAAAATATTATCTTAAAAGCTCAGGGTAGAAAACTTCGTAGTATCGAGGTGCATGATATAGTAACGAAAATAGGAGAAATAGTAGTAGCTGGCGGTACGAGACGTTCTGCTCAAATTAGTCTTTCAGATCTTAACGATAAAGAAATGCGTCTTGCAAAAGTTGGAAAGTTTTGGTTAAAAAATGGACATAGAGCTATGGCAAATAATTCAGCGATTTACGAAAGTAAACCTACTCAAAAAGAATTTTTAAAAGAATGGTATAGTTTAATGGAATCAGAAAGTGGCGAGCGTGGGATATACAATAGATTTGGAGTTATGCATCAAATTCCTACAAGAAGAAAAGCTTTAAACTACCAAGGTGTGTGGGGTGGAAATCCTTGCCTAGAAATTTTATTGCGGTCTTGTCAGGCGTGTAATCTTACAGAAGTTATAGCTAGGGAAAATGACACCGAAGAATCTTTACTAAGAAAAATTAGAATTGCGACCATACTTGGAACATATCAGTCAATGTTGACTAATTTTACATACCTTTCAAATGATTGGAAAAAGAATTGTGAAGAGGAAAGACTTTTGGGTGTTTCTATAACGGGGCAATTTGATTCTATGTGTGCAAGAAATCCTATTATATTAAGAAAGTTAAGAGAAAGGGCGATAGAAGTAAATAAAGAATACGCACAAAGATTTGGTATTAATCAATCCTCGGCTATTACTTGTACTAAACCAAGCGGAACGGTAAGTCAATTAGTTAATGCGTCTTCTGGTGCTCATCCTAGATTTGCTAAGTATTATATAAGGCGTGTAAGAATTTCATCTTACGATCCTTTATTTAAGCTTTTAAAAGATGTTGGCATAAAATATTATCCCGAAGTTGGACAAAAAGAAGATACTGCTAATACATTTGTTTTAGAATTTTATATTAAATCTCCTTCTAATTGTATTACGAGAAAAGATATTTCAGCTATGCAACAGTTGAATCATTGGAAAAAAGTTAAGTTAAATTTTACCGAACATACTGTAAGCTCTACTATTTATGTAGGAGATAACGAATGGTTAGAGGTTGGTAGGTGGCTTCATAAAAATTGGGATATAATAGGCGGGCTTTCTTTTCTTCCACGAGATAATGGTATTTACGAATTAACTCCGTACCAAGAGATTAGTAAAAAAGAATATGATAGGGCAATAAAGAAATTTCCTAAAATAGATTTTTCTAAAATTTTAGATTATGAAAAAAAGGATGAAACACAAGGATCTAAAGAGGTCGCTTGTGGTAATGGGATTTGTGAAATTATCTAAATTTCCGACAATCCGTTATCATCTTCTTCGGGCAATTGACCAACTCTTTGTCCAATATAGTTTCCGCAATAGTCGCAAATTCCTTTCATTGCATTAAACCAAGTGCCACAGTCTGAGCATTGTAACTTTTGACTTCCCCAATCCAGCCAAAGATCTTCTTCAAACATTATTTTTTTATCCACAGTTTTATTTATTGACATTAATTTTCCTTTGGATATATTAATTATAAGCTTTCAAAAACCCTGTTTTATGTAGTAACTAGATGATCGTGGATTTTGAATTTTATTTTGTTGTGTGGTACTTGCCGTGCTACATAATAATATTTCAATAAAATTCGTCTTACCCATCACTGGTCTATTTAGAACGGGGTTTTTTGATTATCGATAACTTCGCCAACTCCAGCGAATTATACGTTTCTTTTTTTCGACCTCTTTAATTTCTTCTTTCAGGTTGCCTTCGTGGTCTGTGATTCGTTTTTTTAAGTAATTAACTTTGCGGGGTTTTGCGCCCTTGATTCCGATATTTACTGCAAAAAATTCGACGGCCGTCCTCATGTGGCTGAATCCGTCATGCACTGGCTTGGTAATTTTTTGCGTTCGTTGAGAATTATCACTAACCTCTGGATAATTACTATTTTTAATACAATCTAAAACATATTCGCTTTCTTTATTTACATAAAGAGTTCGTAATAAAATTTTTGTGGCATCTCTTCTTGCTGGAAATGAATTTGATTTTTCGTTTGTAAATACGAATATTCCGGCCTTAGCTAATTCTCGTATCACTGAAGAATTTACAACCTGTCCCCTCATCTTCCCCGCAGGGTCGCCGAAGTGCCGTGCAGATTTCCATTTAGAGTGTTGTCTAATTTTTTCTAATTCTTGTTTTGTGTATTTGTATTGATTATTGGGTCGAATAATACCAGTATAGAAAGGTATAAAATAATCTATTGTGTGTCCGCTTTTTTCGAAATGATCTATGATAAAAAACTTAGACTTATCTAATGTGGTTTGGAACCAGATTATGGCCGTAGGATCTTTGATTCCATAGTCGCTCGATGTATATAATGGTAAACTGGAATCGTAACTATATTTTCCAAGAGGCACAAGCTCCGCTTCCTCATATACAGATCCTCGTCCTGTTACGTCATAAGAGAGGTCGACTTCCTGAGCAAGTGTTTCGCTAGATTTTATTTTTTTCTGTGCTTCATACCATTTATCATCTTTTTCTGGATGTTGTCTCCAATGTATTGTTTGAACATCAATTTGCTTACTAAATCTTAATGTTTTAAAAAAAGTGTGGGCTTTAGGAGTACTAATAACAATTTTAATATTAGTCGCTTCCGATACACTATCCCACGCCTCTCTAGCATCGGGGAAAGCCGCAAACTCATCTAACATTGCAACTGTTAAAGAACTTCCACGCCCTAGGTTTTTATTTGAACTTTCTCCATATATGACACTGTTTCTTTTTTTGTTAGTAAGAAGCATGTGCCTTCTATCGGTCTTGGAATTATAGCCTTGGGGAAGTATGTAGGCTGGCATTTTATTCAGGTTATAATCTAGTTTGTAAAATAAAGTATCTTCTTTGCCACCACCCGTACTACCACCTTTATCCACTAATTCTTCTTTACGGCTTGAAATTAATGCAACGAAATCATTATCAAAATTCCAATGATATAAAAGCCAAACTAATGTTACCCACGAAATCCCAAGCTGACGTGATTTTTCAACTAAAATTGATTCTTTTTTTCGTAGTTTTTCTTCAAGGGTATCTATATAATCGACCTGAAATGGATAAAGTATAAATGGAAGCGAGGCGGGTGTCTTGTGAGGATCTTTCGTCCAACAAAATAGTTCGATCCACATAACTGGATCACGTTTACAAAGTTCTCTTATTAATCCTTGGACTTGCTTATCGTGTTGATTTAATTGAATCCAAAGTCGTTTTTGTAATTTTTCTTGATAAGAAAGATTACGCCAAGGCGTTGACCAATCCACACATTTTCCCCAATTTTATTCATTTTGTTGATTGTTCTTATCGTTCAAAAGCTTAATAATATCCTCAGACGAAAGGTCATTTACATTAAAATTTACCGATATATTTTTATTTGGTTCTTTGTTTTTATCTTTCAGTAAATCTTCTGATCTATCAATAATCGATCTGAATGCTTTACTGACCGCAGAAATGTTCGAATCTTTTATTTTATCGGGGGTTATCGCTTGAAGTAAGAGCGTAACCTTTTCACGAATCAGTTCTTGCATGTCTTGATTTTCTTGTTTTGCTTCACCTTGTAATTTTTTTCCTTGATTTTCGAGTCTCTGGGCTATCCTAGTTTCTTTTCGAATTTGTTTGCTGATTCGACTAAGTGGTTCTTTTTCAAGACTTTGTTTAATATTTTGTTTTATTGTTTCATTCATAATTTTTAGTTCCAATCCGTAAAACATGAGTAGCAAATTTTCCGAGGCAGATTTAGCAAATTAAGCATCGCCCCGCAGTTGCATCTCATAATAGATGATGTCAAAATGACATAAACTACCGTGGTTGTCCAATATCGTGTATCGTTAAAAACGTTTACTTTAAACCCCTTTTTCATTATAGTGCGTTGATCAATCATTAAATAACCACCACATTAGAAACTTCCACTATACTTACTGGGATTTATTTAAAAGAGGTCTTCCCATAGTAGTACATCGACATTAAGTGGAAGTTTCTAATTTAATGGTTATCTTTCTATTTATATTATACCACACATACCCCAATTTTGTCAATAGCAAAACTGGGGATAACTTTTCTTGTACATTTTCGTACATGTTGTATAATATTTTTAAGTGATAGTTTTTTTATAGCAGAAACACCGCCTTGTGCGGTTTTTCTGTTATAGGAACTTATCCACATTGACACGAGATTTAATTCGTAATATAAAAAGACTAATGAGCGGAACAAAATTTCGTACAACATCGAATAAGAATGTCGTGCAGATCACTGGACTTACCGCCAGATATTATCATCTAAAAAATCACGATATATATCTTCCCTCCATTACTTCCATATTAGATAAATTTCCGTTTTCACATGTGCTCAAGGAATATTTAATGAAAAACGGATACGATGCTTCTAGGCTAATGATGGAAGCGGCAGTACGAGGAAGTAAAATTCATAACGCAGTAGAGGACTTATGCAAAGGTGAAAAGGTAATCAAAAATGCATCGTTATATCATAATGAACTAACAGAAAAAGACGAACTTCTCACCGAAGACGAATGGCGTTCAGTCAACTGGTTTAATGAGTGGTTTCAAGCAATGCCTATTACAAAAATATTAGGCGTAGAGAAAATAGTATATTCCATCAAATATGGTTATGCTGGTACAATAGATCTGTTATTACAAATAGGCGATCAAGTTTGGCTGTTGGATCTAAAAACTGGCAAGGGAGTATGGGATTCGTATTGGTGTCAGGTAGTTGGGTACGAGAAAGCTTTGCGTATGAAGGTAGATAAAGTTGGCATACTACACCTTAACGAAAAAGCTGATACAAAAAATAAAAAACACTATAAGTTATATGATCTTGACAGACAAAGAAAAATGAACAGAGAAAAAGCATGGGAACTATTTCTTAACTGTAAGACCTTCTGGGACTTTGATCATGGGACTAAACCGCCGAAGTTTGAAATTGAAAACTATCCAGAAGAGCTTCAATTAATTTTACCTCAGTGAAAGTAAAAGCATATATAAAAATTGGAAAGAATGAGAAAAAAAATAGTTTTGTTGTGAAATCTTCTATGAAGAGTGATCCCATGCCAATATTTATAGGTGATTATAATCGTAGAGTATTTCCCACTATCACATTCCCTGTAGTATTCAATTTACCAGATGATGCCTTTGACGATAATCCAATTACAGAAATAAATGTAGAATTACAAGGCATAAAAATTTCTGGTGC
>Ga0209518_1003348_pt1 | contig 13808 bp, 11 predicted proteins | sample RifGroB1_FD_183993 | JGI IMG/M metagenome (GOLD analysis project Ga0209518, IMG submission 183993) | Groundwater microbial communities from Rifle, Colorado, USA - Groundwater B1 (SPAdes) (version 2) | ecosystem: Environmental > Aquatic > Deep subsurface > Groundwater | place: Rifle, Colorado... | reverse complement strand
CCAGCCATTTCCGCATTATCAAAATCCCCGGCCTCAATCCATAAATGCCCAAGTCTTAATAGGCTTCCCTCCTCTTTTAGATAATCGGAACGAAGTGCTAGCAGGTCTGCGGCGTCTCTAAACCGCCCCTGGAGTTCATATACCGCGGAAAACCGGGTCAAAAAAATATCTTTGAGCTTTTGAGAAACCCCGGAGGATAGGATCTTTTCTCTGACACCTTCCAGATCAGCTGTGGAACGAAAACTGGATAAATACCTAATAAAGACCAAGGAATCTGTCTCTGGGCTGAGTTGTATAGGAACTTCAACAGCCCATGAAAGTAAGGTTGATAGAAAAAATAGCCATGGGAAAAAAAAGTTAAAACGGAAGATTTGTTCTATCCTTGTCTTGGTTTAATTTGGACTTTCTCCTGGAAAATAGGGGTAAGGCACAGAGAAAGCCCACAAAAAAGGAAACCATGGCTACGTAAAAGACAGGAACGGCCTGCCAAGTTACGAATCCTAAAGAAATGGTCACCTTATTATCCAAATTGAATCCAATGAAAATTAGTACTAGGGAAGAGAGAACCAGGACTAGAATTAATTTCCAGGGCACCCTTAACTCCTTGATTTAATACCTTTTATTGAACGCCAAATCTGTAAACCGCCATAAACAAGGGCGCCGACAGCGCCGCTGAAAAGAAAGAAATCTCCTAGACCCCCAATAAAAGGAAGACCTGATACCACGGTAAGAGCACCAGCCCCCACAGCCAGCATTCCCCCTAAGGATCCTTCTTGTTTTTTAAGGTTGTTTAATCCTGCTGCGGCTATGGCCACACCAATTCCGATGGGAATTAACTGAAATCCAATTAATGAAAGGGCAGGCAAACCACTAAGTACCATTAATCCGACTCCCGTTCCTATACCAATGGCTCCACGGCCCATGGACCGACCAATTTCATCACGACTTACGACATCACCCATTTTTTTCTCCTGTATTCAGTTTAACACAATCAATGGCGGAAACTACGTTGACCGGTGAAAACCATGGCAGCTTTTGCTTCATTACAAGCTTGAATGACTTCCCAGTCCCGGATCGAGCCCCCAGGTTGAACCACAGCGGACACGCCTTCCTTCAATCCCACATCAATTCCATCCCGAAAGGGAAAGAAAGCATCGGAAACCATGATGGAACCGGGGATGCCCCCTTTCTTTTCTTTCACTTCATCCTGAATCTGCTGACGGATTTTTTTATCTTCCATGGTGTTAAAGGCTGTTTTATACCGCTCCCAGCAAAGACGGTCCTCCAGCTTTCTGTAAGCCTTATCCCGGGCTATCTCTGCCACCCCTACCCTATCTTGTTCCCCGGTTCCGATCCCCACGGTGGCCCCGTTTTTCACATAGATCACAGAGTTAGAAGTCACGCCGCTTTCCACCAGCCAACCGAAGATAATATCATCCATTTCTTCCTTGGTGGGTTGCCGGTCAACTTTATAGTTGATTCCCTTGTGGGTGGTTTCTGCAGGAAGGTAATCCGCCGGGGTAAGACCTTTGGGCACGAAGGACCATTGAACCACCACGCCCCCGTCCATGAGGGATTTGAAATCCAGGGTTCTTTTTCCTATATATGTTTGAAGTTTTGTCATGTTTTTAATAAGCATAACCCGAATATTGGGTTTTGTTTTAAGCAGGTCCATGACCCCTGGGGCAAAATCCGGAGCGACTACTACTTCAAAATAGGAATCCAAAATAAGCCGGGTAGTTTCCAAATCCAAGGTCCGGTTGACCGCCACGCATCCTCCAAAGGCCGCGACCCTATCGGCCATGTAAGCCTTCACAAAGCTTTCCAATTGAGACTCACCCAAGGCAACTCCGCAGGGATTGTTATGTTTGATGATGACCGTGGCGTCTTTGTCTTGGAAATACCGGAGGATGTTCAAGGCGGCATCCGCATCTGTGAGATTTATCTTGGAAGGATGCTTCCCCGATTGCAGGAGAACAGGCTCGCTGGCCAGAGGATGCCCCCCTTGAAGACACTCCACCTCTCCCAATACGAGATTGCCGTTCACCAATTTATAAAGGCCTGCTTCTTGATCGGGGTTCTCCCCGTACCGCAGGCCTTTTTTTTCCCCATCGATATCCCATTCCACCCTTTCATACCGGAGGGTTTGACGATTTTCCTCATCAAAAAAGCTGATTTCCATTCCTTTGGGAAAGGAATCTTTTTGGATCTCTTTATACATGGACGAAAAGTTTTTAGCCATTATTTACTCTCCTGAAAACTATAAAGCGCCGACAAAGAACGGGAGTCCACAGCATCTAAATAGTCGGAGATCGCCTGGTCATAATCCTTAATTCTTTTAAAAGTATCTTTAGCCAGGTCAAACCTCTGGGTTAAAGAAGTTTTTCCCCCATTTTTCTTAATATCAGCTAAAATTTGGGAATAAGCAGAAGGATTACAAACCGCAGCGATCCGTAAATAGTTTTTAGCCGCAGCTCTAAGCATGGTCGGTCCACCGATATCAATATTTGCCCTTGCGTCCTCTGTGGTTACACCCGAAGCGGCTACAGTGGCTTCAAAGGGGTAAAGATTCACCGCTACCAAGTCAAAAGTAATCCCACCGGTGCGGCTGAGATCCTTCACGTGATGGTTGTTATAGGTTTCACTTAAAAGACCCAGATAAATTTTAAAATCTAAAGTTTTCACCAATCCCCCCTGCATTTCTGGCTGACCGGTGTAATCTGAAATGGAAACCAGCTGAGGATGTCCAGGGCCAAGAAGTTTTTCCAAGGATTGGTAGGTTCCGCCGGTGGAGTAAAATTTTACACCGGGACAAATTTCCATGAGGGATTTTGCAAAGGATTCCAAACCTGTTTTATCCGAAAGGCTGATGAGAACATTTTTCACACTTACCAGATCGTCGATCTGGCTCACACGATTGAGGGCCATGAAAACTCCTGAGTTTAAATAATTAAGATTTTTTAACCAATTTTTCCAACAAAGTGGAGGTATCTTTATAACTTCCATTCAATTCCAGAACTTTTTCCCAGGCTCTTTTTGCTTCTGCGAAATTTCTTTGATTATGATAAACCAGTCCAAGATAGTAGTAGCTTTTAAAATAAAGGGGATCAATTTCCACCGATCTGTTTAAGGATGCGATGGCTTCGGTATACTTTCCCAGATGACTTTGGCATTGACCCACCAGATACCACCCTTCCAGATGACTGGGCTCTTGAGCTACTAAAGTTTCAAATTCCACCAAGGCCATGGAATAATCTTTTTCCCTCATCAATTTCTTGCCCAGGGCGAAGGATTTTTTTTCGTCAAAGGACCGGGACTCTTCTGAAAGAATATCAAAGACCACCAAGGTTCTGTCATCGTTGGGGTGATTGGTACCATAAAAACTATCCACGTCCTTGATCAGGGCTTCCACGGTTTCCCGGGAGGATTTTTCCACGTGGCTCATGAGGAACTTTTCCAATCGCTCCACCCCATAGAACTCACCGGTATCAGCCCGGGCTTCTGTGATTCCGTCGGTGTAAATGATTATCTTTGAATCCGGTTCCAACTGGAAACTCATGGCTTGGTATTCCGCATCGGGGAAAATCCCTAAAATGGTCCCATCAGCCCCTTCACCACCGATTTTAAAGGCATCCTTCCGGCCTTTGGTCACTCCTATGGCACTATCGTGTCCGGCGGAGGAAGCCCTGAGGGTCCTGGTCTTTAAATCGATCACCGCATAAAAAGCCGTGAGGTAGAAGCCGGTGTCCATAATAATGGCCGCCATGTCCTTATTCACGTGTTTAAGTACTTTTTCCGGTTCCCAGAACCGTTTGGTATAGTACTCAAAATAGGCCTTCACCATGGTGGTAATCAGGGAGGAAGGAACCCCATGACCGGAAACATCCGCAATCAAGATTCCCAGACGGTCTTCTTCTAAAAGAAAATAATCAAAATAATCGCCCCCCAGTTCTTCCGAGGGTATGGCAAGACCGTACATGTCAAAGTAAGGGATTTTTGGGAAGCTTTTGGGAATGATGGCCTTCTGAACACTTTTTGCAATGTTCAGTTCCCTCATCATTTTGGACTTATAGTTTTCCAGAATGAGATTCTGTTCATTCACCTTCCGCAAGGCTTCATCGCGCTCCATGGTGATTTTAATAAAATTGTCAAAACTGGATTCAATTACTTTCTCGTAGGCTCTTTTATTGGTCACGTCTTGAATGGTGAGGAGAATGTATTCCACCCCTTCTTCTTGAGCCCCTTTCCCTGTAAAGGTACAGGTAACCCGGGTTTCATCCTTCGCTGTAATGATCATTTCCAGGTCGTCGAAGGGATTCTCCAAAGCAGACAAGGCTTTTTCTTTAATCCGGGCCACCGCTTCTTTTGACTTAAAAATCCGTTCGAAGAGCCCCTGACCCAGGAGCTCTTCTTGGGTGTAGCCACTCATTCTCACTAAAGTCCCGTTGACGAAAAGAATCTCCCCCTGCAAGTCCAGAAGAATTATTCCCATTCCCACAGAATCCACTAAGGTTTCCATTTTCATATTTGATTACCCCTTTCCAGATTTAAAAATCAGGAAATTCCAGGCCCTCCCGGAGACAGTAGGATTTGATCGTATTGTACATAAGCATGGTGATGGTCATGGGCCCCACACCATTGGGAACAGGAGTGATGTGGGATGCAAGGGGTAACAAATCCTGATAATCCACATCTCCCACCAGGGAATAGCCCTTGGGTGATTGGGGATTGTCCACCCGGTTAACCCCCACATCGATAACCACGGTTCCGGCTTTCACCATGGAAGCCTTCAAAGTATGGGGGCGGCCCACGGCTGCGATAATAATATCAGCCCGGAGAGTATGATCCTTTAGGTTTACCGTTTTTGTATGACACACGGTGACGGTACAATGATGGGGAGCCTGCATGAGCAAGAGAGCTAAGGGTTTGCCCACGATATTGGACCGACCTAAGATAACCACTTCTTTTCCTGCTAAGGAAAGTCCCGTTAACTCTAAAAGTTTGACCACCCCGTGGGGGGTGCAGGGTAAAAAGGTGTCTTCCCCTAGAACCATTTTACCGATGGAAACGGGGTGAAACCCATCCACATCCTTGGAGGGATCAATTCTATGGATGATTTTTTGAGCATCCATGTGATCCGGCAAGGGAAGTTGAATGAGGATGCCGTCCACCGAGGGATCTTGGTTAAGTTCATCCACCAAGGCCAAGAGCTCTGTTTCTGAAAAATCGGCTGGTTTCCGAATGTCTCGGGATATCATACCCAGGTCATGACAGGTCTTTTCTTTGGCTGTAACATAGGATTGAGACGCGGGATTCTCCCCCACAAGAACCACGGCCAAACCTGGTGATCGCCGACTAGCGGTCCAGTTTTTAACCTGCTCTCCCATCCGGCTTCTTAAATTCGAAGCCAATTCCTTTCCGTTCAAGATAATGGAACTCAATAAATGTAACCCTCGGATAAATGATAGGTTTCATCAGTATAACCGCACTCTAATAACTTGCAAAGGGGGATCAACTAAGTTGATGCTTGATTTTTTAAATAAAAACCGTAATAGTGAACCCATGAAAAAGCACTTAATATGTCTAGGTATGCTCTTTATAATGGCTTTTCCGGCGTTTTCCCAAGAACAAGCCGTAAGTTTCAATGATAAAAAGGCCTTGGGCGACAAAGTATTTAACCTGGATATAGGGGTGGATGTGCCCCTTTTCTTTCAATCTCTCACCGGAGAGATCAAAACCACCAACCTAAGCATAGGAGGAATCCTAGGGGTCAGCATGGAAGGCTATCTCAATAATGATTTTAGACTTGGCGGTGGATTTAAACTTAATTTTTCCTCTAACCCCAACGGGAAGTTCTTGTTTGCCCTTCCTTTTTTCGCACAAGGTTCCTACGAACTGAAATTTTACCCCTTTAGGCTGGTCTCCAGCTTGGAAGTGGGCGCCATCTTGCTTTCTTACGATGTGGATATGGCATTGAACCCCTTTTTAGCTCCGTCCCTAGGATTTTACTACGTTTTGGATTCCAAATGGTCCATGGGCTTGAATACCCGGTATTGGTGGATTCCTCAGTATTACTGGGGCAAAGAAACCTTGGTCAATCAAAGTCGTTTAGCTAACTTTATGGAAATATCCTTGGGCTTCTCCTACTACTTCTATTAATAAGGTCAGGATTATTTATGAAACACCTTCTTTTAACAGCCATGTCTCTCTTATTTTTATTCTCTTGTACAGAACCTACCCAAGGGATGTTTTATAGTATTGAAAACGAGAAAAAAACAGGGGATGAAACAGAGCTTGTTCCCAACACCATTACCGTGGGGGGAATGACAACCTTCAACTTCAACTCCCAGTTGTATTTAGCGGCCAATAGTCTCTATATCAAGGACGCCAATAACACCTGGAGTAAGGCCGCTCCTAGTCTTCCCAACCTATCCAGTCCCTTAATATATGATGTGGAATCCAATGGTGGGACATCCTTGTTTTTAGTCGCGGGGGATGGAAAAGGTTCAAGCAATCTCTATAAATCCACTGATGGGAATTTCTACACTCAGATCACCACGACTCTTGTGGGCCTTCCAATGGCCCTGGTGCCCGTTGTTAAAAGCCTTTCTTCGGAAGTATTATTGATTACTTCCACAAACCAAGTCTATTCCCTCACAGGTGGAAACTTAAATACCACCGCTCTTCTTCCTGCCGCGAGTTATTCCACACCGGTTACCCAAGCGGTCTACCATGGTTCGAATTATTATCTGGTGAACAAGTCCTATCTTTTTACCGGGGCAAACCTTACATCGGTTATGACCAGTAATGTTGTTAAAACGACCACTGGAAGTAGTTTGGGGGATTTGGGTGGAATAACCTCCACAAACTATCTCAGTGGAACCACAGCTGAATTAATAATTTCCACTTCTTTCGGTACAATCCTCAACCAAGATGGGGCAGATTGGAAAATCTATCCTGATACCTCCATCTTAAAAGATACCACCGGCAGTACTGTTTTGGAACTGGGAAGTATTTTTGAATACACCCGTAACTCTCAGAATGTATTATTGATGGGAAATATTGGTCATGGTTACTCTGAAGCCTATCTCAATGGGATCCCAGCCACGGTTAAAACTTCCTCTCCCACTATCACCGGTGATTCCCTGTTTAGCAATTCTTCCATGGGTAGCAAAGCCAGCGTCACAGGATTTCATGTATTCAAGGACACCCTCTATGCTTCGAGCTTAGCAGGATTCTGGAAGAACAGCGGTAATGATTGGAACTGGGAATAGTTTGAGTTCCTAGGGTTTATTCCACCCTTCCATTACCATGGATGACCACTCCCATTTCAGGGGTTTATCGCCGGAAATGGGAGTTCCTTTAGGGGATCTCCATAGACCTTGCGCAAAGTATCCCTGGTTTTTACCCCTAAATTCCAAACCTACGGTATTTTTATTTCCCGGGTTGAAGTCCACAGTATTTCCCAACCAATTAATGACGGAATTTTCTGAGAAAACCATGGTTATATAATCCAAAGACCCCAGTTCTATAGTACTGGCACTTTCTTTCCATAAACTGTTACTTAAAACTCCCAACCGAGTATATTCCTGGGAACCGAGAATACTCCAGGTACAATCATTCCCTGTCCAGGTCGAATCCCGAATATCCAAACCCCAGGTATTTTGTGCATCCTTAAAAGTAAAAATGCCCTTATTTAAACTCAGAAAAGAGTTGGTCAAGATAAATCCCACCACATTATCGCCCTCTAAAACAGAAAATTGTGTGCGGCTTAAACTCACGTCAGAATTATTCAAAGTAAACAATTTCTTATCCCCGGAACCGAAACTTTTTATATTCAAGTAATCAATCGCACCCTGGGAATTTATGATTTCAATTAAATTTCCAGAAGAATTCTGAAGGATATTAATATTATTCCAGTTTATCTGAGCATCGGATATTTTAATAAATGATTCCTGGGAATTGCTTTTATTTAAGGTAATATTGGTTAATTGGGAATTCCCCCTAATCCACATTTCAGCTGTTCCATTTAAGGAGATTTCTGAAACGCCAGAACCTGCAGGTAACCAAGTATCACTTTGATATCCACCTAAGAGAGCCATATCTTTCAGTTCGATACGCTGCCCACTGGAGTAAGTTCCTTCTGCAAGAACCAGTATTTTCACCCCTTTTTTAGGCCCTTCTTCCAAGGCTGTATTTAAATTAGTCCAGGGTGATTCAAAGGCCCCATCACCCCTCGCATCCATGATGAGGGAGGAAAGAAATCCCACATTTCGCTCCCAGGAAGTATTAAAATTCATGGGTGTACTTCTATTGCCGGCCTCGTCCATAACCACAGCTTCCAACTCCACGAGTCCCCAGGAAGCTTCGTCCAGGGGAATGGAAATCTGGGAATCTGCCCCTGTGAGACTTGTTATTTTTCCATGGGCAAGATTCCTCAATACGTATGTCCATTCCAACTTTTTTTCTGGTGTGAGAATTTGCATGGTTAGTGTTTCAGTATTTTTTATTAATTCGATTCGGGGTTGGGGAGGCGGTAATTTATCGATGGTAAACCTGAACGATTGTGTTTCCAAGGTTTCTTTGTTTTGTATCATTAAATGATAATCATCGGAGGTGCCTTCGACCTGGAAGATTTTTAACTCATCGGGAAAATTCGAAGAAAAATCGTTCACCGACAAACCCATGGAGATTCCCGATCCCAATTCATACCGATACGCGCCGGGAGATTTCATTTTTAAAATCAGGTCTCCTGAAGATAAATTCCCCAGGGGCAATCCGGTTAATTCAATCTTTTTATATGGGGAAATTGAATTTTGTTTTTCCTCCGGGGTACTGGAAACCTTGGGGGACAAGACAATCCTATAGATCTCACTGGGGGGACTGATTGTGTTGTTGTCTAATATATTGATAGCTCGTATCTGATAAATCGTAAGTTTATCATCCCGGGGAAAGAGTTTTATGGGTTCGACAAAAACAGGACTATTTTTTGTGGGTATGGGAGGAAGGGATTCCGAGGTGGTCATTTCATAATATATTTTTCCATTTACGGAATTGAAATCCAAAGTATACCTGTCAGATGGTTCTAAAGGCGGGACTTTTAAAGCCGGTGGAGAAATATTTTTTTGATTTAAGGAAATAAAGATTTCAGGGAGGGACAGGGAATTCCCTATGGCATCCACCACCGCAGCCTTCACGCTATAGATAACTTCTTTCCCTGGTATGGGATTTAATACCAAAGATTCTTTCCAGCTCTGCCCTTCTGGTCCCAAGGGATCTGGGGCAGCGCCCACGGTACTAAAAGAGTAAAATAATTTACTTTTTTCATCCTGAACGGTGGCTTTCAAAGTGAAGGAGGAATCTTGCAAAGTGTAATTTCCCCATTTGGGGGTAAAAATGGGACTGGAGGGGACTTTTCTATCCAGGGTTATCTTTAAGCTCACAGGGGTTTCATAAAACCAAACATCCCCCGCCTTAATATTCCAAAGGGAGGTCACTTTAATTTCTTCGTTATCCGAGGCTGTGACAAATAGAGGGTCTACCAGTAGTTTTCCGCCGATTTTAGGATCCACAGGGGCTTTATCATCCAGGCTAAGGCTGTACCAGATGTCTCCCGTGACTCCCATAATTTCGGGTTTAATCATCACCTCCGGTTGATTATATATACCCCCCGGTGTTAAACCAGAGAACCCTTGAATCCCTGGTTTTCTTTTATCTCGGGTAATTTTTTTCCAGGTAAGGGGACTCTCGTTTCCACTTTTATCTCTAATTTGAGCTGCAATTGTAAAAATTTCCAAACCTGGTTCTGGGGATTCTTCTAAGAAAAAGGGTGAGATATATAATGTTTCTGGCCTGGTGGTGGAATAATCCATGAGCCCCTTTCCGTGGGTATAATAAATATCCCCCGATCCTTCAAGAATAATGGAGTTTCCCGCCTCCCTAATGACCGGGGCTTTGGGAACTCGACGATCCACGGAAAGTTCCTGAATGGGACTGGATTTACCCACATTTCCATGAACATCCATCCACGCCGTTCTGATATAGGTTTTGTAGTTCATTCCTTTCGGAACCGTGGGAAAAATACCGGGGACAAGGGTTCTAGGAGAATTAATGTGGATAGTCCTTACGGTTTTAGGATCGGAGGAAACCTCATAAGCCAGAATGAGGCCTGGGGGAATGGTGGTTTCCAATCCCCAAGGTTTTATCTTCAAATTGGGAGAGGCAAAATAAGGCGACCATTGGGGGGGCTCAATGGAAACGGCTTCTGAAATTGTTCCGTCCTGAAATCGACTTTCCAATTTGATCACCCCCAGGGATTCACTCAAGTCCAAGGTACCTGAAGATGGCTGGGGTGATCCACCCGGAAGAGTGTAATAAACAAGTGAATCCTGAGGTGTAAAAATTCTTAATTGAGGCGGAATGGTGGTTTTTATCTCCCAAGTAGGCTTTTGAATAGGACGGCCCTCAGTAACCAAGGGAATGTGATATTTATTACCCTTTGGATCTTGAAAGATGAAGATATGGGCTCTCAGGATATTAGGTTGTGGGTCTATTTTTAAAGGGTTCACCCAGGGGCTGAGTTCGGTCTCCGAGGTACCATAGTGCCATTCGGTTCCGGGGGATGAGAAACTACGGGAGGCCCTAAAAAAGCCAGGTTGGGGGAGGTCATTGGGTAAGGAAATATCTTTAGCACTGTAACTCAGGCGCTGTAACGTTTTCCCGGCACTAAAAACCTCCAGTTCCAAATTGGCACCACTGGGTAATTCCACAGGAGATACATAAGTTCCTTGAAAGATCGTAGTGTTTTGAGAGGTAATCTTGTAGGTAATGGGATCAGGGGTAATATTTAATAAAATTAGCCAGGGTTTATGGTCATAAGATAATTCTTGTGGACTTAAAACACCGGCCACTCTTTCAATTTTAACCGGTGGGATTTCAGGATATTTGACAGTATTTTCGAAAGTGGTTCTATCAATTATATAAGTATAATTGAGAATATAAACCTCTCCTTCCTCATTTTTAGCTCTAATCCGAAGACTATAGGTTCTACGTTCTCCCGCCAGGGATGTGAGTGGGAGGTCACCCAACCAAGGTATGTATTCATCGGCACTTTGATCGGAAAATAAATACTCCAAGGTAAAGCCAGTACTGGAGTTAACTTTAAGTAATATATCGTGATCAAATATCCCTGGTAAGGGTTCCAAATAAAATGGAACCTGAGCCCCCAAAAGATGAGACAATATCATAAGCCCGAGGGTAAAAAAGGGTTTCATGAATTGAGCAGCTCAAAAACTGTTTGAAGTTCAGGATCCCGGGAAATGTAGTATTTTTCCTGTTCAGCTTTGGTAAGACCTACCAGTTCGTGACTCATATAGTGGATCCAACGGTCTTGGCTGAGATTTTCAATCACCAATTTGCGACAATAAAAATCCGGTTGAATGGGGAGTTCATCCCTTCCCAGGTAGACTTTATAATCATGAACGGCCACTTTAATATCCTTCCTGGGAAGGCCTCGTTGTAAAAGCACGTCGACTAAAAAATTTACGGTCTTACCCGTATCAAAAATATCATCGATAAAAAGAATCTTATCACCGGATCTCAAATGATCGGGAGAATAAGTCCATCCGTCGATACGGACCTGGGAATTTTTCCTAATATCAGAGTAAGAATGGGCGACCACCGCAGCGTAAAAAACAGGGTGGTCACCGGTATTAACTCTTTTAAAAAATTCCGATATCACATTGCCCATATAGGCGCCACCCCTAAGACTGACGTAGATCACATCCGGAATAAATCCGGATGTATAAATCCGGGCGGCGAGCTTTAGAGCGTTGTTCCTAACCGTATCGTAGGGAATAAATTCTTTATCCATTCCTTCATTATCGGATTATGCCTATGCTTAAATCAACCCCTTGTCGATGGAAGGAAAGTTTTAGTTCCCCCCGAGTTTGGGAAATCTGTCTATAAAAATCCCCCAAAGTGCGGATATTTTGTCCGTTTATCTGGGTCAATACATCCCCCTGCCTCAAACCTGCTATTTCAGAAGCTCCTCCCTCCACAATATTGGCGATAACCAGCCCTTGAACCTGGGTACCGACCTTAATGGATTTCCTAATTTCTTCGGTCAGAGGAGTCACCGTAAGGCCTGGCCAAAGCAGGTTAGACTGACTGGAGATCTCCGTCTCCCGTTGCCGTTCTTCAATGGCTACTTTTAGGGACATTTTTTTCCCATTTCGAATGAGTTCGAATTCCGCAGCCTGTCCCGCTGGGAGATCCCCCACTCTTTGGGTAAGGTCGTTGTAATCTCGAACTGGGGAACCATTCAGGGAGGTGATAAAATCCCCGGGATTTATTCCCCCCTTATCTGCGGGAGAATTTCGGAAAAGGTGGAAAACAAAAGCACCTTTTTGGTTTTCCAAGCCCATTTCCTTAGCTAACTCCCTATCCAGATTGCCGATGCTTACCCCCAGCCAACCATAACTAACTTTTCCCTGGGATATAAAATCAGATATGGCTTTTTTCGCATTATTGATGGGTACTGAAAAACCTAAGCCCACGCTCGCACCGTCGGGAGAGGCAATCCATGTGTTGATTCCTATGACCTCACCTTTTAAATTGAGCAAAGGACCGCCGGAATTGCCACGATTTATGGACGCGTCGGTTTGTATGAAGGAACTAATGTTACCATCGGGACCACTTTGACGCCCCAAGGCCGAAACAATGCCCTGGGTGACGCTGAATTCAAAACCCAAGGGATTTCCCATGGCTAGAACAATATCCCCTACTTCTAATTCGTCGGAGTTTCCCAGGGTAATGGGCTGAATATCCTTATCCCCTGTTTCAAAACTCACAAGGGCTAAGTCCTTCCGAGGATCACCCCCCACAAGTTTGGCTTTAAATTCCCTATCATCTTTAAACAACAATAGAATATCATCCGCTTCGCCGGCCACGTGGTAATTGGTAAGAACATAAACTGTGTTTCCATCCCTACGCACCACAAATCCAGAGCCTAAGCCCTCCTCAATTCTTTCCTGAGGAGCGGGTGTCTGTTGGGGAACTTGGGGATTTTGGGGGGAATTCCTTTTGGGACTTTGCGGATTTGGCCGGTTTTGTTGGGGACCAAAGAAAAATTCCCAAGGAAATTCTTCACCAAAAGGGTTGGACCTGGATTGTATTTCCACCTTTTGTTTAACCTTCACAGAGACAACGGAAGGTAAAGTGGCCTTTGTTACGGATCTAAAGGAATCCTGAAGTGCGAACACTCCAGAACTTGCCTGGGATGAACGCTCTTCAGCGAGAACGGATGACTTTGCAGGAACACCGGTGGAACAGGAAATAATAAAAAGCGCCAGTCCAAATCCTGCGACGGCACCGGAAAAAATAAGGTTAAAAAGAAAAAAACCTTTTGTTTTGACAGCATCAGGGGTTTGCCCCATGGTAGCCTCCTTAATAGTTTATATTAAGAAAATACCTGAGAACCCCTGAAGGTTACATCATTCTTCCAGAGTCAGAATTTCAGTCCTGTCATGAAATATAGCCACGGTATGTTCAAAATGGGCACTGCGCTTTTTGTCGGTAGTTACCACGGTCCAATTATCCCCTAAAACCTTAACCTCACCAGTTCCCAGGTTAATCATGGGTTCAATAGCTAAAACCATGCCGGCACTCAACCGAGGGTTTGCACCCAAACCGGCGTAATTGGGGACTTGAGGCTCTTCATGTTGGGAAAATCCCACTCCGTGACCGCAGTAATCCTTCACAACTCCGTATCCATGGGGGGCGACGTGGGCGGAAACGGCCTTTCCGAT
>Ga0209518_1003345_pt1 | contig 13812 bp, 16 predicted proteins | sample RifGroB1_FD_183993 | JGI IMG/M metagenome (GOLD analysis project Ga0209518, IMG submission 183993) | Groundwater microbial communities from Rifle, Colorado, USA - Groundwater B1 (SPAdes) (version 2) | ecosystem: Environmental > Aquatic > Deep subsurface > Groundwater | place: Rifle, Colorado... | reverse complement strand
TGCTGCTGCCGTATTATTAATTCTTAGCGGTTTTATCGCTTCCGTACCGCTGGTGGTTTTAACGGTGCTAAGTGCGTCTGCATTTCTTTCAATTTCCTTTCCTTTGACATCTTCTCTTTTCGAAAACTATGTCCGCAGGCTGGGGCATACTTCTACCAGTATGATAGGGCTGCAAAGTTCCGCCATCAGTCTTTCATACATTTTCGGTCCGATAATTGCCGTTTTAATCTCTTCCAGGGCAGGAAGCCAGTTGACTTTTTCCTGGGTTGCCGCAGGTCTACTGCTTTATAGCCTGTTAGCGTTTTTCTTCACCCCGAAGCATACCTTTTTACCGGAAACCGCACTTCGGGCTGTTGAAGAAAACTAAAAAAACGCTTCATATAGCCCTTTTCACAGTTTATCATTTTCACGGATAAGACAGTGGGGTAGGGGAGACCCAAAAAATTCATTTTTACTTAACTGGGTGGTATTTTTTATGCGACTCTTCGGCAAATTTATCAGAGGCGTGCACATACCGGGTGGTAGTATCCAGGGATTCATGGCCGAGCAGTACCTGGATTGCCGCCGGATTGGCACCGGATTCCGCCAGATAAGTGGCAAATCCATGCCTCAGAGAATGAGCGGAAGTAGGCAGGTTCAGGCGTAGTTTTTCCCTGTATTCCTTGATTTTTGCCTGCAGGTAATTGGTGGATATCCGCCGGGTTGATTTACCCATCCTGCTACCTCTGAGAGGTACAAATAAAGCTTGTACGCCGTCCTGGCGCGCTTCCTGGTATCTTTCCAGCCATTCCCTGGCTCTGGGGGTCATATATACAAATCTTTCCTTCCGGCCTTTTCCCCGGACAAAGATCCGGCCTGTACCGTCAATTTGATTCCGGTTCAAGCCCACCAGTTCCGAAATACGCATTCCTGAGGCCAGAAGCAGCTCCAGCATCGCCCTGTTTCTTAAGGCTATCTGAACATCTTTTTCAAACTTGGTAGGGGACTCAACTAGTTTTATCAACTCATCTAATTCGGCTACCTGACCGTGTTTTTTGACCATTTTAACCATTTTGATTGCATCCGGCGGCACCGGCACCGGCTTATCCATATCCACCAGAAACCTCAGATAATTTCTGATACAGGATAAATTCCTGTTAATACTGCCGGGAGCCAGTCTGCCTGCCGCTATAATTTCTTTTACGGGTAATCTGCGGTCCCGGCTGGTAAGATACGCTTTATACTTTAAAAGGTCTTCTTTGTTGATTTTGGAAAAGGTGACATTTTCGTCTGCAAGGAAATTTTCAAATTGTTTTAGGTCGCGTTCATAATTGTACAAAGTTTCCGGACTGTAGTTTTGTGTTTTCAAAAGCAGCAGATATTCTTCGGCCATCGGCAACCGCTGCTTCTTTTTTGGTTCATCACTCTTATCCATATTCATATCATTATAAGGGGTTTGTCTCCTTCAAACACGACCCTCTGTAAGGCTTCAGGACGGCTTTTTGGGATACGGGACGATACTTTATACCTTTAAATAAAGGTCTTCATATAGACCTAAGGTGTAAGTCAGAGTTATACATATTATTTGTTCGGGTTTTATTACTTGGGAAATATTTTCCTATCTGTACCATTAGGTAGGGAATAAAGGAAACGTATTCGCATCAAGGCTTTTATGAATATAGGAATTATTTTGATCAATAGGTAGCTGTAATGCTCAGTCTTCTCCGTAAGTAGAAACTGAGCATTAGAGATATTATACTCAGTTTATTGTATTAGTAAAATCAGTCCTTACACCTTTCAAGGGGAGGCCTCTCCTTCTTCCACTGGGGTTTCCTCAACGATCTTTTTTAATTAATTAATCTAACGCTATACTCTTATTCTTTTATTACTGTTGCTTATCTACCTCTCGGGGAGAGTCTGACACTTATCCCCAACGAGTAGCAGAAAGTGTAAACATTAATGATACAAACTATATCATCTGAAGCTAAATATCGCGATATATAGTCCTATAACACTCTTACATACCGTGAAAAGATAAGTTTCAGGAATGTGAAAATAGTCAATAATACTACAGGCCCGTCCTTTATTCCCTCTCCCCCCTCCCCTAACGTTCTGGATTATTTTTTTTATCAACTTCTTCCGCTTCGATCATTAATGAATTTAAAAAATTAATTGTCGCATTTTGCCACTGCCGGCTCGCCGCCTGCCTTTCCCTTTTTGTCTTTCCTGGTCTGGGGCCACCTCTCCCCTTCCTGGTCGGTTTTTTGTCGATTCTTTCCAACCATTTTTGATCAGGATTTAAAAAAATTTGACTGGGCCTTATCATACTCACTGCACGCCTGGTCCTGTCAATCATCTTATCCGCATGTGTTGCAGCATCCTGATTTCTGATATTCCATTCCCTTGCGGCGGTTTGCCAATCCCAGCCTTCCCCGCAGGCTAATGTGAAAACCTCTTTAAACCTGATCAAATTCTTCATTTCCTCCACCAATTGTTGAGAAGAAATTCCCAAATGTCCGGCTGCCTCGTCAAGTTCTTGTTCCATCTGCATTTTGATATGCCGGCTCAAAGGTTCCCGGTTTGCCATCATTTGCCGGTGTTTAGCCCTTGTCTGATTCATCCTGGCAAACGCATTCTCCATATCTTTGCTTCTTTCCCAACTCATATCATGCTCCCCTGTCTATCGCCATAACTATACTCCCCATCCTGCAGTAAATAATACCGTCACCAATACCACCATACCCACTGTCACATACTCCCAGACCGTACGCATCAACAACCTTTGCGCAAAATGATGCTGTGATATTCCCAAAAAGATATACAGCATGCTGCACAAAAAGAGCGAAGAAACGGATACATTAATCGGCCAGAAGGAAATTGCCATTGCCAAAAGCCCCATAGCTATGGCTAAAAATAACGAATAAATGAATAACCGGGTCGTCAAATATTTTTCCAGATTGACGGACCACAGTCCGGAAAGCAGTAAAAGCATGCTTATAGCGGCCACGCTCAATCCCGCCACCCAGAATTCCGGCCGGAAAGAAAATATTGTGTCATACAGGAAAAATCCGGTTAATAGTGTCATGACAAATCCCACGGCCAGTGCTGCCCTGAAGAGGGCTATTGTCCTGATAGCTGCCACGGAAAATATATTTGCTGATAAAAGCAGAGCGTACTGGCCGATACCGAAAAGGATAACTATAGCCACTTTGGCCCACCAGGCAGGCGGCAGCAGAATATAAAACAATCCGACAGATGCCGTAAACAGAGCCGCCGGAATGGGCACAGTCAGCCACTCAATACCGGATAATCCTTCCCGCAATGACCAGCCGGTCAAAAGCCATGTGACCCCGGTCAGTAGCAGTACCAGTAAATATCTCAGCTCCAGATTGGCGGACTGAATACCGACTATCCCCAGTGAAAGAATTACAGCAGATAGTACCAGTTTTTGTCTTTTTCTCATGTTAAATATAATTAGCCCAAACCGAGGAAACATCTTCCAGCTCTTCCAGCTGGTCTACCAGCTTGTTTGCTTTTTCTTTGGCTTCTGGAACCAGCTCCACCAGAGTATTCGGCATCATCACCAGTTCTGCGCTTTCTACCGTATATCCTGCATCTTCCAGCTTTTTTTTCAGATCCGTAGTCCTGTCCTTCTCACAAAACACTACCCATCCCTCATTTGTCTCTTCAATATCATTAATCCCCATGTCAATTACCTCCAATGCCTGTTCCTCCAGTGATTTGGATCTTGAGGTTTGTGGTTTGACCCTCAACATACCCTGATGTATAAACAGATAGCTTACGGCTCCGCTGCCTGCCATAGTCCCCCCGCCCTTATCTAAAGTCGTCCTGATCATTTGAGCCGTCCTGACTTTATTGTCCGTAAGTGTCTCCACGAGCACTCCTGCTCCCCCCGGCAAAAATCCTTCAAACATCGCCTCTTCTGCCTGGGCGGCACTCCCTGCCCCGGTAGCCTTGTCTATTGCCCTTTGAATATTGTCCTTGGGCATATTGGACTGCCTGGCTTTTTCTACTGCCAGCCTCAATCTGAAATTTTTTTCCGGATCCCCTATTCCCCCGCCCTGTTTCACGGCAGCTGTTATCAATGTCGCCAGTTTGGTAAATGCCGCTCCTCTTTTCGCATCGTTGACTTCTTTCTGCCTGTGGATAGTAGCCCACTTGGAGTGCCCGGACATAAGCCTATTTTACTATAAAGCATTGACATCTTGTGTATACACCGTATACTTTGCCGAGATAATTATGGATTTAGCCCGAAAAGCAATCGACGCCGCCTTGGTTCGCGACTGGAAGACCGCTATTGCGATTAATCTTGAATTAATTAGGGAAAACCCTTTGGACATTGACTCTCTCAACCGTCTCGGCAGGGCGTATTTTGAGACCGGACAAAGAAACAAGGCTATTTCAGCTTACCAAAAAGTAATTCAATTGGACAAATTCAACCCCATTGCCCTGAGGGGCCTGTCTTCGACAAAATCAGTCTCAGGGACTCTGAAAAATTTCCGTCCGCTTACCACGCCCACCACGGCTCCGATTTTCCTGGAGGAACCCGGGGTTACTAAAACGATCAGTCTTACGCGTCTGGGTGATCCCGCGACTATTTCCCGACTTCATCCCGGAGATCCTGTTAGCCTTGTGGCCAGGGAACATTGTGTATCCGTTATGTCCAACTCTTCGCTATATTTAGGCCGCTTGCCGGACGATTTGGCCTCCCGGATGCGGTCATTTCTCAAAGCCGGAAATACTTATGGCGCCTGGGTGAAATCTCTTGATACCACTCAGGGAGCCGCCAAATTGTCTCTCAAAATATTTATCAGAGAGGTCACCCGCTCCCAGAAATTCCGTAATGTCCCCTCTTTCCCGATAACGGAGAAGCTTACCTATGCCGCATTCACTCCCCCGGAACTGATTCACGAAGAGAAACCCGATACTGGATTTTCGGATGACGAAAAATCCGAGATGGTTTCCGGTTCTGTCCGCACTTCCCGCGAACCGGATTTTACATAAATTTAATTTTCCCCCAGCCACCATTTCCTGTAATCGCTGCCCAGCCGGAGGGTGTAATCTCCGCTGTCAAGAGTACCGTCCTCATTCCATTTACACCTGTACACATCCATCATCCAAATTGCAGTCATTTTTTTATTTTCCCCGGAGTTGCCTGAGACCGTACAACCTTCGGCACCGATTTCCTCGTTTATTATCATCACCACTTTCAGACCGGCAGATTCCGCTGCCCTGGCTGCATGACTCCCAAGGCCGTCTGTATCCGTAGTATTCACGATCGTTATTCTCGTATCCTGTGCTGCCAGATCGGTAGTCAGAAACCATTTACCCGCGTAAACCGGCCAGTTGGATCCCAGGACAAAATATATTTCTGAATCGACGTCTTTTATCTCCCTTATCATATCAGCCTCCCGGTTCATCTCCAACTCCTGTTGATGTCCCGCATTTTTCAGCCGCTTCCAGGCAATCTCGTCGGTTATCCCCATTTTTGCTCCACCTGTTACGCTGATCCCCAAATAATCCGCTATCGAATCCCGCGCCCAATCCGCGCCGTATTTGGATTCCAGCTGCTTCATAGCATTTATTTTCCACCGCCCATTCCCCCCCAAAGTCATAATCTCCAATTCTCCCGGTAGTCTAAATAAAATACCTGTCTTCAGACGGGGGTCAAAACTCTCTATCCGTACTCCGCTTTCCTCCACAAACACTCTGGTAAATCTTCCGATTCCCTTCCATTTACGGGTAATAAAACTATTCATATACACCAAAAACGCGCATACTATTGGGATTATGAACACATATAGTATTATCTTACCTAGAAAATTCCTCTGTTTGGGCTTGTGCCTGTTTTTTCCCATTTAGGCTCCGATCATCCCTCGGTGTCTTTTCCCCTCACGGGTAATAAAATCTGCGTCAGAAATGTGTTTCTCAAGTATGCCGGCTAGATATTCTCCCCCCACCAGATGCGGCACCAGTACGTAGTCCGCACCTACCCGGTATAGAGTTTTGGCTCCTTCCGTATCCCGGGCTGTCAGTATCACTGTTTGTCTGCGGGGTGATGACTTCTTTCGACTGCCGGACAGTTCCTCCAAAAACTGGGCTTCGTCTGTAGCGTCAGGAACGGTGGAGACCACCAGTTTCGCTTTTTCCAGATTTAAGGATTGAAAAAGTTCATGATCTGCCATGTCCCCGAAAACTGCATTTATGTTCTGCTGTTTTAACTTTTCAATCACAGCCGGATTGAAATCTACAACAATTACTTCAAAGCCGAGCCTTTCCAAAGCGGGACGGATGATGCTCCCCATCCGGTTGTGTCCGAAAAGGACGGCATGGTTTTCAGGCATTGATTGTTCTGCTTCATTGGTGATATTCGAACTCTGTTTTTTTTCAAAAAGGTCAGCAATTTTTGAGCCGAAAGATTTGTATATTTTCTCAGCATGGGTTATCACGTATGCCGAGGTAGTCATGGTTATCATGGCTACGGTTGTCAATATAATCAAGATCTCGCTTCCTGCCTGTTTGGCCGCAACTGCCCCGACAGCCAAAATCAGAGAAAACTCAGATATCTGTCCTACTGCCAGGCTGGCCATAAACATTGTCCTTTTGCGGTACCCCAAAGCACCCAGTATTGCCATTACGATTAATGGATTCCCGGCGATTACATAAACGGACATGATGAGAGATGGTAACCACATCCGGCCTATCTGCGAGAGTGTTACTCCGGCTCCCATAGACACAAAAAACCAGGTAAGGAAAAAGTCTCTCAAAGGTCTTACCCGGGAAATTATCTGTGCGTGTTCCACAGTCGCTGCCAGGGAAAGACCTGCCAGAAATCCGCCTATTTCTACTGAAAATCCTACCCAGGGAGAGGCAGCGATAGCAGCTACTGCCAGACACCAACCGATGGAACTGATGAAAAGGGTTTCGGTAGACTCACCCAGATAATCGACGGCTTGTTTCAGTACCTTTTCCGAAAGCCATACCGCCCCTGCCGTCATAGCCGCGGCTTTTACGGCAATAAGCACGATATCTATAAGGGTTGCTTGCCCGCCGTTAGTCCCTGCAAGGACTACTAATAACCCTATGGCCACAAAATCCTGTACCAGAAGATACCCCATGGCAATCTTACCGTGCAGGCTCTGGGTCTCGCCTTTTTCGGACAGCAATTTGATCACCAAAATGGTACTGCCGAAGGTCAGACCTATGCCCAGAAATACAGACTCTGCGGGACCGAATCCTAAAATTCTGGATATCCCCCACCCCACCAGCGACGTGATAATTATCTGGCATATCCCGGTAATTAAAGATACTTTTCCCATTCTCCGCAGTTCGGATAACGGTAGTTCCATACCCGCCAAAAACAACAGCAGCGTCACTCCCATAGTGCCTAAGAGCCGGATTATTTGCTCATTATTTCCGTATCCTCTCCACCCCGAAGCAGAAATCAAAAGCCCTGCGGCCAGGTAACCGATTATAGCCGGCTGCTTCAATGCCTTGGCAGCCACACCCCCCACTGCCGCCAGTCCCAATACACCAGCCAGTCCGCCGAATACATCTGTCATTACAATTTAGTGTATCAGGAATTCAAGGGTTTGTTCCAATACTGCCGGCAGAGGGCTCTCATATTCCCGGTAGTCTTTTTCTGCCGGATGCATTAGTCGCAGGTAGGAAGCATGAAGAAAAAGGCGCGGACACCATAATACGTCCAGCCTGTATGTTTTTCTGCCAATATACAGCGGGTCTGACACGATCGGATGACCGATATGCTTAAGATGCACCCTGATTTGGTGTGTCCTGCCGGTGAGCGGAGTGAGCTCAAGAAGCGCCAGCCCTTCTTTCTGCTGCCCCGGGAATCTCTTGATTATTTTCCATTCCGTTACTGCTGCTCTTCCTCCCGGTATTACCATCCGTTTACCGAAATCTTTGGGATGCCTGTCAATCGGTGCTGAGATAACCCCTTCTTCTGCTTCGAAATGGTTGTTATGCACCAGCGCCGTGTATCTTTTTTGGGTTTTTCGTTCCACAAACTGCTGTTTCAGATAATTGTACGCCTGTTCATTTTTCGCCAATACCATTACCCCGCTCGTATCCTTATCCAAACGGTGTACTATCCCGGACTTCCGGTAAAACTCTTCATTCTTAAGTCGTAAATCATAAATCTTTATTCTTTCCCCATGCCACCTTTGGACGGTTAGTGCCAGGGGGTCAACCGTTGCCGCGTCATTGACAATCATTCCCGCCGGCTTATCTATCACCGCCAAATCTTCGTCTTCGAAAATTATGCGTGGTTCCAAATGCCAAATGATAAATGATAATTTATTAAATTACTTCTCTCGTTTACGTTCACAATCCACGCACACCGTCGTTTCCGGCATGACCATCAGTCTGTCGGTATCGATCATTTTCCCGCATCTTTCACACACTCCGTATTTACCGAATTTTATTCGGGACAACGCTTTTCTAATCTGGATGATACTCCTGTCCAAAGTCTGCCTGAATGCCGATGCTTCCAAATGCCCCACTTCCTCTGCGGCGTCCGTATCGGCAGCCGCGTTGTCGTCCAATCTGGCTTTATTATTATACGGATCGCCCTCCAGGAGATCCTTCTTTCTTCTTTCCAGACCCGAAAGCCGGCTGGATAAATATTCTCTCACCGGCTCAAGTACTTCAGCCGGGTATTGTAAAACATTCTTTTTTTTCAGATTGTCCTTTTTTGTTTTCGCCATAAAGGTATATCTTCACTTATCTTCCTGCCGGCTCTCAGGTAAAGAGTCACTGCAGAGGCAGAATAAAACCATACTGCGATCCATTGTCTGACTGTCAACCCGGCCCAGTATATCTCACCGGGTTTCCATATTGCAACAGCTATTTGAGCGGTCGTCCACCACATCAGACAAAACAATCCTACAAAACCCAATTTTCCGCTTTTATACCAGGAAAATTTCCGGTAATTGTCCCTCACCCAGAAGGTAAAAAGCCATCCGATTCCCAGTACAAAAGCCCAGATCAGGTTATTGGCACTGATGAGCACAGAAAGCAGCGCGCCTCCTGCCAAAAACATCGGCCCCAGTTCATCCGCCCATTCCCAAAAGTCCCAATCCTTGGACCTGGTCCACCGCCATAGCTGAAATATACCTGCCGCGATACCCGCCCCGGATACCCATTCCCATTTTCCGAAAACTGCTCTGCCAAATCCAAAACCGACTGCCAGGATAATCAGGCTTATTCTCAACATAAATCCCAATATATCTTCTTCGTTATATTCCAGTTTCAACCGCCGCCAGATACGGAAAACAACCATCACCCAGAGTACAAACACCACAACCAGCCAAATCGCCCGGATCCACTGGTTTTCAAAAGCTTCCCACATGATTTAATATTGTCATAATATCATGCTAGAACTGCCTCATGTGATAGTCGCTGCCGCTTTGTTTAAGACACTGCCCGCTCCCCTGGCGCTTCCTGCCTCACTGGCTTCACATTTTGTCCTGGATATGCTTCCCCATTGGAATCCGCATGTCAACCGTGAGATCACCCGCCACGGGCATATCCTCCCCCTGTCCCAAAAAATTATCTACCTGGACCTTGTTCTGGCAGTATTCTTTAGCCTGGTTTATTCGATTTTTTTTACCTCCGGCCTGGCGGGAATGTATACTTCACTCTCGTGCAGCTTGATGTCAGTGCTGCCGGATGTGCTGCAATTTCCTTACTATTTTGCTGGAGTCAAACATCCGCTTATCACCGGTCTTATCGCCTTCCAGAAAAAACATCAATTTGATGTTGCCCCTCTTCCCGGCCTGCTTTTTCAGGCATTTATAATATTACTTTCTCTACTGATTTTATATAATTGAATATTGAATATTGATCATTAGTTTTTGACCCTCTCCGCATAGCTCCCGTCCCTGGTATCTATCAGCACTTTCTCCCCCTCATTTATAAATAGCGGGACCCGGGTGGTCATCTCGTTATCCAGCTTGGCGGACTTGTAAAGGTTGGACACGCTGTTGCCTTTTACCCCCGGGTCGGTCTGCACCACGGTAAACTCCATTTTCGGCGGTAATTCTATCCATAGCGGCCTTTCCCCCCAGACCAATACGTTTACCTGTATCCCCTCCGTCAGATACTGTCCGTTTTCGGCTGCTACCGCTGAACTGATCTCCAATTGCTCAAATGTTTTCGGATCCATAAACACAAATTTGTCCCCGTCCCGGTACAAATACTGCATCGGTTTTCTTAAGACTTCAATTTCTTCCACCCGGGCGGAATTGATGAAGCTTTTCTCCGTGGTAGACCCGGATAGCAGATTTCTCATCTTAATCTTGATCGTGGCTGAGCCCCTGCCCATCTTGATATGCTCGTATTTCAGCCCGGTATAAGGCTGGCCGTCCAATAGAAAAAACGTCCCGTTTCTGATATCCTGCACTGCTATTGCTGCCATATGTACCCGATTTTACTCCCGTAGTACCTTTGCATTCAAGACTTTTGAAAGCTAAAATATCTCTACTGCCGAAGTGGTGGAATGGTAGACACGCAGGTCTCAAAAACCTGTGGGACCAAAATCCCGTGACGGTTCGAGTCCGTCCTTCGGCACAAAGGTTATACTAGCCTCAAGATATGAACAAAAAGGTGTTGATTACCATTGTTATAGGAAGTCTGTCTTTAGTTTTATTACTTTTATCAAAATGGTATTTGGTGTTTGGTTGGTTATCTAACTCACTGTCTCTATTAGGTGTTTTTTTAGGTATTTGGTTTACGTTTTCTTTTTTGTTCAAGTCCTTAAGTTTGAGTAAAAAGGATAAAATATATTTGCTATTTGGCACATTCCTTGCCTTAGTATCATTCGCACTGGGTAGGTATAGGATGATGCTTTTCTTTTGGTTACCTGGGGTAATAATAGCTGTAGTTTCAATTAAGGTTTTAGGCATGGTACTAAACAAAACTTCAAACATTGTCTCCAACCCCCTAAATGACAAAATAAAAGAAATGGAAGAAGAACCGAAAAGACGTGAGGATAATCAAAAGACCTAACTGTTTTATGCCAGGTAAATTACACTTCTTGGAAGAATTGGGTATACACAGACTGTACTGAGAAAAGGTGAAGTGAGAAGCGGCGGCGTTAAGTAGCAAATGCCAAGTGAGCATGAAGCTGATTAAGTTGGTCCCTTAGTGTTTTGGCTTCGTTTACGGTATCATCAAACCAAGAAAGCAGGTTCGAGTATATTCCCGCTCTCTGCACAAAATTCTACTCCTCCCTCACAAACCTGTCTTCTTTCTGCCTCAAAGAGGACAGAAAATAAATATTCAAAAACATGGCTGCAATCGCGGCTACACCGGCTCCCGCCCCGGCTTCCGGCAGTCTGGAACTCAAATCCGCCATATACACAGCGGTGCTGTTCCCCAATATCAAAGCGGCTGCAGTAAACAACTTCAAATCCGGCCTCCCTTCATATATACCCATCTCTTTATATCCTTTTTCCATACTTATATTATAACACTATAGGTCTACTCCCCCTTCCTCTTCCCCTCCACCGAATAGAACTTTATCCTGTCTCCTTTAAAGCGGAGTCTGATGGACCGCAGCGGTCCGTTTCTGTGCTTGGCAATATCCAGAGTCATATTTTCCAAATCCTCATCATGCTCTCTCCACAAAAACATCACCACATCTGCATCCTGTTCTATCGCTCCCGATTCCCTCAGATCCGCCAGCTGTGGCCGCTTTATCCCCCTCGCCTCCACCTGCCGGGAAAGCTGGGACAGCGCCAGCACAGGAATTTTCAGCTCCCTGGCCAAATTTTTCAGCCCCTGGGAAATTTCGGAAACTTCCTGTACCCGGTTTTCCAGGTTTCGTGTGGACTGGGCCAACTGCAGGTAATCCACGACGACCATCTTCAACCCATGCTCTGCCTGCAGTCTCCTGGCTTTCGTCCGCATTTCCAGTATCGTCATCCCGGGTGTGTCGTCAATGTACAAAGGTGTTTCGTAAAGCTCCCCCATCGCGTCGGAAAGCTTGGAAAATTCATCCTCATCCAGCCGTCCCGTCTTCATTTTCCACGCATCAATTTCCGCCTGGGATACCAGGAGGCGGTCCATCAATTCCTCCTTGCTCATCTCCAGAGAGAAAAACCCGACAGGCAGCCGGTACTTAAACGCCGCGTTCTGGGCAATATTCAGTGCTAATGCCGTTTTTCCCACTCCGGGGCGGGCAGCCAGAATCAACAGGTTTGAATCCTGCATACCGGCAAGAGTATCGTCCAGATCATGATAACCGGTAGGTACTCCCCGCATACTGCCTGCGGTCTTGTGTAGTTCATCCAACCGGTCGAAAGATTCAGCCAGAATATCCTTTACCGGCACAAACACCTGCTTCAGGTGTTGTTGAGCCAGCGAAAATACCGTAGATTCAGCTGTATCCAGTATCTGGCGGACATCGCCGCTGTCGTCAAAAGCCATATCGGAAATTTTTGCAGCGGCGCCGATCAACTGCCTTTTGGTATAGCTGTCTTTCACCAGGTGGCCGTAGTGGGCGGCGTGAGCTGCCGTAGGTACTTTGTTTACCAGCTCCGCCAGGTAGGCGGAGCCCCCTATGTCCTTAAGAGCTTTGTTCTTTTTCAGCTTTTCGGTGACCGACACCACGTCTACCGGTTCTCTCTCCTGGTAAAGTTCTACGATGGCTTCAAATATAGATCCGTGCTTCTGATTGTAAAAATGATCCGGGCGTAAAAATTCAACCACCGCTACCACTGCGTCCCGGTCCAGAAGCAGTGCTCCCAAAATAGATTCTTCAGCTGTGTCGGAATGCGGGGGGATTTTTACTGCCAGCTCTGCCATTGACCCAAATATACTACAAATTCCGGTGAATACTTAACCATTAACTATTGTTAAATTGTAAAATTATTATTTCCTCTCCAAAACCACCACCTGCATTTCGGCCGGAAGTTTATCGGCCGTGATAGTCAGTTTAGGCACCGGCTGTACTTCCGTCTTGGCCATTTCCTTCAAAAATTCATCCACCCCGGCCAAGTCTTTAAACGTCTTCGGATCAAGTCCTGCCTGCTGATAATGCATCGGTATCACCACCCGCGGGTCAAGCTGCTTGACCACCTCGGCTGCCAGTTTGGCATTTATAGTATAAAAACCGCCTACTGGCACTATGGCTACATCTACAGGTCCGATTTCTTGCAACTGCTCCTGTGTCAGCTTATGGCCCAGATCTCCTAGATGTACCAGCCTCACTCCTTCCATTTCAATTACATAAACCGTATTCCCTCCCCTCTCCTGTCCCTGGGATTCGTCATGCGCCGTATGCACCCCGATGACCGATACTCCGCCTACTTCATATTCTCCTGGACCGTCAATTTTTAACTTTATTCCCGCGATCTTTTCTGTATGGTTATGATCTCCATGGTCATGAGATACTGTAACAATATCCGCCTGCAGATCGCGCGGCAGCCTGCCGGCTTTCTCGTCATAAGGGTCGGTTATCAGTGTCGACACCCTGCCTTTTATTTTAAAACATGAATGCCCTGGATATGTGATTTCCATTTTCAATAGAATACTCTTTAGCTCTTGTCTTGACAATAGAGGACCTGTCCGTTAATCTTGCGCCAGTCCCAACCCAAAATGAAAAAGGAAGTATTTCTAGCCATCGCCATTGGTTTCATCCTGGGGCTAATCATTACCTTCGGTATCTGGACAGCCAACAAAAGTCTCAAGCAGCTGCCGACGGACGGGACTCTGGCATCTGCCTCGCCTTCCCCGGAAACGACTCCGCCTCCCGGTACCGATCAGACTCCTCCACCTGTACCTACCGGA
>Ga0209518_1003344_pt1 | contig 13818 bp, 10 predicted proteins | sample RifGroB1_FD_183993 | JGI IMG/M metagenome (GOLD analysis project Ga0209518, IMG submission 183993) | Groundwater microbial communities from Rifle, Colorado, USA - Groundwater B1 (SPAdes) (version 2) | ecosystem: Environmental > Aquatic > Deep subsurface > Groundwater | place: Rifle, Colorado... | reverse complement strand
AACGGTCCAGTATCTCTTGATCGTTGTAACCTATCCGACGCCTGGGAACTTGCCGCTCGCACTCTTCTTTGGAAAAAATACATCAACCAACAGGGTTGGCAAACCCCCGGCGCCGAAATCGTCTTTTCGTTTGACAAAACCAGCTGGGACCTCATCGCCGTTGGTCAATATAATCAATGCAATGAGTGTAAAGCCAGTGCCCAATCACAATATCGCTGGGGTACGGGTAGATCTTACTGCGACGCCGCGATCTATCTAATCCAAAACGACTTCCCCTTCGGATGGCCGTGGCAAGGCGACCGATCGTTCATTCCAAACGGCCCCAACTGGTATTGTTGCTATAACAACACCACAGGCGTCTGTGAGCCTAATTAATCGCTCAATGAAACTTCGGGGTTTTTTCCGTCCCTCCACATTTAATAATTTTATAACAGCTTTCAAGAAATCCCCACCCTTCATGGTGGGGATGACCCGCCTGCTTAGCTACGCAAGCTAGCGGGCAGGATTGAACTCTGAAAATGTGCAAACAGAATTAAGCTTTGCTTTTGATAAAATCTTAAACTTTGCTTATATGCCATCCTCCCTGGGGAAACTCCGTCTTTTAAGGCGGAGAGGGTGTCATTGACAGAAAAAGTTGGACGTCTTTCTTTTATCCTAAATATTTTTAGTTGCCGCTACCCAAAACCCGCTTCGCACAACCAGCTTTTCACTCTTGTGCCGTTGTTACCAGTATGTGGTATTATTAACTTGACATGGGTGCATTTAAGAAACTGTTGCTATCGACGTTGTCATTTCTAATTCTCTTTGTATCATCCCTGTCTTACTTTTCCGCCCCTGAAGCAAGGGCACAATCGACTAACCCCTGGTACAACCAATCGTTCACACAGTGGTATACAAAAGTGTACGATACACAAACTTCTCCCCCACAAGAGATTTTTGGGGAAAGATATACCGCAGCCCAAGTCCAGTGGGTAATGTATAGCCTAATTGCCATGTTCCCAAACTTTGCCCAAACCGCAATTACATGTATTTTTAAGGGCGGCGGCGTTGACAGTTGTGCCGCACAAAATCCGATGGTGGCGATGGATACATCGACCCAACCATATGTCGAAAAAGGTGTCCTCGCAACGTTGTTTAATCCGAACCGTTCGTTATCGGGCGTCAACTACGTCCGCGAAAAACTCGCATCGCTTAGTATCATCCCCGAGGCACAAGCTCAAAATGCAGGTTTTGGCTTTTATGCGTTGGGGCCGGTGCAGAACATCTGGCAGAAATGCCGCGATATTATGTACGGACTTTTTGTTATTATCATTATCGTTTTCGCCTTTATGATCATGTTTCGCGTTAAACTCAATCCGCAAACGGTTGTCTCCATTCAGTCGGCAATTCCGAAGATTATCATCACCCTCATCCTCGTTACCTTCTCTTACGCAATTGCCGGCCTGATGATCGATTTAATGTATGTTGTTATCGGCCTTGTAGCATTAATTTTTACGCAGTTTGATTTTATTCAGGGTGGAAGCGGAAGATGGGAAAAGGTCTTTACATTATTAACCGACGGACCTGGGGGGGCCTTTGGAATCGGCGGAATTATCGGTTGGCTAACGGGCATCTTCTGGCCTTTTGCCGTTGCTTTCTTTCAAACAATTTTCTATCTCTTTGGCCTCGGCGGTGCTGGTGGTGTTGGTTTGGGAATTCTTTGGGGTATCCTGGCATTTTTCTTGACAATCGGTGTTTTTATCTGGCTTCTGCTTACCTCCGTAAAAGTCTTTATCCTTCTTATCAGGACATACATCACAATTTTAATTTCCGTAATTTTTTCCCCGTTTCTTATCGGGTTCGGCGCAATTGGCCCAATTGGCGGATTCGGAACTTGGCTGAAAAACCTCGTTGCAAACTTGGCTGTTTACCCAGTCGCGGGGGCGCTTTTAATGCTTTGTGTTCTTTTCCTTAGTGCCACCTATCCGGAAGTAAACAACAATCTACATAATTTCCTACAGCTTGGCGATTCGCAAATTTCAAATATTTTTAGTGCAACCACAGCCGGTGGACAAACGCGGCAGTTTTGGTACCCGCCACTGACCCTGGGAACGCAAAATTCAGCCACCGGATGGGATCCGCTGCCGATTCTTTGGACATTTGCAGCTCTAGCAATTCTTGCAATGGTCCCAAGTGCTTCAAATATGGTAAAATCACTTATGGCTGGAAAAGGAATTGAGGCACCTGACTTGACTGGAAAAGGTGGTTTGCTTGCCGGAGGACTTGGGTTTGCAGCCGGAGCTGCGGGTGGTCTTGTATCGAGAAACATTCTTACACCATTTGTATATAATCAAGCAAAGAGGGCTGAAGCGGGTGAGGGCGGCTTTTTCTCAAGATCAGTCTCCTCTTGGGGTGTTAGGCGTGGTTATATTCGTGCCCCGTCTACGACATTTGTAACAAAACAAGGAACTTGGTATGAAACCCAACCCAAGGGACAAACCCCAAAAAATCCTAACCCTCCATCAAAACCATAATAATTTCTGCTTCGAGGTGTCCAAAAGAAGGGAGACTGCACGATTTTTGCGACTCCGTTTTTTTAAAAATGTTAACCTTACAGAATTAAAATATTGTAAACATACTTATCTGGAGCGAAGTAAGCTACTTATTGTGGTGTCTTAAGGGTCCAATTGTGGAACATGTCCTTAACCGACTATCTGATGAAAAATCCAATCGCTCTCGCTTTGTGAAACACAATTCGTCCGCATCGCATTCGTCAAAAAATCGGCAACTGAAACAGAGTTCTGTCCAGACTCTCCTTCTTTTGTGTTCGTGACTTTGTTCTGATAGTCTTCCGAGCGGTAACCAATTTCACCATTCATCCATTTCGGTGTAAACTTTTGCCTCGATCTGGTCCTCAGTATCCCCAACAAATGCCACGCAAACGGATTTTGTGGTACACCATCCCTCAATTCACCAGGTTTAAGCTTGCCCAACTTATCCCAAAATCTGACAGTCGAATCTTCAAAAAAATCCGCCGTTAGTTTGTTCACATCAGGAATCTCCCTAATCATGGTGCTCCTAATTTTCTCACCCCTGACTGTGTCGAGGTGGTACCGACCCCAAGAGCCGGATGTGGGTTCACCAGCAGCCTCTGAACCTGTCCTAATTTCTGTATCCGACCAAGGAAAATCAGGGTTTGATCTGGACAGACCATACTTATATGATAAGTCGTGAAGTGAATATTCATCGTTCTCTGTTTTTTGTAAAGGCTTAATTTGTCCATCGTTGTCCTCATAAGTAAAACCCTTAAGTGTAACATTTGTTTTGGACTCGTAACTGTCAACAAGCCTACCAATTCGTCCAATACTTAATGGGTGTCCAGAATGCGAAATCGCCTTGTAGTCTTTCACCCTATGTGACTGTGCGTAACTTCGATAATCACTAAATTCTTGTTCTGTATATTCATAACTGCTGATAATATTTCCGTTTTCATCGCGAAACACCTTCTCATCTAAATCCACGATCCGGCCACGTTCGTCGTTTGCAGGCCAACCCCACTCGTTAGCCCGAACTTTATCATTATGAATCAACTTCGTTCTTATATCGCTTGCAAAGGGGGGGTTTCCAAAAGAATACTTGTAAACAATGTTTCCTTTTGAATCTCTTACCGGCTCTTCTTTCTCGTCCCCATTGTTATCTTTTACTTTTACAGTTTTAGCAGGTTCCACCCCCCATGCCAGTTTCGAAATCGTTCCGTCAGATGATGCCGCCCGCCATGCAGCAAACAAGACGTCAATTCGCTGGGAAGTCACTGTCTGCGGTGTTGATCCCTCCTTTGCTGGCAAAGTTGTTGTAATTTCTGTATATGGCAGCAGTGCTTTAACCCATGAGACAAAATCCCCCGTTGTCCGAAAGCCGTTCAGATAGATGTTATGGCCAGTGTGTTTTCCGTATTTATCTTTAATCTCATTTCCTTCGTCGTCGCGTAGCTTTATTTTCCCCCATCTGATATCTTCAATTGCGTTCTTTGTCCTGTCTACAGCACGTCCCCAAGGACTCTCTTTCTCACCAGCTGACTCTAGGCGATTACTTTGATAAAAACCGATCCAATGACCTTTATCTGGCTTGGGCGACCTTGAATTCATTTGCATCCAAGAATCTTCGTCTTCACAAGTCCTTTGTGTAAAAATAAACAGCGGTTCAAAAACTTTTGTCCTAGCATCATAATGATGGCGCAAGCCTTTTAGATCACCTATCGAATTCGACAAAGAATCCATTCTTTCCTTCTCTGCTTGGGTTTCTTCATTAATAAAATCATGAACACGATCGTCGTCTAATGTTTTTCTGTTTGCTCTTTCATTTGCCTCATTAAGGCGCTCGTAAAATCCCACTCTCTCTTCTATAAATGTCTGTATATACACGTCTTTGTTTTTTCGATAAAATTGAGCTCGCTCAATCGTCTTCTCCAGTCCATCCTCAACCGCCATTCTTACGTAACTTGTTTCTGGCCTATCTGTTGAGGTTTCAACGCTCTCAAACATGTTCTTCAAATCGACAATTTCCCTGTCGTCAATCCGCTCAGGCCTTAAACCTTGTTTTCTCCTTTCTCTATTGGATTTAAGTTTCTCCATATACATATCAAAGTCGTAATTCCCTGCGTCAACACCATTAGTCACGCCTTCGATCCATGCCAGAGCTTTTTCCAAGGATTCGCGCAATTGGGGAACATTTCCAATTCGGATAGCTTCTCTAAACTCGGTGATTCGCATTCCTCCGGGAACGGTGTAAAGATCCCGTGTATCCATTTGCCTTAAGAGCTCGGGGGTTATGTTTCGCTCTTGGTTTTGTGCACCACCTTCAGGTTGTTGTCCAAAACCATTTTCTTGATTATTTTCCATATCTATCTCTCTCATAAATTATACACCGATTTTACACTTTCTGAGAGGAAAATGCCAAAATCCAAACAATCTGTATTGCCTACATTGACTTTTTTTGATAGAACGTCAAAAATATCAACTTAACATGAGTGCCGACAATGGTATCGAACACAGGTCAGAAAGTACTAACTTTGTAAATTTATATAATCCCGATTATTTTTTTGGCATTTTTACTAAAGACAACGGCCCGTACAAATACCGGCTTGATAGTAATTTTAATAGAATAATTTCATGGAAACATGATCCTCTTCACTACCTTTCGTCCATGGTGGGTTGTGATATAACCAGCCGGCAGGATGAGGAAATTAAAGATAGATACAAAAAAATCTATTTTTTCGAATCCGACTTGAGAAGAACAACCGCAGCTCCGCTATCCAAACCGATAGTTCAACGCGTTTCTAACAAAGACGACATAGAAAGTCTTGCAAAAAAATATCAAGATAAATATGACAAGTATGGAATTGGTTTAGAACTCGTCCCAATAGAAACTGCCAAATATGTAGAACGTGACATGTGGGAATACGAGGAAAGAATTGCCCGGTACGAAGGTAAGTCTCACCCACCAAGGACAGTGACTTATTGGGACAATTTTACTTTTATTAATCGATCAAAAAAACAACCCCGACGTTTGGCTAGATTTTGGACCGACAATACTAGTAAGAATTCGCGAGTCTGATGGAAATTTGCTTGAAGACCGTGGGGTGTTTGCAAAAAATTTTGTTAGGTTTTTTAACATTGTTGACAAAAGCATTAAGGTTTTTTACGGGATAGAACAAAAAAGTCTTCCGTCAGAAAAAATTATCTTACAACCCGATGAAAGAAATATGCCTGAATACTTGGCCACTTGTTCTTATTGCAAAAATGATTATTTAACAAACCAAACTCTTGCTTGTCCGTCGTGTGGAGCCTCCAAACCGATTTTTATAACGAGAAAATAGCCTTTCAATACATTCATAAATAACATGTTTTACGCTAAAAAAATATTTGTCAAAAATTTGTTTTTTGTTGTATCTGTGAAAAAGCGTGTAATTGAAAAATATGATTTGGCAAGGCGCTTAATAAAATATTAATTCAAATCACTTTTTCACTTTGGGGAATACATTTGTTCTATTGAACTTTGTAGTTTTTCATCAAGTTCTTTCATCACCACCTCTTTTGGCTTTCTTATGCTTATTCTTGTGCTTATTCTTGAACCGTAGTCCCATTTTTTATTCGTATCGTTATGACAACTTAAGTATAAGCCAGATTGATCTCTAGGTTTTATTTCCGGTAGACTCCCCCAATCTAAGTTGTTGTTGTACCAATGCTTTCTCTTAATAAGAAAACTTACGGAAAGACTCCTTCCTTCTGGCATATCTAATCTGCACTCCTTCCATGTTTCTTGAAAAGAGTGTCCAGTATGGGCAAGAGTTGTCGTTCCGCCCTCGTCGCGAACACTTTCTAGTTCCTCACGCTTCTCGTTTTCAATATTTTTCCACCCAACAAAATGAGCATAGGAATTAAAAACGTCCCTATTAATTTCGTTTAAAACTTTCGGTATTTCCTTCAATAGCAGTGGATAATTGGCTGCTGCAAATTCTCTCTTCTTGTTTTCTTCCTCGTTTCTAACTCTTTCCCCAGCGGCAACTATTGCCGCTTTCCTTTCTTCTTCCTTCAGCTTTTCTAGCCTGGAATTTTCAATAAAATTTATTCCTTGAGTAACTTTTTCTCTTAACTGTTCATATTTTGACATGGGCTCATTATAACACTATAAGCCAGTTATCACCATTGTTTGTTGGTCTGTCGGCAATTCTTTCATACTATGAGTACAAATCCCTTTTCCTATTCGTGAAAAGGCCTCGTGATTGAAAAATTAGTTTCATAGGATAGAGTAAAAGAAAAAAGTTGTTTTATCTCGAGATCTACTTAAAAATATCCCTTAAACTCCTCCAGAGTCATTGAAGCTTGAGTTAAAATGCTGTTAAAAGTTCCTTTTGCGATTTCCTTATGGTTGGGAACAATTACTGTTTGAAGTTTACCTCTGTAAAAACCTCTGTATTTGATATGACTTCCCTTCTGTGAAACTTGACTAAAACCTGCTCTCTTCAGTACTTTTGTGACATCTTTAGAAGAGTACAACTTAGGCATAAATTTGTTTTATTTCAGTATTTTGGGGAATTATTGAATGGGGAATTTCCACGCCTTCGTCCTCCAACAGAAGATCCAAGGCCTCCTGAAGGTTTTTTACTGCATCATCTTTGGTTTTACCTTGGCTTGCCAATTCAAACCCTAGGGTTTTTGCTACAAACCATTTCCCCTCTTTCCAAACAACAACAGGTAACATTTTCTTTATCATAATATAAATATTATATCACCGATTTTACACTTTTTGGGAATAATTTGCATTGCAACAACAATCTTTAACCCTTTCACCTTTTTACTCTTTCGCCTTCTTATCTTGTTCCGTGAAAAAGCCAAGTCATTGAAAAATAGATTTCATGGGATAGAGTAAAAGAGTGGAAGAGTGTAAGAGCGGGAGTAAATACAAATTTATGCAAGACAAACAAAGTTACAAAAAGTTAATTGTTTATCAAAAGTCAAAAGAGTTGGTGCTTTTTGTTTATGAGATTACAAGAGAGTTTCCCAAAACCGAGGAGTATGTACTTTTACCCCAAATGCGAAGGGCAGTAGTTTCCATAATGGCGAATATTGTAGAAGGTTATGCAAAAAGTAGGAAAGAGCTTATAAGATTTCTTTCAATAAGCATTGGATCGTTAACAGAATTAGAGGTCTATCTCGACCTTTGCCTTGAACTAAATTACCTTAAACAAAAACGGTATGATAAAGGTTATAATTTACTTATTGAAGTAAAGAAACTTTTATATGGTTTTCAAAAATCTTTGAGGAACGGGGTGTAGAATAGTTATATCGCTTACACTCTTCTACTCTCCCGCTCTTCTACTTTAATATATGGAACAACATCCAATTCCACAACAAATAGCTTCGTATCAGTTCAAACTGGTTGGCGACATGACCTTAAAGCAGTTTGTCCAGCTTGCAGCTGGGGCATTAATATCGCTTCTTTTGTATGCCTCGCCCCTCCACCCCTTTATTAAATGGCCTCTAATTATCGTCTCGTTTTTATTCGGTGTTGCTTTGGCATTTCTTCCCATCGAGGACAGACCATTAAGCACCTGGATTTTTATTTTCTTTCGTTCAATTTACTCACCGACTTATTTTGTCTGGAATAAATCAAAAAAACCGATTAATTATTTCATGCCAGAAGAAACATCTGCAAAACCAGCCTCTATTAAAATTGCTGACAGAAAAGAGAAAGTCCAAGAGCTTCTTAATCCGGTAATTAAAAAAACTGAAGTGACGAGCAAGCTCGAAGAAAAAGAAAAAACGTTTCTTACCAAGCTTTCGCAAAGCTTCATTGCCCCAAACACTACGGTTGTTATTTCAACCACTCCGATGCATACTTTTGTTTCTAATCCGCAAGCTCAACCATTCATACCAACCCAACCACAACCTTTTGTCCAAAAAGTTCAACCCGTAATCACACAGCAGACAAGCGTCCGGCCGACAGTTGTCGTTCCTACTCCACCCAAAGCTGGGTTTGATAAAATACAGGGTTATCAAATCACACAACCAGGCGCGCAAAGTACAAACGGCGGGGCATTTTCGGGAACAACCAAGGTTATACCTATGACATATCCAAAACAGGATGTTCAAAAAACTGCAACCACACGCTTTTCGCAAGACGTAATTCCACCGCTTCCAGCAACAAGGGAAAACGTTGTCGTCGGCCAGGTTCTTGACCAGTTCGGACAGACCGTCGAGGGTGCAATTTTGGAAATAAAAGACGTTGACGGAAGGCCTGTCCGGGCGCTTCGCAGTAATAAACTCGGGCACTTTATGATTGCCACCCCCTTAATAGAGGGTGAGTATATTATTCAAACAGAAAAAGATGGGTACGAGTTCGAGCCGCTCAAACTGAAGGTCGAAAACAAAATTATTCCCGCTATTGCAATTTGGGCAAAGCTGGGTGGCATTAAAAAAGAGGAGGAAAAACCGGTTGAATTAACCGAGCAACAAAAGTTTATGCAGGATTACAAACTGTAAGGGTCGAAGGGCGGGAGAGTAAAAAAGTATAAGTAAATAACATTTATAACTCACGCTCTTACACACTTTTACTCTTATACTCTAAATATATGAAGCTACCATTTTTATCAACACCAGACAAACCGTTATACGACACGACACAGGACCGCATCCCGATTGCGGACATCATCCACGACATCGTTCTTTTTAAAGACGGCGGTGCGGCTCTAATTGTCGAGTCAACGTCGCTTAACTTTGGCCTTCTTAATGAAATGGAACAAGAGGCGGTCATTTCTTCTTATGCAGGCCTTTTAAACTCATTTAATTTCCCCGTTCAAATTCTTGTTCGCTCGCAGAGAAAAGATATCGGAAACTATATGCGCTTTCTCGATGAAGCAAAGAAAAAGATTTCAAATAACAAGCTTATGCTTCTGATAAACGACTATCAGAGGTTCATTATCGAGTCGGTCAAGAAAAAGAACGTCCTTAGTAAAAGCTTCTATTTGGTCGTACCCTTCTCACGCGTTGAGCTGGGCTTGGCAAAAGTCGTCATGGGTTTGGGTTCAAAAAACTCAACAATTCCCTTTCCCAAAAGTTATGTCTTAAAAAAGGCCCGGGTTTCGCTCTATCCTAAAAGAGACCATCTGATTCGACAGGCGAGACGTTTGGGGGTTGAACTGCGGCAGTTAACAACACCCGAATTAATTGAGCTTTTCTATCATATTTATAATCCAATTCCTCCGCACAAGCGGAAGCGGACAGGATAAGATTAATAAAACTTATAACTCAAAGTCCCTACGGGTCGGTGACCCTCAGGACCGGAGACAAAAAGCAAAAGTTCAATCAAAAAGTTAAAAACAAATTTGAAAAACACCAATAAACGGTTCTATTTGTAAAATTGTAAAACAAGAGCAGGAGTGAGGAAGAGCATGAGAATTTATTTACATCTTTTACTCTTTCACCCTTTTACTCTTTTATACTAACCCATGAAACTTACAGAAATTTTCAAAAAAAAGAAAAGTGTGCCACGGGCAAATCCTGTCACTGAAACGGACGTTAAATCCCCCAGCGCCAGCGCTACCGGCCAGCAACAAACAACCGCTCAAACGTTCTTGAACAAAAACGGGGACCAAAAACCAACACCCGTTGTTTCCCGCGCCGGTCTTGATGAAGAAGATCTGGATATTTTAGCCAAGCAGGGCAGCACCAAACCTGAGATTGTCGACCCCAACAAAGCCGTGGCTGATGGGATGACCGTTCTTGACGTGGTTGCCCCAAAAACTTTTGAGATCGATTTTGACTATATCAAAATAAACGGGGTCTACTTTCGGACTCTTTTTGTTTCAGGCTACCCACGCTTTGTTTCCCCGGGGTGGTTGGAACAGATTATCAATTTCGACAGCTCTCTTGATATTTCTTTCTACGTCTACCCTGTTGAGGTTAAGGGTGTTTTGGAAGATTTGCGTCATAAGATTGCCGAAATGGAAGCTGAAATTGCAACCGACCTTGAGCGTGGGCGTATTGTAAACGCCACAACACAAGCAAAGCTTGATGATGCACAACTTCTTCAGGAGGAGTTGGTGAAAGGCTCCGAGCACTTTTACGAATTTGCTTTCTATATCACTATCCCTGCACAGGATTTGGAAGATTTAAACGACATTACAAAGCAGGTTCAGGCAACATTGGGGTCACTTCTTGTTAGTGCGCAAGCAGCAACCCTTGATATGGAAAACGGCTTTTACTCAACCCTTCCCTTTGCAGCCGACAGGCTTTCAATTACACGAAACATGGATACCACTTCGCTTTCAACAACGTTTCCACTAACTTCCGCAGAGCTTTCATCCGACAGCGGAGTGTTGTATGGAATTAATCCTCTGAACGAGTCGTTTGTCATTTTTGACCGCTTCTCGATGGAAAACTCAAACATGGCTATTTTTGCCACATCTGGTGCCGGAAAAAGTTATTTCGTCAAACTCGAATCTCTACGTTCGTTAATGTTGGGAACAGAGGTGATTATCATTGATCCCGAGGCTGAATACAAAGATCTTTGCGCTGCCGTTGGGGGACAGTACATCACTTTCTCGTATAGCTCACTGTCGAAAATTAACCCCTTTGATTTATCACAAATTTACGAAGAGGGAGAAAACCAGCTCGGATTAAAGGTGCTTTCGCTACACGCCTTATTTAAAGTAATCATGGGCGCGCTTAATCCGATGCAAGAGGCTCTTTTGGACCACGCACTGGTCGAAACATATCGCGCAAAGGGAATTACTCAGGACCCGGCAACACAAAAGAAAGAACCTCCGCTGATGGAGGATTTATACAAAATACTGGTCGGAATGGAAACCGAACCAGCACTTGATCTGGCGGCAAGAATTGAAAAATTTGTCAAGGGAAGCTTCATCGGTATTTTTGATCAACAGACCAACGTCGAAATCAATAATCCTTTCACCGTCTTTTCCGTACGCGAAGTGCAAGATGCCCTGCGGCCAATCGCAATGTTCATCATCCTTGAGTTTATCTGGACAAAAGTAAAGAGAGATCTTAAAAAGCGACTTCTTGTCGTTGACGAGGCGTGGCACATGATGCGCTACCCCGACTCGGCACAGTTTATGTGGTCGATCGTCAAAAGAGCACGCAAGTACTACTTAGGGTTGACTACAATCACCCAGGACGTCGAAGATTTCTTGACTCAAGATATCGGAAAGGCAATCGTCACCAACTCGGCAATTAGACTTCTTCTCAAACAGTCGCCCGCAGCGATCGACAGGGTTGCCGAGGTTTTTTATCTCTCTCAGGGAGAAAAACAGCTTTTGCTCGGCGCCAACATTGGTGAAGGAATTTTCTTTGCCGGCAACCACCACGTTCCAATCTATATTGTCTCTTCTCCCGAAGAACATAAACTAATTTCAACCAAACCTGCGGACGTGATAAGAAAACAGCAGGAAGAGGCTTTAGCGAAAAAAGAAAAAGAGAAAATTGATGCCGCCCCGGTTCTACAAACAAATAAAACAGTTGCCTCACCCGATTTCGCGAAAAACGCTTCGGTTGTCGCAATATCCACACCAGTAAATATTGGAATAGCAACAACCGCCCCCCCCGACATTTTTGACAAGAAAGTTGACCTGACACAAAAAAGCCCCGCCGATGTTCAAAAAACAATCGCCAATAAACAATAGTTTTCTTAAATGGAAGATAACAAAAGCAATCCATCAAAACAAACTCAAGGGCGAATTGTAATTCGAATTTCAGACTCGATTCCCCAACCCATAAGTGATAGAAAAACAAAAGACGCCGCCGCCGCCATTGATGCCGCAACTGGACAAACCCCACTATCTCGATCAAATCAAAAAGCAATCGAGGAGACCGCGAGGAAGTTGTGGAGGATGGGAACAGACCCTGGAAAGTTAAAACAATCAATCAATAGTTCCTCAGCAACCCTGACAGAGAAAGATAAGGGCAGTCTTTTGCAAATTAGCGAAGAAATTGAAAAACTCAATAAAGTCTTTCCACAAACGACGCAAAAGTTTCAGTCACAAGTTGACCCAAGATCTCAGGTGGAGGTTCAAGAGCTTGCTGGGGGAGAACCACCCCACATTGTTCACGGCTTACAGTTACAAAAAACTCAAAGGGGTGTTCAGGTTGCTCCATCAGAAACCAAAAATCCTCAACTCTACAATTCACAGTATCTAAATCAGGCAAGAAGATATAGTGAATCACTAACAAACCATGCGCAACGACATTATCAAGAGTACCTAGTTACTACTGTTACTTACCAGGAGCCGGATATCGTACCGCCAAACATTGGATCAACACCACGGACATCGGGGTTTGAAAGCGGATCGTCGTTTACGCAAGGATCTGCCTTTCAAACACTACGAGACAGTTTTCAAAAAGTTGCGGGCTCGGCTTCAACATATGGTTCACAAATCGCAAGCAACGCCGTGGGCGCAGCAAAAATTTCAAGCCAAAATGCAATAAAACAAGGATTAAACAAACTGGCTTCGGGTTTTCAGCTGTTTCTGGCAAGAGCACGATTGTATGCAAAAATCGCTAAGTGGCTAATTTTGGCCTTTTTTGCCTGGCTGACAACTGTGATCATTACAACAATTATCTGGGGAATGGGGTTTATCGCCCTGACAATTGTTATTCTAATCATTATTAACTCCGGGGCATATGTTGTTCCACCGGGTGGTTTTACTGGAGATTTTGCATCTAATCCTTCTTCTGTTATCAGGGTAACAAAAACTGCAAATCCTTCGGGGCGCCTGCCAAACGGGCAACAGATGATTAGTTATGAAGTCAATATCACGTCTTCAAGTGACACAATAACAAACATCAGTGTTAATGATAACTGCGTAATTCTTCCAAACGGGACGTGTCCGCCTATGGAAAGCATCAGGGCGGGTTTAACTTCATCACTACCTTCACTCACACCATATTCATCCTTCACCGCCCTACAAAGCTTTATCAGCAGCGTCTCAATCGGTGGTTCCGATCCGTTTGTGATCACCTACACCAGGGCTTACAATCTTTCAGACGCCACCGCCTCAGATTTCTTTAACGTAACCGGAACGGTAGCGGGACAAGGTGAAACAGGCACTGGAAGGACTTCGTCCTGCTTCGGCAATTGTCCATCCGGTTGTTTCGAGTTTGTGGGAACCTGGCCATCAAGTCCTCGTTTCGTTCTTGAGCAGGCAATTCTCAATGTGGCAGGACAGCACCCAACATATATGGGTAAGGTTTGTTCAGCCGGTACAATCAGACTCGGATATGACGAGAGCAAGGTGCTCTATTGTGGTTGGTTTGCTAACGGACC
>Ga0209518_1003341_pt1 | contig 13825 bp, 15 predicted proteins | sample RifGroB1_FD_183993 | JGI IMG/M metagenome (GOLD analysis project Ga0209518, IMG submission 183993) | Groundwater microbial communities from Rifle, Colorado, USA - Groundwater B1 (SPAdes) (version 2) | ecosystem: Environmental > Aquatic > Deep subsurface > Groundwater | place: Rifle, Colorado... | reverse complement strand
GGGAGGGGACTTACTGGTAACGTATACAACCAGACCTGATAGTACCGGAAGTTCAGCCTACTGGTTTGTGGTCGGTTCCAGAAAGTTTATGCAAGTCAGAGAATAGTAAGATTTGGATATATTCTCTAAACTAGAAAGTGTTGGCTTCTGAGTACAGTTGATTTAGTCCTCTGTCTAGACTATCAACGTTAATAGTATCCAGTTCATCCTGAGCTTGGTTCAGCCCACCTTCATCTTGTATGTTCTCGGTTGGTGCGTTGATTTGAGTGAAGGAGGTTGGTCTCGTTTTCCCGGAGGACACCAGATATCCAACAATGATGGCGAGAATGGCGAGAATGATTATTTTGGTTGCGTAGGTCATAGATGGTTTACTTTTGGACATTTAATTAGTGTTGATATTATTAGTGGAAGTGGTGGTTGGGGATGGGGTGGGGATAGTCCTGATAGCGACAATGAGCTTGTTGATGGCCGTTCTGTATGTTTTGAGAGCACCCTTGACCAATTTCATATTGGTATTAAACTGGAGCAAGAGAGTTCCTGGATTTTCGGAGTCACAATTGAAAGCGGAGATATCCGCCTTGGCTTTGTCGAGTGCGGTTTGAACAGATGATTTTTGAGTGGAGATATTGTTGATTAAGGTAGTGTAATCGGATAGTGATTTTCCGGAAGGAACAACCTTTTCGGTGTAGTATTTTATGACACGGTTGGAGATTTTATCGAAAACCGTTTCCATGGTAGTAACGAGTTTCGTTAATTGGGTCATACGTATTTTGACGGCCGATTCTTTGGCCTGGCAAGACTTCATTCTGGCGGTGGTAACGATGGTTGTTGGTTTTTTTGAGTTACCGGCACCAACACCGATATTGTCTGGTTTCGTTGCCAGTGCTGGTGAAACGAGTATCAGAAAAAGGAAGAAGCCAGAGATAGCTTTTACCAAGAAACTTGATTTGTTCATACTGTAATGGTATGGCTGTTTAGAATGAATGTCAAATTGAAAGAAAGATACCGATTTACTTAGGCTACTGTCCTATATTATATTCACGAAAGAATTTGGACAAAACCTATGAAAATGAGCCTAAATTGAGTATTGACAAGGAGTTGGTGTATGATATACAATAAGTAGAAGTTGATAAAGACATGGTTTGATACGTTTAGGTACTATAATCAACGATGTACGTTGACAAGTGAACTATGTTAGTTTAAGAAATGAAGGAGGAAGACGTGAGTCAATTTATGTTTAGCTCTGGAATTGTTATTGGAGCGGATCATGTAGCGACTAAGAAGAACTGCCAAGATGCACTCAAAATGCTTCAAAAGCCGGAATTTTTAGTGGCTTTTGTGGCTGATGGATGCGGTGATGCAATTTATTCACCATATTCGGAGATGGGATCAAGACAAGGAGTTACAACTGCTGTTAATTACGTCGCGGCTAAACTGGAAACTACATCGAAATGGCGCTGGAACAGCACCTTGCAAAGTACAGGCTTCTGGGGAGATGTTCAAAGACACTCCTTGGAAAAAATGGACGATGCAGCCCGAGGAATGGGCGGAAACTACAAACAAGTCGTGATTAGTCATTTTCTTTTTACCCTGGTGGGGATGGTAGTAACACCCGATATCACATTGTTTGTGTCTCTCGGGGACGGTTATTACTTCCTCAACGGAGAGATGTACGAGGTGAGGCCAAACCCGGTGGACAATATGCCGCCATACCTGGCTTTTAACCTAGTAGAAACATCTTTAAGAAAAATGTCTCCGGAAGAACTGAAGTTGAGTGTGAAGAAAGTAGTGCCGACAAGATCGGTGGAATCAGTAATGATTTCAACGGACGGGTTGGGGGGAATTCTTTCGGACTCCAAGAAACGTGTACCGGGAACCAACACAGAAGTTGGTGGTCCTGAGCAGTTCTGGAACGAGAAGGATTATTTCGATAACACGTTTTCACTCGGATGGCGGTTGAACCAGTTGGCAACCGAGAAAAAAATCATCAAATGGGATGAAAAACGAGCAGAAGTACACCCTGCCATTATCACCGACGATCTTGCGCTGGTAGTGGGAAGAAGATATTAGACTGGAGGAAATCATGCACAGAGTTGCTTACAGAAATGGTGTGCGGATCTCCTTGGAGCCAAGCAAACTTGTTGGTAAAGGAGGAGAAGCATACATCTACGACATTGGTGGTGGTGAAGTGGCAAAAATTTTTAAAGAACCGGATGATCCAGACTTTGAGTTGGACCCGATTCAGCAAAAATATGCTGCAGAAAGAATTGCTGTCCATCAGACAAAACTGAAGGACTTCCCTTTCGCAAAACTACCTCCAAGAGTAGTGGTGCCTACAGGTTTGCTGACGGATGTCAACGGCCGTAAGATTTTTGGATATACAATGGAGTTCTTAAGAGGCGTTGAGCCACTGTTTTCATTCACAGATCGTGATTTTCGAGAAATGGGTGGAATTGATTGCAACATGATGCTGGAGGCGTTTGCCGATCTACATCCGACCGTGAAACAAATTCATGACGCAGACGTGGTGATAGCCGACTTCAACTCGTTAAATGCACTCAAACAGGGATCATTCGTTCGAATCGTAGATGCCGACAGTATGCAGTACGGCAAGTACTTAAGCCGGCTGTTTACGGCAAACTATGTTGATCCCCGACTATGTGATCCGAAGATGACCTCGCCGATTCTTTTGAAGCCTCACGATAAGTTGTCGGACTGGTACGCCTTTACGACGATTTTATTTGAGACCTTGCTTTTTGTGCGTCCTTGGGGAGGAATTTACAATCCAAAGGACCATGCGAAGAAAGTAAAGCAAGATGTGCGTCCCCTTCGCGGAATAAGCGTTTTTAATGCTGAAGTCACTTACCCCAAACCCGCAACTCCCTTGAAGGTGTTGCCTGATGATTTGCTGGATTTTTTCTTCCGAACCTACGAAAAAGGGTTTCGGGGAGAGTTTCCGGCTAAATTCTTGGAGATTCGTTTCGGAAAGTGTCCCAAATGCGGTTTGGAACATGCCAAGTCGGCATGTCCGAACTGTTCCACAGCATCCATCGTAACCCATAAAGTTACCCAGATTCGAGGGAGTGTTCGCGCTGATTTTGCTTTCCAGACTCGAGGTTTGGTTATCTTCGCTTCGGTTCAGAATGGAGAGCTTAAGTACATCTATCACGAAAACGGGAAGTTTATCCGGGAAGATGGGAGTGTAGCACTCGAAGGAGACTTGGATTCTAACATGCGCTACCGGTTGCAGGGAAAGAAAACCGTTCTGGCCAAAAATGGTCGGATGGTAGTACTTGAAGCCGGAAAGGTGATCGAAAATGTCCCGGTCGATAGCTATGGAAACCTGCCATTGATCGATGCCAACTCAAAACATTGGTACTGGTCCAGCGGGGGAATCTTATATCGAAATGAAGCTATTGGGCCGGAGATTGTGGGCTCGGTACTTGAGGGTCAAACGCTCTTCTGGGTTGGGGAGAATTTCGGTTTCGGTTTTTACCGGGCCGGAAGCCTTACCCGAGCTTTTGTGTTTGATGCCGATAGATCCGGGATAAATGATACGGTGAAGATTTCTCCTGTGAAGGGTCAGCTAATTGATTCTACTTGTGTATTTACCGGCTCTAAGGCATGGTTTATGACCACGGAAAAGATTGGGTCTAAAATCATGAACCGGGTGCAGGTGATCAATAGCGATGGGGGAATTGAAGCAAGTGCGGAGGCCGAAATGGGAGATGGTTCATGGTTGGGGAAGATCCGGGGTAAGTTGCCGGTCAGTAATTTCGTGTTGAGTGCAACAGACCAGGGGATGGTTCGGGCCGAGATTGTATCCGGCAGAATTGTCCAAACTAAGGAGTTTCCCGATACAGAGCCATATCTAGACGAGAATTCCTTCTTGCTTTCAAGTTCGGGTGGTGTTTTTGTAATTCGTAAGCACGAAATCGTGAAACTCTCGATCCGATAACGAATTAAAAGGAGAATAAAATGTCCAATTTGCCTATGCCTGCTCATTATGATCCGAAGAAAGTTAACCAAGTTTGGGAACCGAACTATGAAATGTTGGCCGCCGAAGCTCCGAAATGGGCTAAATGGTACGGAATCAAACCTGCGTCGAAAGACAAGGTGCGCTTTGGTGTAATGGCGATCGATAACCAGAACACCTTCTGTATTCCCGGCTTTGAATTGTTCGTTGGTGGACGCTCGGGCACCGGGGCTGTGGATGATTCACGCCGATTTGTGGAGTTTATCTATCGCAATTTGGGTTCCATCACAGGATTTGAAATTACAATGGATACCCACACTACTCAACAGATCTTCCACGCGATGTGGTTGGTTGATGCTAAGGGGAATCATCCTGCGCCCTACTCTGAAGTCAGCACGGCTGATATCAAGTCCGGTAAGTGGATGGTAAATCCGGCAGTTGTTTCCCGTGTGCCTGGTGCAAATTATGCCTGGTTGCAGGGACATCTGTTGGATTACAATTCACAGCTCGAAGCTGCAGGTCGTTACAAACTCACCATTTGGCCGTACCACGCTATGCTTGGTGGTATTGGTCACGCGCTGGTTGCCTCATTCCATGAGGCCGCGATGTTCCACAGCTTCGCTCGCGAAGTGGATGCACATACTGAGATTAAGGGTGGTAACGTCTTGTCCGAGAATTACTCGGCTTTACGCCCAGAAGTCTTGTTTGCCATGAAGCAGGCGATTGCGCAGAAAAGTACGGGATTCGTTAAGTCTTTGATGGCTTACGATTACCTGGCGATTGTTGGTCAGGCCAAGAGTCATTGCTATTCCTGGTCTGTTGACGATTTTCTGACTGAAATTGTGGCTGTGGATCCGTCTTTAGCAAAGAAGGTCTACTTGGTCGAAGATTGCACAAGCCCGGTGGTTGTACCCGGCGTGGTTGATCACACCGACAATGCCAACGCTGCTTTTGCTCGCTTTGCAAAGGCCGGCATGAACATTGTGAAGTCGACTGATCCGATCGAATCTTGGCCCGGGATCAAGCTGTAAGTCTAAAATTTAAATTTCGAACAAGGAGAAAACAAAATGGCTAATTCTAAGAGTGGTGTGGCAAACATTCAGACACTGTTTTCGAACGCTAACGCTGAGGGCAACCTGTCTTCAGCGGCTCAATCAATTCTGTCTATCCCCGATATTGCCGCGCAGATCAATGCGGCCATGGGTGTACCGGCAGTGGACGTGCATTCGTCTGAGGTTTTCGTCTGTACCCTGCTCGTGGACGACTCCGGCTCGATTGCCGGTGCCGGAAATGAACAGCTCATCCGCGATGGTGTAAACCTGGTACGGAGTGCTCTGATCAAGAGCGATGCTCGCAAATCGATTTTGATGTGCGTGCGTTACCTGAACGGACAAGTGGTGATTCCTTTCACCCCTATTGAACAAGTTCCGCTTTTGGACAGCAATAATTATCGGGCGAATGGCGGGACTCCGCTTTACGATATGACCGTGGTCGCTTTGGGTGATGTGCTGGCCAAGACTCAGGAATTTTCGGACCGTGGTGTGCCCGTCCGCTCCGCGACGATGATCGTAACCGATGGTCACGATGAACACAGTCACCGCATCCGCCGTCCTGAAGAAATCGTCGACATCATGCGCGATGTGCTTCAGAGCGAAACACACATTGTGTCCGGCATGGGCATCCAGGATAACGTGGGTACCGACTTCCGTGACATCTTCAAGCGGATGGGTATCCAGGATAAGTGGATTCTTACTCCGGCCGCAACCGAACACGATATTCGTCTGTGCTGGGGAACTTTCTCTCAGACTGCCGCGCGCGGATCACAGGGTGCGGCTGCCTACTCACAGACTCAGCTTGGTGGTTTTGGACAACCGTAGTTCTCTTTAGTCCTATCTTGCCCCGATGTAAAAGTCGGGGCTATTTTTATGGAAAATAATCTAGGTATTGAGTATCAGATGTAATATTTGTTATATTTTAAGTAGATGGAAATTGAAATATCGATTCAAAACACTGACCTTGAGGGAGTGCTGGAAATGCCTAGACAAAATATTGGTTTGGTGATTTTTGTGCATGACAGTGGGAGTGGAAGAAAGTCAGAAAAGAACTCGCTTGTCACGAAAGAGTTGCAGAGATTGGGAATGGGCACTTTGCATTTTGATCTGTTAACTGAAAAGGAGAGTGGGAGAAAAGAAAATAGGTTTAATATAGAAATGCTGACAGAAAGATTGATTGCAGTAACTAAATGGTGTTTGGAAAACGAAAACCTGAAGGAGTGCTCTTTGGGTTATTTTGGAGCTAGTACTGGATCTGCCGCGGCTCTTTCCGCAGCGGCATTTTGGGGAACTAAAATTAAGGCAGTAGTCACCCATGGCGGACGACCAGATTTGGCGATGGATGTTTTGGATCTAATCGAGTCTCCAACCCTTTTGATTGTTGGCGGAGAAGACAAGGGGATGATAAGTTATAACCGACTGGCATATCAAAAACTCGGGTGTATAAAAAAGTTGGAAATCGTGGCTGGGGCGACGCATCTATTTGAAGAGGATGGTGCTATGGAGAAGTTGTCTGATTTGACAACTTTGTGGTTTACGAAGTACTTATAGTTACTTGAGAAAATTATGGAGGATGGAGTATCCTCCCAGAGCGAGAATGACAGAACCAAAGAGGTTACTTAGGATAGCGGTCCAGAGGTAACGCCAGTAGGGAACGTGGTAGACACCTGCGGTAATAGAGACAACCTTTCCACCTACTTGGGGGACAAAGCGACCCAAGAAGAGGAAGGCAATGGAGTCGGCCGGAAATTTATTGAGACCAAAGGGCATGGTTTTCTTTTGTTTGTCAAAATCAGCGATGTGGCCAATACCTTTGCCGATGAAATATTCGATGGCGGCAGCGAGATTGTTTCCCATCCAGGAAACCAACACTCCGACAAAGGGACCGAAGACGGCTCCGTTTAGGATGACAATTGGATCTGTCGGTATTGGCGTAGCTGACAAAACTCCCATTAATAAAACGGAGAAAAGTGGCCCTGTAATTCCAGTGGTGGGGATCATCTGTTCTAAGGTCTTAAAGTCTCTCCGAAAATAAATTAGCAAGGCGATTGGGAGACCAAAGGTAAGGGCGATAAGAATAATGTTACGGAGAGATTTGAATATCTTATTATTCATTGGTTATTCCATTATATTAAAATTATTAACGGAATGGTGGCTTTGACCTTACATTTGCGAGTAGGGTAAAGATTGTGTAGAATGAAATTGTTAATAATAAATAAAAAAATGAGAAGGCCTGCCAAAAAAAATAATAGAGGTTTGTTAGCAGCGGTGGGAGCTGCGGTCCTTGGTGTCGCTGCTGGAGCCACGGCTGTGTTTATGTCCAAGAAAGAGAATCGAGAAAAAGTGCAAAAGACAGTTGGGGTAGCTATAAAGAAAGGTAAAACTGAAGTAGCTAAAGCCAAAAGGAAAGTCGTCGCCACAAAGAAGAAGCTTTTGAGAAAATAAAAAGGAAGACGGAGATAGGGTCTGGCAAAGCCCTATCTTTTTTTGACAAGAGGAAAAAGGGTTTATGCTTTCATGGTGAGCAATACGACTAGGGCCAGAACGATACGATAAATGGCAAAAGGAGTGAAGTTGTTTTTTTGGACATATTCAATAAAGAATTTGACGGCGATGATGGCCGAAAAGAACGAGAAAAAGCACCCAATCAGCAGCAGAGAATATTCTTGACCAGAAAAAACCAGCCCGGATTTTAGAAGATCGTATCCTGTGGCGGCAAGCATGGTGGGGATGGCCAGAAAAAATGAAAACTCGACGGCCTGTGCACGAGACATTCCGGTACCGAGGCCACCAACGATAGCGGCAGCCGAACGAGAAACTCCTGGTATGACTGAGATGGATTGAAAAAAACCAATAGAAAAAAGTTGTTTGAGAGAAAGATCAGAATGTTTTTTTTGGCCAAAATTAAGTCTTCTTGATTTGTCGACAACAAGAAGTATGATTCCTCCGAAAAAGAGAGCATATACAGTAACGAGTGGGTTCCCAAGAAGAGTGTTGCGAATTAATTTGTAAAGAAGAAAACCGATAAAACCGGTTGGAACAAAAGCGATGAGGCTTTGTTTCCAAATCATGACCTGAGAAAAAAGTATTTTTCTGTAGAACCAAACAACGGCCATAATTGCAGATAACTGTATAACAATGTCAAAAGTTTTAGTAAATTCAGAAGTAGTAATAATAAGATACTTCTGAACAAGAATTAGGTGTCCAGTACTGGAAATGGGCAAGAACTCGGTTAAGCCTTCGACGATTGAAAGAATTATCGCTTGGAAAATGGTCATCAGCCTTCTATTATACGAGGTGCGTAGTGTAACATGAAATAGATGGAAATCACCTCCTTGAAAAGATCCGTTTTGGTAACACCTCCTTCGTTTTGGAGAATGGTTGGGCCGAGTTTTATACTTTTGGGGTTGGGGTTGGGTATCGGGGAACTAATTTTGTGGCCGTATTTAACGGCTAATTATGGATTAGGAATAATATGGGGAGCGGTAGCCGGCATAACGATGCAGTGGTTTATTAATTTAGAGATTAGCAGGTATACTTTAGCAACCGGAGAAAGTGTGTTTGTGGGTTTGACTAGAAAATCGGGAAAAATAATTCCGATTTGGTTTATCGTTTCTACGATAATACCTTGGATGTGGCCGGGAATAACATTGGCCGGTGCAAGGCTTTTTACGGTAGGACTGGGATGGGGAAATTCGGAAGTCGTTGGTGTGGTTGTTTTGCTCGTTATTGGATCGATTCTAAGTCTTGGACCGGTTCTTTATGGAACCCAAGAAAAACTTGAAAAAATTATATTAATATTTGGGTTGCCTTTTGTTCTAGGGATTTCCTGGTGGTTGGCGACAAAGGGCGGAATGAAGAGTTTGGCCGGTGGATTGTTTGGAAAAGGAGAGGGCTATTGGTTTTTCCCTGTTGGTTTACAAGCGTCGGCTTTTTTGGGTGCGATTGTGTTCTCAGGTGCTGGTGGTAATCTTAATCTCGGTCAATCTCAAAACATTAAGGAGAAGGGCTACGGAATGGGACACGGATCTGGCAGGATTACGAGTTTGTTGACAGGAAAACACGAAGAAATAAGCTTGACTGGGAAAGATTTTGAAATTAATAGTGATAGTCTAAAAATATTTTCAAGATGGTGGAAACTAACCAATCTGGAACAGGGGCTGATTTTTTGGATGACCGGAGTAATCGCGATGGTTTCATTATCTCTTTTGGCATATGAAACTATTTATCACAAAGCAAGTGGGTTGACAGGGGTAGATTTTGTAATAGCGGAAGCAGATATTATTGGCCAGTATACCTTCCAATATGCCGGAAAAATATTCTTAGTGATACTGGGATTAATGCTTTTTGCGACCCAGTTGTCAGTTTTGGGCACAACCGGAAAAATTTTGGCTGAAAATTGGGCTATTCTTAACATTAAAAATTTTGAATCAAGTAAGCTGCCTAAATATTTTTACAGACTTCTTTGGGGACAAATAGGGCTAATGCTTTTAGTCCTGGCTTTGGGATTTAAAGAGCCATTTCAGTTAGTGCTTATTAGTGCGGTGCTCAATGCCTGGACGATGGTGGTATATACGATACTAGTTTTATGGCTAAACACTACGTCGCTTCAGACAAAACTCAGACCGCCGGTATGGAGAAAAGTTGTGATAAAGGTGATAATTGTTTTTCTTACCGTGTTTGGATTATTAACGCTATGGCAAGTATTTTATTAGATACTTGATACTGATTGGTTAAATTATTCGGCAATTGAGGCTAAATCTTTAAGTTTTTCCAAATTCCGAACAACAAATTGATTCCTCTTGGTGGAGATAATTCCGAGTTTTTGGAGTTTGCTCATCTGGACACTAGTTGTTTCTCTGGTGAGGCCGATTAAGCTGGCGACAATGCGGTGGGTGGCCGGGAAATTGACCACTAGTTGACCGTTTTTGGTGTCACCGTAATCGTGGACTATTTGAAGAAGAACAGAGGCCACTTTGTTGATAGCACTACCATTGATAATGCCTCCCTGATTGGTCATATATAGAAGGAGAGAACTAAAGAAATAATCCATGATAATATTCGACATTTTTGGGTTATTGTTTAAGAAATTTTTGAACTCTTGTTTGGGAATAATATAAACTTCTGAGGGTGTAATGGCCTGAAAAAACAGATTATTTCTTAAATTCGTAAAATGGTGAATGACGGAGATCAAGAATAAAGGTTTAAAGATATTAAGGGTGTTTTCTCCAAAAGGGGCTTTGGTATAGACTCGGACATAACCAGATTTCATAAAATAGACGTCAGCTATTTTATCTCCTGGCTTGAAGATGAGTGCGTTTTTAGAAATTTTTTTGGATGGGAATTGAGAAAAGAACTTTTTTAATTGTGAATATTCAGCTTTGGTCATGCGGTATTATAACAAGCTTTCTTTTGCTCATGCAAGCTAGAGGACACCAATTGTTCAAGATTTAGGAGTAGTACCGTAGATTATAACCTGTGTACCCTGGTTGTCTTTAGTGGCAACCCCGGAATTTTTTCCTTCGGGGAGTTTGGGATCTGCCCAGTTGTAAAGAATGCCAGCCTCAGAAATCTTCATATTCACACAGCCGTGAGACATGGGGTGTCCAAAATTGTTATGCCAGTAGGTACCATGAAGGGAGAATCCTTTAGAGGCGGGAATCTGACCGTTTTCGAAAAACATGGTGTAGGGGACATTGGGTAGATAGTAATAAGTGTGAAGTGCGGCTGATCCGCCACTCATTTTGATGAACCGGAATTTGTTGGCAATCCTGAAAGTTCCAGTTGGGGTTCGACCCCACTTACCGGTAGAGACTAAAAAGTTATAAACCAGATTGTTTCCTTCATAGGCATACAGCCTTTGGTTAGTTAAGTCGACGTAGATTATTTTTTCGGCAGTGGAGTCCCCCAAAACTTTCGGAGGAATTGGAATATCTGCAATATATGGGGGAGGACTGACAGGTGTGTTGTCAAAAATGGCGCCAGATAACGAAGAGTCATGTTCGGACTGAACTTCATAATGATTGGTCTGGTCGGTGGTACGGATAACGAAAAATGAAAGGAGGATTACTGTGAGGCCAATAACCGATGATTTGTTCATACTTGAATTGTAACAAATACTATTCTTTTTGATTGATTATGAGAAAGCGAGGAACATCAAAAAGGTCTCTTTCGATTGAAGCTTGTAGTTTTTGGGGGAATGAAAAACTATTAAGATCGTGAGTGTCATCTATTTCGATAATGACGATACCTCTATCGGATAAATATTGAGGAATCTGTGTTAGTAACCGATTGATTGTTTGGGTGCCACCAGGACCCCCATCCAATGCCGATACCGGCTCAAAATCTTTAACTGATTCTGGGAGTGTGGCAATATTATTGGAAGGTATATAGGGGAGATTCGCCAGAATGATATCAAACTTGATGTGTGGATAGTTTTCCAGAAGATTTGACTCCTGAAAAAAAAGATTCTCTGGTGATCTCAAAATCCGTCCGGCGTTTTCTTTAGCCAGCTTGATTGCCAGTGCCGAAATGTCCGATAAGTAGATAGTGTAGGGAGTGTTTTGCTTGATAAGATAAGCGGCAACCGAAAGACCAAGGCAGCCGGAGCCGGTGCCAATATCGGCGACGGCTGGATGAGCTAAATTTTGCCTATTAATATAGTCGACGGCAAAATGAACAATCTTTTCGGATTCAAGTCGAGGAATTAATACTGAGGGGTTTACCAAAAAATCCAGTCCGCAAAATTCCGCATGTCCGGTAATATATTCGACCGGTTGTTCACCAATGGAATCAAGAGGTTTGGAAAAGCCATGTTTTTGGAGGTGGTTTATTTCGTATGGGGTAAGAGTTCTTTGGTTCATTTAACGCTAAATAAGGAAGTCAATAGTTTATTGTGAGCTATGGTGTGGAGAAAGTGTACTCTGAAGTGCTGACTGGTTTTTCACCAGCATCGATAACGATGACGTATTTGAATAAGGTGCCTGGAGGAAGATCTTCGACGCTGAGGAGATGGTTAGTTTGAGGTATAGTCGAAACAATAAAGGTTTTGATGAGACCTTCCGTAAAACGAACGGAAGTTCTAGCTGGTTTTTGAGTAGAGAAAGAAATAAGAACCTGAGTAGAGGAGATGGTGGTGATGAGCGGAGGAGTGAGAATCTCTGAGGCTTTGATGCGGTTTTCCTGAGTAGTGGTGGCCTGTTCCAGAATTGAAGGTAATAAGGTGGCAAGAGAAAAGATGACCAATATGGGTATGAGAACTGCAAAAGCAGATTTTAGAGGTATTCCCCAAAGTTTATGAAAATATATTTTTGATTGCTGAGCTTGTTTAAAGAGATAAAGCTGGTTCTTGGGAAAAAAATCCCCATGATTGTTAGGACAGGTAAAAACAGTGACTGTTTGAGGAACAGAATCATCTTTGATACCAGACATTGGTTGTCCGCATTTTGAACAGACAGGATTTGTAGCGGTGACGGCACGACTTTTAGGGATGATGGAGTCGATATTTCTGGTGGTTTCGAGAGTGAGGAAGTTGGCCAGATATGGGTCTATAAAGTGTCCGCCACAGTTAAGACATTCTTCAATAAAGTGGATGTGTCCATCGGAAGTTTCTATTTCGATGGTCGAAAGTGGCTGATGACAGTGCGGGCAGTCCATATATTCATTCTAGCAAAGGAGGGTCGAAAAAACATTTTTATCTTCAGCGATTCTGTTAAACTGGAAATATGAAGTTGAAATTTTTAGGTGCGGCAAAGACGGTAACAGGATCTAACTTTTTATTGACAGGAGAAAGTACTAGCCTAATGGTGGATTTTGGAATGTTTCAGGGTAAGCCGGAGGAGGTGGGTTTGAACACGGTAAAACCAAGTATTGATTTTAATAAATTGTCGGCAGTTTTGCTGACTCACGCTCATCTGGATCATTGCGGTAGACTGCCTTTATTGGCGCACTATGGCTTCAATGGTCCAATATTTATGACGGAGGCTACCAAGGCATTGGTCGAGCTAGTACTTCACGATGCAGCTAAGATTGCAAAAGAAGCCGAAGCGAAGTCAATATTATATACAGACGAGGATGTGGAGGTAATACTTAAACAAGTTTTGCTTGTCGAATATGATAAATCCTTCGATGTTGGCGACTTTGGTATCATTTTTGTGGATGCAGGCCACATCTTGGGGTCAGCCAGTGTTATTGTGAAAGAACGGTCAACGGGAAAAAGAGTGGTTTTCAGTGGTGATCTGGGCAACACACCGGAACCATTGCTTTCACCAACTCATTTCGTTAATAAAGCAAATATCGCGGTAGTGGAATCGACTTATGGTGACGAGACTCACGGACCAAGGAAAGAAGCGGAGGATTTGACCAAGATCATCAAGAAGGCAGAAATTACAAAGGGGACCGTTTTGATTCCATCTTTTTCGATAGAAAGAGCGCAAGAACTTTTATATTTATTTGATCAATTAAAAAAAGAAGGCAGGATGGATGTCAAAACTCCCGTTTTTTTGGATAGTCCAATGGCAATAAAGGCAACAGAAGTTTTTAGAGACTTTCCTCAGTTATATAGTAAGGACTTGCAACGACAAACTAAGAACGACGACCCCTTTGATTTTCCGGGGTTGATAATATGCGACACAATTGAAAAAAGTAAACAGGTAAAAAATTATGATGGGGTAAAGGTGATTGTGGCAGGTAGTGGCATGATGAGTGGGGGAAGAATTATTCATCACGCAATTAACTACTTGGGAGACCCTAATACCCAGCTGGTGATTGTTGGTTACCAGGCGGAGGGAACTTTGGG
>Ga0209518_1003340_pt1 | contig 13828 bp, 11 predicted proteins | sample RifGroB1_FD_183993 | JGI IMG/M metagenome (GOLD analysis project Ga0209518, IMG submission 183993) | Groundwater microbial communities from Rifle, Colorado, USA - Groundwater B1 (SPAdes) (version 2) | ecosystem: Environmental > Aquatic > Deep subsurface > Groundwater | place: Rifle, Colorado... | reverse complement strand
TGCTATGTCAGGTACAGGACAGAATATCTGATCCTCGTCAGCCAATACCCTTTCCTCGCAATCGAAGGAGGAGGAGGAGAGAAGGCTCTCGGGGATTTCAGGGTCACGACGAAGGCTAACCCGGCGGACCTGAAGAAGGCGTTAGACGACAATATCACTCCGAATATGAATGCGTGTTTCTATGCCCTGGTTGGTTCCCTGAGAAACAAAGGGATGCCCAGGGTGACTTACAGGTCAACGACGGCGACAGCCCTCGCGGCTCGCCGGACCTTCCAGGACAACTTGCCGCCCGGCCTTGTCCGGCCGAATCCTTTTATCTGAGGAGCCCGAGTGGTTGACATCATTGATGCGAAGACAAGACTCCGCCCGGACATGGGGCTCGTCAGAGAGCCGGATCTGCGTCGTGAGTTTGCGACGACCCTACAGGAGTGGGGATCTCATGTTCTTCTCGTCCGCGTCAACAAGAACGTGCATCATAAGTGTTGGGATCCGGTCAGACAACAGGCCGAGGGTCTTTCGGAATGTCCGGAGTGTTATGGGACTGGGAAACTGATTACTATCGAGAGGCATCTCAGCCGGTACTGGTCGGAAGCTCCCCCGGGCCGAGAGTCACAGGCCATGACCCAGGCGATCCCCGGCCTTCTGATGGTGGGGTACGAGAGCTTCACGTTTAAGCCAGTCGCGAGACCTCACGAAGAGGACCTGATCTTCAAGGTCGAGTGGCACCCGGCGGGGAATGTTCATAACCTGCTCGGGGCCTATGAGATAAAGAAGGTCATAGATTTAAGACAGGAGCAGGGGGTTCTTGTATTCTATAAAGTGTACGCATCCAACGCAGCTATTAACGCCGGCGCCGTCGAAGCTCTTCTTCGCCAGGAAACAAGGATAAGGGTCGTCGACTAAGTAGGGGGTAGGGATAAATGTCCGGATCGATCCCGAAAGACAGAACACATAATGAAGTCGTTGACTTCGACGCTGCGCACCTTCCTCCTGGTCCCGAAGGGATACCCCGCGCGGGTAGCACGGCGTTTCCGGGCGCGATCGATTCGTGGCCGGACCATCAGGATATAGAAGACGAGAAAGTGTTTGCAAAGTATAACCACGATCTCTATTGTGCGGTGATCGCGATCGAACGCCTCCTGAAACAGAGCATCATCGAGACGGGGGCGGTCCATCAGCACTTTCAGTTCATAACGACATATGAAGGGAACCCCGAAATCATTATCACCGATATACCGGACACGCCCGGGGGCCCAAGGTTCCTGACGGGGACAGTGTTTGTTGCGCGTCGTGGGCGCGTTCTCGAACTTGTCTCCGAGTGGACGGAAGGGCTGGATCTCAGGAGTATCTATCTGCAAGGGACGCACTCCGATCTCGTAAGTATTGGGGATACCATCACCATCGGCTACGCAATGCCGTTGAGCCTGTGAGGAGAATATAATGGGCCAGAACCTTCTGCGTGGCGACCGGGATATTCTTCCGGAATCCATCGATAACGATCAGATAAAACCCGCCGCCGGGATTGAGGCGACGAAGCTTGGCTACGATGATACGGTCTCCGAGCTTGACGCTGAAACAGTCCAGGAGGCTATTGATAAGCTGAAGGTTCTTCTCGACGATATGGAGTCCCACTGGGCGCCGCCGAAGGTCGATATCGCGGCCTTGAAGACGGTCCCACAGGCGGGCGAGACACGAACAGATAAGCAGATGCGTTATGTGGAATCCAACTTCTGCATCTATGCGTTTGACGCGGAGTCCGAATTGGCCCCCGACGATGACGACGTGATCCTTCCCGACGACCTTGATATAACCGACCAGGGTCGCTGGATCAAGATAAAGTCCGAGGTTTCTACAATCCCGTTCATAGCCCTTACTGACGTGCCCGGCAGTTACACAGGACAGGAAGGGAAAGTCCCCGTCGTCAAGGGAACGGCGGATGGGTTGGAGTTCGGGAAACCGTGGGTAACGAGCCACCCGGATTTGACGGAACTGGAATGGTCCGAGTCCGGTCACACGATGGACGGGCCGTTGGACATGGAGGGGAACTTTGTCAATGACGTGAAGGACCCCGTCCTTCCGCAAGACGCGGTTACGAAGAAGATAATGGAGTCGGCGGACGCTCTCGTGAAGGAATGGGTACAGACGAACGCGGTGTTCAAGAGCATCACACACGACGCGGTCATTGATATTCTGAATGATCCCCCGTCCGCCGCGGGATATGGCTGGACGACGGGCGATAAGATATGGGGCGAGACCGGCATCGTGCCAATGAGGATGCAGTTTCCCACAGCACTGGTGGGATATGCGGTCGGATATCAGCTATCCCCGTCGTATCATTCGCACATGAGGAAGACCACAAACGGAGGGTCCTCGTGGGCGGATGTCACTCTTCCGACTTATTATCCGTTCATCCATGGGATGTTCTGGGGGAGTGATACGGTTGGGTATGTTTCCGGAAGCGGGGCGGGCGTTACTATTTATAAGACTGTGGATGGCGGGGCGAACTGGGGAGCAGGAACGGTTCTTGCCGGTGGAAACTCGAACTGTATGCACTTCTCGGGATCTCATGGAGCGGTGGGTGGCAGTGCGTACGGGGCTCCTTATAGCGATGGTTATGTCAACTATACTCATGATGACGGAGCAACGTGGGCGTATCATACATTTGGCGGAGAGAACGTGTTCTCTGTGTTCGTAGTGGATCCCGCGACGATGCTTGCCGGTACTTTCTATGGCAGCATTTACAAGACGGTCGATGGAGGCCTAACGTGGACGGCGAAGAGAACAGGCGCAGGCGCCGGCTACCTTGTCTTCACGATCAAGATGTTCAACTCCATTCTATGGGCCACTGTGGGGGGCGGGAAGATATCGAAGAGTACCGACAACGGAAGTACGTGGACAGACATATCATTGGGGACCATGGCTAACATCAACGACATATACTTCCCGACGGCGAGTGTCGGGTATGCAGTCGGAGATCATGGCTTTGTAGCTAAGACGACCGACGGAGGGGCGACGTGGTATCCGATTCCGGTAACTGAAGACGTGTACTTGAGGACGGTGTATTTCTCAGATGCGCTCGTCGGCTTCGCAGATTGCGGAGACACGACTCGTACGACTACGACAGGCGGGGAGGCGGGAGGCACTCTTTCGATAGGGAAAAGGTACATCATCGATATCTCTCCTACCGGCGACTGGGGTCCTCACGCCGGCGATATCGCGCAGTGCAAGCAGGTCGCGCCTTCTGTCGATTGGGACTACACGGTCCCGAACGATGGGGACCTCTGCAATGTCCTCAACAAGCCGACGGCGGGGGCGAACCATACGTTTGTCCATAATCCAAACGGACTTGTCGACCCCGACCCTCTGCACGAGCAGTGGCTGGAATCGTCTCTGACTGGTGACTACGTAAAGAAGGCCGGCGACGATATGACGGGCGACCTCAACATGACGGCAGGGGCCAAGATTGATATGGGCGGCTCCTCCATTGAGAACTGCTCGGGAGTGAACCCTCCGTCCCCGTTTACCATAGGAGAGACAAAAGATTACCCGGTTGAATTTGATACAGACGCGGGGGTTGTGAAGGTCTACGACAGAGTAACGCCGGATAATCAGGTGACTTTTGCATTTGATTTAGCGAATAGCAGGGTGACATTTGCAGGGAAGATGACGACGGCTAATGGAGAGATACTGCACCCGACATACTCAGCTCTTTCACTTGAATACTCTGGCGGGAACTTTCTGATGTCATTGGCTCCGGTGAGAGCTAATGGTATCGATTATGATCAAGACACAGGCGGGGCCCCGGGGATATTTTCCTTCTTCTCTATAGGAGGAAGCCTTGAATCTGTAGTGAGTATTTCGGCGGACGGTACAAATGTGGACGTCGCCGTTGGTACGGGCGAAGTTGATGTCGATTGTGTTTTGATAACAGGAGACGTTCCGCCAGCCGATCCTATTCATGTTACGATGTATGTGTTAAGCACCGAGCTGTCTACGCTTTTAGCAGCTTTGGGAGGGCCGCCTCCCCCGGGGGTAACCCTGACGGTGGACGCGGTGTATTCAACGACGCTGGAGGCGATGGGCGCAAACACTACTTATACGCCACACGAGGAGAACTTGATCTATAGTGTAGTGGATCCCCTCAAGGTAGCGGGGGTTGCGGACCCAATGACTGACCAGGATGTCGCGACCAAGAAGTACGTGGATGACAATACTTCGGTTAGCGACATTGTTTCCGCAGAGTCCACAACCGTTGGGGCTGCTACAAATTTAGAGGTTGACAGCTTTACCCCTATCGATCAAGACGGGGCGATATATTACTACTCGGTACGCAAAACAAACGCCGCCGAGGCATGTCGTACGGGCACTATCATGGCAGCTTGGGTGGATTCAAGCCTGGAGTATAACGAAGTAATGACTTCGGACGTTGGAGATACATCGGCGATGACAGTTGAAGTTATTGAGGATACTGGAAACATCAAATTCCGATATACGAATACAAGCGGCGACTGGCGTGTCAGAGTAAAACGCCTGATCATATAACAGGGGGCTGTCATGGCCAAAGAACTTCTGGTGGGTGGGGATGTTATTGCCGGTGGGAAAGTGCTCGCCACCAAAGAGTTTGTCGAAGGCGTCAATAACCTCCACGAAGCCTGCCGTGCGCGGACCACTGCCGCTCTGGATGCGAATACATACAGTGCCGTCGGTAACGGAACACTCACGTCAGACGCGAATGTCGCGTTGGGAATTCAGGACGGTGTTACGCTTATCGTGGGTAATCGCCTTCTGGTAATGAATGAAGGGATTCCGGCAAAGAACGGCCCGTATATCGTGACCAATCTCGGGTTGGCGGGTGGAGGAGGGTGGCCCTGGGTCTTGACCAGGCCGGACGATTGGAAGCACGGAATGGCTTTCAGCCGTGGGGATGGCCTTGTCATAATGGAAGGGACAATCAGTGCCGATACTTTGTGGTCCGCAGAGCCCGCGGGAGTTTCTCCCGTTGTTGGGACGGACGCTCCTGTCTTTAACCCGACGTCGGTATCCAAGGCGTACGTGGACGCGGCGGATGCATTACGGCTCCTTCTCACCGGAGGAACGTTGTCGGGCACATTGACCGCCACCGGTTTGTTTGCAATCAGAAACACAATAGACGCGGTGATAGCGACCGCGGCGGTGGAAGATCACTTCTTCTCTGATACTATGTATATGTCTCGTAGGTTCAGGCACTTTGCTTACGGAGCCGCCCTCGCCACCTGTATTTCCGAAGGTCAGGAGAGGACGTATGCCAAAAGTGAAAACGCGTCTCTGTATGACGGCGGTGCCGGTTATATGGCGAATGTTGCTATCGGGGGTACAGTCACGGGGTCGGCGGGATATGATCTTGATGGGACCACGGACTGGTCTGTTACCTGTATTGTATTCCCATCGACGCCCACAAGCGCTAATCCCCTGACATTTGAGTGGACTCCGGTATCAGGCGGCGGGATCACTACGGCTGGGATAGCAATATGGTCTTCGGTATACATGCTTCAGGTCGAAGCATGGGCCGACGACGGGATCAACACCAACTATGCGTTGTCGTATAGCAATACCGGGACTTCTAGCGAGCTGACGCATATTGGAGTTAGATACAATGCTTCCAGCAAGACCTTCAGGATCAGTGTCGGGGGGAGGGAAGAGATATCGCTCAAGACGGGTACGATGGGGGACAGGACGTTGACTGCGAATACATGCAAGGTCAGCAATTCAAGCCCCAACGGGGGATTCTATCTTGATGAGCTTAAACTGTTTAATGTCGAACTAAGTAATGCGGCATTAAGTGCGGATTGCAACGGTGGGGCGGGGATAAAGGGGTCTGGTGCTACTGCTGGCATTGTCGGAGGCTGGCACTTTGACAACGATGCGAATGATTATGTTGCAGCTAATAACCTCGTCGTTTCCGGCGTGACGTATGCCGCAAGAGTGAACTATAGTTTGCATACCGTTTACGAAATAGAGACATTGACAGATGTCGCCGGTAACAAGGCGATTGTGAAAGTGGGAGATCCGGCTGGTAAGATCCAATTGAGGGGGAATGTCGCCACGGCGCTGATAAAGGGGACAGAGTACAACGTCCCGTATATTATCGAAGGAATGGCTTCGCCGGTTGGTTCTGTCACGCCGGATTACCCGGGGATCACATTCATTGACACAAATAACGACGATGGTTATATCTCTACAGGAACCACGAACACCGATTGGAAAAAGACAACACCATAACAGTTGTGATATAATTGGAGTAGGAAACGTCGGGATACGAGGAGACGGTGAATGGCAAAAACGCAGATCCGAAATAAGGACGTCGCTCTGGACGCCGGGATCCTGACGGACAAATGCAATGCGTCTGGTCAGAACAACCAGTTCCTCGACCCGACGCAGTTGACGGAACTCACTACGGGAGTCAATGCAGATGGACAGCACTGGCATTCCGCCTTCGGCGCGATATCCGCGCAGTTCGGCCGGAACGCCCTTGTCGGTCCGGGTCAGTTTATAGAAGCGTCGGGTGTCCCTACATCTCTGACGGGGATTTTGATGGCGAGAGACGGACAGGTCCTCTCGGTAGGGATAGCCTTATCCGAGAATGCCGTGGGATCGGATTGCGTAGTTGAGATTCTTACAGACATAGGGGTTCTTACGTCTGTCACGATCCCGGTAGGAAGCAGGAAAGCTCGTGCGATCAATCTTTCGGCGAACTTTACGGAGTGGCAGGAGTTAAAGTGTAGGGTATCCCAGGGCCAGGCCAGGTGTCCATCTGTCCTTGTGGAATTTAGATGGAGGTGACGTAATGGCACGATCAAGGGTTCTATTCAACAACGCCGGTACGGCCTGGACGGTGAATCAGCTCGGGGGAATTCAAGTTCCAGCGGGAGGCCCCGGGAGTCTGGATATCACGACATTCTTCACTGATGCCGAACTTTCGGCGGCTTTACAGAATGGTCTTGCGGGGGACCTCGGAGCCACTAAGTATCTGAGGATAGACGACGGGGTGTCGACTTACGATATTAACTCCACCGCGAAAGCCGCACCGTTTTACAACGCGGTGGCGCCTCTTATTAATAACCAGGCAGATGCGGGCCATTCTCACGCGGACGCAGAAGGGGGCGGCCAACTTGTTGGGGTGAACGCTTTGTCCGATGTTTCGGATATCGGCGGAGCGAACAAGATTATGAAGACGGACGGCTCCGGGAACGTAAGTCTCGGCGTCGGTATCATTTCGTCATCGGCCGTTTCATTTAGCGCCGACCAGATACCCAATGCAAGATGGGTACAGGAAATGGCCCAGGGGAAAGCATTCCAGGGTAACGTGGTGTCCGCGCGCGTTGTTGGAACAGCGGCGGCCGACCCCGGCGCCATCGGCGCGGGCAAGGCGTATGTCGCAACGGGGGCGTGGGGCGCGTTCGTCGCCGGAGATATCATCGAACGGAACGTCACGGACACGGGATGGACGAAACTCAAGACAGGTGCCGCAGGCGACAGGCTTATCCTCGAAGCTCTCGGAGGAGGGTTCTCAGGTGGCGAGCAATACAGTGTCATCGAGCTGGTTCTGCCGGCGACACCGACGTTTACCAAAGTGGTGTCCGCATCCGATGGCATGTACGCGATCGTCTCCGCCGGGCAGCATGAAGATAAGATGGCGATTTATGATGTGACTGGCAAATGGCAGCTGCACGATTGGGGTACGTCGTTGACAGCGGGGGATGGAATTGACATCTCGGCAAATGAAGTTAGCGTGAAGCCGGATATAACGACAGGGGCGACCGTTGTTCCCGTGGCGGTGAGTTCGGACGGCGCCGGCGTTACGGTTGACAATGATACCATCGTACACTCCGCGGGTGTTCTTTCCGCCGGTCGATCACCCTCGAAGGGCCAGAAGATGTTGCTCGCCTTCGGGAAGATCGGAGCAGTTCCGAATGCGACTTATCTGAGGTCCGTGGACGGGATCTTTGGTTCCGTATCGACGTATAGGATGATTCGGGCGGGCAAGGTTACAGGCATGTCGGCGCAATTGGGGACAGCGGGGACTACATGCGATTTCGAGATTCACAAGAACGGTATCTTGATGGATCCGACTGTGGATATCGCACTGGGCGCGGCCGCGGGCGCGGAAGAGACGGATGTCACGGGCGTCTATGCGAATAACACCTTCCTCGCAGGGGACCGTCTATCCGTGTATTCTTTGAATGTTTCCGGCGGTCCCAACAATGCCGTAGTGCTTGTGGAAGTTGAGTTGACGTAAAATCATGTGACGAGGTGTGATCGGTGGCTATCATAAGGACCTTTTATAACTCGACGGGCGCGAGCAGGATTATCAGCCAGTTGGGCGGCATTGTAGTTCCAGATGGAGATAACTATCCTGTCGCGGACATCTTTACCGACGAGGACCTGAAGCGCGCGCTTCGCACCGGTTTGCGGGATGAACTTTCCGTGCTTTTCTTTTTGAGGGTTGACGCGACGTCGGCCAATGATATCAATAGTGCGGAGAAAGCGGATTCGTTTTGTAATACTGTAGCTCCCTATGTCAAGGATCTCACGGGGTTGCCCCATGATCACGGGAACCTCTCAACGGGGGGCAAGCTCGATAATACCGGCGCGTTGTCCGACGAACTGGGCGTTGTGAGGATTCCGGCGGATACGGTTATGGGCGATGACGAGAATAGCGATCACGCCAGGTTCGGGGATGAGACATGGTACGGAGGAGTCCTGAGGGGCAGAAGAGTGTCTGACTCCTACCCGGAAACAAAGTGGTCGATAGACAATGACGCTGGTGCAGCGGATTTTGATTCGATAGCCGGCGAAGGGGCAAACATCGGTTTCACAAAGTCTGGCTGGCCGGGTATTGCGAATATCAAGGATATGCTCGATCACGTGGCTGATATCGCCGAGCAGTTGGGAGCGACAGGCCGGTTGACGCCGATAACCCCAGCCATGCACGCGGAAGTCGGGGGGACTTCAGTAGTGATCTACGCGGGGACAGGGCAGATAGATTATGCCGGGGGTCACAAGCACATCGCATGGGACGGGACCACCGTTGATGTAAGTTCGTATGCCGGAGGGACTTGGCATACCTATGTCGATGAGAACGGCGACGTCCTGATATCTTCCATAGAACCGGACAAGATGCAGAATATCTACCTCGGATGGTTCGGTTACGATGGGACTGTCGTCGGGTCGCATCTCAGCAGTTCCCGAGTCGTCACTTCGATTGTCGGTAACTTGTTTACCTATCTATCTCGTCTTGGGGGGTTCGTCTACGAGGACACGGGAGCTCTCGTGGTTGAGGGGGGAGACCATCAAAAGCTGGCTATGCCTCAGATGAAAGTCCAGAGGGGATTGCTTCAATTCCTTCTGCCGGGGCGTACCTGTTCGGGGGACAAAGGAACGAAAGTCTTCGTCTGGGGAGAACATTCGGATGGGGAATTACACCGGTATAGGTATTGGGAGAATACATGGGGAGATGACGGGAAGGTCCCCACGAACTGCTGGAATGATAATACGCAAGAGCACAATGTCTCGCTATCCGTTGACTGTTCTTTTGCTAATGGGAGTCCGACAGTTACCGCAACGGGGGATATAACACCGGAGATCGGCGCGGGCGGCCTGATCTGGCGTGACGCGGACGGAGAAGACTACATGATGCGGGTTCAGTCGTCTTCTTTTGGGGGCGGAGTAACCACGATAACCCTTGTCTCTAATTACCCGGGCGTTACCGGGACCAGCGCGGCTTCCGTATGCAAGGCTTTCCCGGATCTTGAAACTGGGAAGTGGACAAAGCACGTGGTCTTTCGCGAGATATGCCCACTCGGGGCTGTACACATACTTTTGGGCCGGGCTCAGTATGATGACGAACCGACCGCTCTTGCAGGATCCATCCCCTTTTACGATGTAATTACCGAAGGGTCTATCAGGGTGGGTTGCGTTGTCGTTCAACAAGGGATGACGGATCTCATGGGTCAGATTCACGACCTTCGCCCAATGGCATTCCCGTACCAGACGGGCGGTGGTGGTGGTGGTGGTGGTGGTGGTATAGCGGGGGACCATTCTGTTCTTCTCAATCTCGATGTTCCCGGAGATCACCCATGGGCGACACTCGTCAACGGTTCTCGAGATTTCACGGGCGTCCAGAAGTACGCGACGCATCCGGCATTTAATGCCGATACTCAACTTGTCGATAAGAAGTTCGTGGAAGATTCCGTCGCGGCCTTCCCCTCTCCGATTGAATACTTTTGGGATGGCGCGCGCCATGATGCGGCGTCTACGACCTGGCAGGAGCTTGCTACTCTGACTTTGACACCCGAGGCCGCCCAGAAGTACCTGATGGACGTGTCGCTGGGATACACCATAAGCGGGGCCTCTTACGATGTCGAGATCATGGTGTTGTCTCCACTGCTTTTAGCGATTGGGATAGATCAGTTCGCCACTTCTGGTGACTACATTTATCTGGACGCCGCCGAGGGTGACAAGACGGCGATCTTTATCGCGGGTATTTTGTTTAGTGTTATAGGGGCGGGGAACGCCAATAACAATAAGGTCTACGAAGTGATGTCTTCCACATACACAGGAGGGAGAACTCGGATAACATGCGATCCGATCACCCCCGTTGGAGGAGCCGAAGCGGCTGGTAGTTCCGCTATTATAGAGGGGTGGCCCGTGATCTCTTTGACGGGAAACGTTGTGATTTCTAATAAATGGGCGACTTTCACGCGGAGCAGGCTGCTCGACCTGTCCGCCGGAACCTACAGTTATAAGTTAAGATTCAGGAGCTCTTCGGCCTCCGGGACCGCGAGGGTCAGGAGGATTCTATTTTACGCCCGGAAGATTACTTCAGTTGATTTGTAAGGAGAGATCATGATAACTTATTCGTATCAGAAAGCGGCCGTCGACGCCGGTTTGTTGAAGACGCATATTAACGCCTCCTCCGATCTTTCTCAGGATGCGGACGGAGTGTCGTGGAGCGGGCCAGATATCTTGAAGGTTTTTTTTGTCAGCGATCTCACGCAAGGGGAACAGGTCGCGTTGGAGGCCATTGTCAACGCTCACGATGCTTCCGGAGGTGGAACATATCAGGCCAACCATTATAGGCGGACACCGGCAAACGGATTCATGCAGAAAGAAGAATGGTTCGAGACGATCGATGCGCAGGCTGGGGTTTTGACCGGATTAGCCAAGCGAATTACGTATACTACCTCTGGCGGAAAGATCACGGCATACATGATTGAGACGTTCTTCAGAGATGGGACCGTCGCCACGATAGACAGTTATCGCTGCTGGACCGATTCCAGCAAGAACTACATTGAGGAAAGGGTGATATAATGAGCGGCTTCGAGCAGGGTGTATATCCAGGCGGTATTCCGTATGACGGGGATCGTGACGCGGCGAAGCTAAAGCCGCACATTCACCGCAACGGCCTGTCCTTTCGGACCGAAGGGTTCTGGGTCAAGGCAAACAAGGCGGATCCTGCAAGGGGAACAGACTATTCTCCGCGCAACTGGTCGACAACGGTGAAGACCGAGGCGGCGCAGGGCGCGACAACCATTGCGCTCAATTCCGTGAAGGGCCTGGCGCGATACCAACAGGTTACCATGGATCGCGCGGGCACGCCTGAGGTTCACTATATCACCGCCATCGATGTTTCGGCCAAGACGATCACAATCCAGGAAGGGCTGACGAATGCGCAGGCGGTTGGCAAGACGGTGGATTTCGACAGGGTCCAGGTCACGTATGCCGCCAAGGTAACCACGATCAACTTCTTTGTGACTAACCAGAGTTCGACGACGGCTACGGCCGGCGCCGACATCAAGAAAGCGGATGTCCGTGTCCAGGAGGACGTGGGGTGGGCGTTTCACGACCGCTTTGATGGAGATGTCATGGTGCCTATCGGCATCGGATCCGCGATTGCCGCAGTGTCCATGTGCGATGAGTGTTATGTGACTAAGGGCACTTATGAGAAGATTGTGGACGCCGAGGAGTCCGCGACTTCGATTGACCCGAACTACTGGCTCCGGATAAAGTTCACATCCGCGGAAGACATTCCGACCGAGAAAGAACTTGCTTTTACTATCGGGCTATGGCGTGCGTAAGAGATGAAAAGACGGATTCTGATCAGAAGAGATGTGGGCGGGGCCGGTGACATCCTGATGCACCGGCCTTTGTTCAAGGGTGTCAAAGAGAGATACCCGGGATATGAGATAGTATTCGCAGTACCTGAAAGATACATTCCCCTCGTCCGGGATCACCCCTATATAGATAGAGTCATAAGTACGGAAGAGTCGAAGGGCGGGCGTTACGAAAGGACGTTCAATACTCTGGGGAAAGCCGCCGCATATGAGTTTTCAAAGGTTCCCTTCGTCGATAAGCATCGGGCGGAACTGTGGGCTGTGTATTTAAGGACGCAGTTGACCGAGTACGATGGCCACATGAATTTTACGAGGGACGAGGTGAAGTTTGCCCAGAAGTTCTTTGCCCCGTATAAGGGAAAGTTGGTTTCGCTCCCGTAAGCGCTCATCCCAGCAAGAACATCGAGAGGGAGAAAGTTCAGGAAGTCATCAACAGGCTGTCCAATCAAGGTTGCCACTGTTTCATCTTTCACAACGAGCCCTTGGGGTACAAGAGCTACGGGAAGGGCATAGATGTGAACGTGGGAATCAGAGAATGGATGGTGCTGGCGGGAGGTATGGATGTTATCGTTACGGTGGCGACTTCGATGTTTCATGTCGCTAATCTCCTTCATATTCCGACGGTGGCTATCTTTGGGGTGGAGGATTTGGCTGTATTCGGGAAGTTCTTTCCGGAGATGATTCCTCTTCAACGAACGAGGAAGGATCCGGATTGGCCTTTCTGTCCCTGTTGGAATTGGGCTGATTGCAAGTTGAGACCGAGAGGAGATCGTGGCCATTTCCCGCTGCCGTGTCTCAACTCCATAACAGCTACTGAGATTTACAAGAGCGTCATGGTTCTTCTGAATGTCCATTCATAGGGGTGTTTCGTGAAATACAATTACGAGGAGTTCTTTGACAAGGCGTATTTCACTGTAAAAGGCCATAACGGATGGTACGACGAGACCGCTTTTGCCCTTGAGAACCTGTGGCACAAAGAGGTTGCGGAGTATATGATTCGGATGATGAGCCTCAACGGAGGTCGTGTGCTGGACGTGGGGTGCGCCCGCGGGAATGTCGTTTACTGGTTGAACGCGACTGGAATTGAAGCGTTCGGAGTGGACGTTGGGAGATGGGCGGTGGAGAATTCCTGGAAGCCGGATAAAGTGAAGTGGGCAAACGTTGCGGACGGTCTCCCATTCGAGGACGATTTCTTTGATTGCATCGTCAGCCGGGATGCGTTGGAACACATCAAGGAAGAGGAGATAGATGCGGTTGTGGAGAACATTGGGAGGGTGTTGAAAGAAGGCGGCCGAGCCATGATCTCCGTAGCAACGAACAGGGGAGGAAAAGAGGATCGCAAGAGAAGTAATCCGGCAACGGTGGATCCAAGTCATATCCTGATCAAATCATTGTCATGGTGGAAAGAGGTTTTTGAGAAGAGGAGGCTTTTCCGAGTTGACACAGAGGCGACATTCGTTGCCATGAACTCCGATCTGGGATACAGGTACGGGTGGGATATCCTGATATTGGAGAGGTGCGGATCGTGAATTTCCTCTATGTGTCGAACTCAGATTGGAACGCCAGGAACCCGAGGCAGGTCATGATTACGAGCGACCCCGTCGGATGGATATACGCAATGAGAGGGGAAGCTGTGAATTACAAGGATGTTGACTTGAAAGAGTTGTCCTCCTACG
>Ga0209518_1003338_pt1 | contig 13833 bp, 18 predicted proteins | sample RifGroB1_FD_183993 | JGI IMG/M metagenome (GOLD analysis project Ga0209518, IMG submission 183993) | Groundwater microbial communities from Rifle, Colorado, USA - Groundwater B1 (SPAdes) (version 2) | ecosystem: Environmental > Aquatic > Deep subsurface > Groundwater | place: Rifle, Colorado... | reverse complement strand
CAGGTGCGCGTAGTCCTTCAATGAACGTTTCGTGAGCGTTCCGCTCATCGCGAGGAACCGACACAGTGACGTGCGGCCGTCGCTCTTCTCGTAGGTCTCGGCGCTCTCTTGCAGGTAGCGGCGGATCCGTTTCGTGCAGGCGGCTTGCGAGTTTTTCAGCCGGTGGGCCTCATCGCAGATGATGACGTCGGGGGAGTAGCGCACGAGGAGAGACGCCGCGTTCACGCGACTGAGGAACTCGTATGTTTCGATCCGGATGAACGGCGGAAGGAACCAATCGTGCCGCAGCGCCTCGATGTCGTCGAGGGTCTTGGATCGGAGCGACGCCGGGACGACGAGCAGCGGCCGGTGGGCGCCGAGGATGCGCGACGCGAGCAGCGCGATCAGCGTCTTGCCGTGGCCGACGCCGATGGGCGCGAGCAGCCCGCGCGCGGTGTAGATCTCGTGCAGCGCGATCGCCTGGATCGGGCGAAGCGTCATCTTGCCGTGCGGCGTGCGGAGCATCGCCGTGTAGCTCGTAACGAGCTGATCGACCGTCGCCGCGTCGTACTCTCGGCGAGGGATCTTGATGATGCGTTCCAGCTCTTCGGAGTCCTGGACGACGCCCGTACCGAAGAGGCTCGAGGGCTGTGCCGCGTCCGCGCTTGTGTCGAAGAAGGCCATCACGCGCGCATGTACTTGCGATGGGGCCCGATCGACTTCGTGATGAGCTTGCCCGCGTCGACGAGACTCGCGATCGACGCGTCGATCTCGCGGCACGTGAGCAGCGGCCATCGGCGCACGAGACGAGCGTGGATCACCTCGACGCGCTGGTACCCACGGCTGCACGTGGACAGGATCTCTCGCTCTTGCTCACTCACATAGCCTCTTTGATGTTCGACACACCCGGATGACTCCGCTCTCTCCGATGCTCGCGAACACGGTTCCTTGATCTTCGAGGTCCAGCATCACACGGCGCAGGTCGCGTTCGATGATTCGACGCCACTTGCGCCCCTTGCGAAGCAACGCGAAGTCCCCAGCGCGCGCGTGCTCGGCGGGGATCTCCTCGAAGAAGTCGGGGACAGGGATCAACATCACGGTCCCGTGAGACGTGCGAGGTACTCCGAATACCACGCGGCTTTCTTGTGGTCCTGCTCGGCCGCGCCCTTTCGACCGGCGCGAGAGAGGTACTTGATCGCGTTACCCTTCACGAACCCGACGAACTGCTCGGGCGTGAGCCACGCTTTGAGCACCTTGATCGTTTCATAGAGGTCATCCGCGCCGCCGTAGTGTGCGGGGTGATCGACCTGCTCTCCCCTCTCGATCTTCTCTCGCCCTTTCACAGCGCACTCGAGAGCGTCGAGTGCCTCACCTAGGTACACGACGTCGTCGATCGCGGCGAGATCGAACCTGTTCTTGAAGTCTCCGGTCGAGTAGGTGTGATGCTCGCCCGTGTTCGGTCCCGAGAGATTCTTGATGGTGAGCCACCCTTCCGCGGGGTCATCCGTAGTGGCGATCTGCGTCACTCGGACGCAGCCTTTCTCGTCCGGGTTCTGACGAAGCTCGGGCTTCAACAACCAGACGGTTCCAGGGATGATCACCATCACCGACCTCCGTGGAAGAGCGCCTCGCCGGGGAGCATCTTCCGGTGTTGAAGCCACGGGGCCGCGAAGTTGCCGATGAACGCCGGCTCGAAACCGACGTCGTCGACGTAGCGGTGGAGCGCGTGTCGTCGAACCTCCTCGGCGCTCGCGACCTTCGCCGCGTGCTCGAAGGGGCTCCAATGGCCGGAGTCACGCATCGCGCTGTACCGCCGAGCGACCTGTTCCCACGTGCGATCGGCGAGCTGTCGATCGTAGGATACCGCGGCGCAACGAACGACGCTGAGCGCGACGAGCGAGGACACCTCGTAGGGCTGCGCGAAGTCGACCGCGGCGCGCTCGTCGTCGTGCACGTAGGGGAGGTGCCACTCGCCCTCCGACAGCTCGCGCGGCGTGCTCGCATCGAGCGCGTCACGCATGAGGCTGGCGGTGATCTGCATCTCCGGTTGCGCGGCCGGGTGGCAGCGCAACGCGAAGAAGTTCGCCCACTCCGTGCTCGACACGACCACGGTGTGCCACACGAACGGCTCGAGAAGTCGGTTCGCGTGTTGCTTGTGCACGCCAAGGGACATGAGCTGTTGAGCTGCGTCCACCGCGAGGTTCCGCCCGAGGAGCCACGCCCTTCGCGCTCGCTCGTTCTCATCGCCCTCGAGTGACTCACCGGCCTGCATGCCGCCCTTGTTCTTCCCGAACGCCTCGGGCACGAACGGGTGCTCGATCACTTGCTTGATTCGCGTCTCGACCGGGATCGCGCGACTGCTCGCCGAGTTGCGCGAGTTGTGAACGACGACGCCGTTCGCAAGGAAGTTCGGGAACTCTCCCGCGATGGTGAGATCGTACGTCGGCTCTACGCCACGGAAGCGCACCTCCTCGACGGGTACTGCCGCTCCGTATAGGTAGGTCCCGCCCTGCCACCCCTGTGTCTCGTGCATCGCGTTGTGGCATGCGTCACAGAGTAGCACGATGTTCGACTGATCGAACGCGCGTGCCGGGTTCTGATACACCGGCTCAACATGATGGATCTCAACACCCTCGCGCGCAGAACACCGACGGCAAAGGGGCGACTCTGCGACGAGTCGAGCACGTTCGTCTCGTTGCCATGCCGAGCGCCACACACCCCCAATCTTCTTGAGGCGCAACGGGTCGAGCCTGTCCTCCCCGCGCTTGCCGAACTTGCGCACGATGAGCAAATCCCCTCGGGAGATGTCCCCGATGCGTTCCCAACCCTCCGTGGTCAGCACACGGTGATCGAGGCTGCCAGCGATTGTGAAATCACCAGCGATGACCTCATACACGTCCTTTGTGCCGGAGGTGGTTGCGTCGGTGACGTGCGACCGTTGGATGTCGCCCGTATGCTCGTTCAACTGACGAATGTGCATTCCGGCGAGCTTCGTGCGCATGTCGAAGCGGGTGTGCTCCGGCGTACTCTGTCGCCAGCGCTTGAGAGCTTCGCCCGTGATCATCCACGTGCGACCTTGCTGGTGCGCTTCGATCTCGCCGCGACGGCAAAGCGTGTGTATGTTGGCGGCGCTTGCCATACCCATCCGAGCCGCAGCATACGGTGCAGCGTAAACGCCGTTCGGCTCGATCCACGAAAGATCGTATTCGCGCTTCGGATTTGCGGCGTAACGTCGTGCTCCGTGCAGCCACTTGTCCACGAAATCATCGAGCCGCATGTGGTGGACGCGGCACTCGCTATCACGGCTTCCGGCCGGCAAGTCGAACTCTAGTTGAGTGTCCCCTGCGAGACAGAAGACCCTGTGAGTGTTGAACTCGGCGAGGATGAATCGAGGAAACTGCACCTCGATCGTCGCGAGCCGCACTCCGCCGGTGACGGAGTCGGCGAGCACCTTCGCGGCGTAGGTCACGCCGCGAGCCTCTTCTCGACCCAGATGCGGAGGAAGTCGACGGCCTGTCGCACCATCTCCAGTTCGGCGCGCTCGTCGGCGTGAGCCTGGACGGCCGCGGGGATGCTCGGCGCGCTCGGCGCCGCGGGCACGACGGGCGGCGGCGCGGCGTACGTGGAGGCCACCTCGGGCGTGGGCGGAACGTCGGCGGCCTGCGCGATCACGCTCATGGGCTTGCCCTGCGTCGCGAGGTACGCCTGCGCCGGGTTCAGAGGGTCGCCGGGCTTCCACGCGGGGGCGCTGACGCTCGGCGGGGCGACGGGCACGGGCGGGATGGCGGGCACGGCGGGCACGGGCGGCGGGGCACCGCCGGCGGCCAGCTTGACGGCACGGTCCGCCTCGCGGAGCAGGGTGCGCAGACCCGCCTCGCGCCGGCGATCGCTCATGTCGATCAGCCCGCGCGCGACGCACATCGCCTTCAGGCGATCGCGGTCCATCGCGTCGTACTCGTCGGTCGGGGCGGGCTCCGCCGGCGGGGCGATCACGGGCGGCGCTCCGGGGTCGCGCGGGGCCTCGGGCGGGTTCACCTGGCCAGGGGCGACGGGCACGGGCGGCGGGGGAGCGACCGGTGGTGCGACGGGCGACTGAGGGTTCACCGCGCTCGCGAGGTAGCGCCCGTGGCCGTCGGGCACGAGGCAGATCCCGTGCGTCTTCGACAGCGCGTTGACTTGCTCCTGGAAGGGCTGGAACGCGATCGTGTCGCCGATCTTCAGCCGCGTCGGGTCGAACGAGAGCTTCTCGATCGTGAGCTTCACCTGCGAGAGCTTGGCGGGGCCGCCCGGGATGTGCGCCGCGATGCCCTCGGGGCTCGTGTAGCCCTGCGCGAGCCACGTGCGGATCTGCGGCAGATCTCCGTCCGCGATGTCCCGACCGGGCTCGGCCGGGGCCGGCGGCGGAGGCGGCGCGACGGGAGGCGGCGGGGGCGCGATCTGCATCGGCGGCGCGGTCGGCACCTGGGGCACTCCCGCGCCCGGCACCGGGGGCGGGGTGATCCCCGCGCCAGCGGCCGCCGCGTTCTCGCAGCTCAATCGGGCGAACATCTCGCTTATCGTCTCGGTCTCGTGCTGTGCGGTCATCGCGAAAAACCTTTCCTGGGGTGTCAGACAGATGTCTCGGAACGTGCAGCCGCCGTACTTGCCGCAGCTTTCGATCGACGGCGGCAGATCCTTTGCGCAATCGACTAGCTGATACGCCTTCCACATCGCTTCCGCGTCGCGGTCGATCCCATCGAGCGGCGCCTCAATCTCGCGCTTGTGGACGCGCAGATGCACGCTCTGGGCTCGCTCCGGGGTCTGCCGTGTCGAGTAGTAGACCCAATCGAGATCGACGACGTCGGTGGCGTATCGAGTCATCGCCCATGCTGCATAGAGCATGGCCTGCGCGTTACTGCCGATGTACCGATCCAGATCGCTCGGATTCGCCGTGAGCGCGTACCTCGCGATGCTGCTCGACGTCTTGTGATCGAGCACCACCGGCACGCCGCTGTTCGGGTCGCGGTAGTGGAGATCCACGCGGCCGCGCCACTGCGACTTCTCTGACTTGAGTAGCAGCTCGCCCTCGACGCTTAGGTGCACCCCGGGGGCGGGTAGAAGATGCAGCCCGCTCTCTGCGATCCGGCCTGGATACCGCGTGACAAGCGCGTTTCCGTGCTGATAGGTCATCATGTCGGAGCGGTCGGGCGGGATGCTGTCTCGTAGCCAGCGCTCGAGGTGCCAATGCACACGCTCGCCGAGCGCCGCACTCGCTTTTTGCTCGCGTGGGAGCCTGTCGATCTTCTCGAAGGCCCACATTCGCTTACAGTCTCGCCACGCTGCCAGTTGGGAGGCCGAGAGCGCGGACATGTCGCGATCTGCGACAGCTCGGACGGGGGACAGGGGCGGCGAGGGCGGGTCTGCCACGGGGGGAGGTAGGCTGTGCGAAGAGTCGAGCGGAGTCAAGGGGTTGTGCAAAACGTGGAGCGCCGCGGGGTCGGTGTGGTAGCTTGCCGCGGGCGTCATCGAGCCTCTCTGTAGCCGATACGCACGTCCGAGTATCGACTACACCTGCGCAGGCCCCCCACCGATGAATCCCAAGGCACGCCGCCGCGCACTGATCGCAGCGGGGTTCATGCGCCGCTACCGCGGCCGCATGTACCCCGACGTTGATGCGATCGCGGAGGTGACGTGCCTTTCGCGCTCTGCGATCTACTACTGGATCAGGGGCTCCGGGGGTCGGCTCGTCGACACGCTCATCCGAGATGCAATCACCCAAGGGCGCAAGGAGAGCGCGTGCTGACAACGGGCTTCCAACCTCCCGACGTCCGCATCGGACAGATCTCCTACATGATCTACGAGCCGCACTTCTCGAAGAAGCGCGGCGTGTGGGTGCCTGGGGCCTACAAGTTCCGGTGCCAGGTCGACCCGAACTTCGACGCCTTCTGCGCGCGCTTCCAACGCCCTCCCGACGTCTACGATGAGAAGGGGAAGATCCCTGCGATGTCGCCGGGAATACTCATCCAGGGGGCGGAGCAGCGCAAGAACACAAGCGTCGAGAAGGTGACCCTGCTCGGGATTGATCTCGATCAAGGACGCGCCGACTTCGATCACGTGTGGAAGCGGATTCACGAGACGGGTGTGAGCGCGCTCGTGCACACGACGTGGTCGCATCTACAGGCGGGCAAGGGCGAGCGTTGGCGTGCTCTGATCGAGCTGACCGAGTACATCCCCGTGAAAGACTGGCCGCGCTTCTGGCGTGCGGCGATGCTTATGTTCTGCGGCGACGCCGACGGCCGATTGCGGGCGGATCGCGCCTGTAGTGATCCGGCGCGCGTCTACTACGTTTCGGGCGTTGCGCCGGGCTGCGAAAGCACCTACCAGGCCCACCGCATCAAGGGCGTGCCGCTGCCGCCTGAAGAGGTCTGGGAGGCCGCAGGGCTCACGCCGAGCGGGGGGACGAGCACAAGCGTGAGCGTGCCCGCGACGATCGGCGATCGTGTCGCGGCGATCACCACGCATCGCGCGATGCTCGCGCCGGGCAAGCGCAAGATCTCGCGTGAGGATCTAGAGGCGCTCGCGAAGGACAAGAAGCGCGTGCCTGATGGGGCGATGCGCGCAGCTTTCAGGGCCGCGGCCGCGGGTTCGCGCATGGTGATCGTGAAGGGAGAGGCGCGGGGGCCCGTGCTCACCGAGGCGCGCGCGGCGGGCCTCTCCGATGGAGACGTCGATCCGTTCTTGACGGCGCTCATGTACCGCGTGGCGATCGCACATCGAAACGCAGAGCCGGGGGAGGTCGAGGCGCTCTTCGCCGCGAGCTTCACGGTGCTCGTCGAGGACGATCAGGCGGCTGGGAACACGCCGTACAGCGCCGGCGCGCTCGCCGCGAAGTTCACTTCGGCCGTGCACAAGGTCGACGAGGAGGAAGTCGATCGCGCGGAGAAGCTCGGCATCCCGACCTCGACGGAGTTCAAGGCTGCGAACGGTCTCGAGGGCGGCGGAGCGATGGTTCTCCGCCGATCGCTTTTCAGCGGACAGGGCTGCTACTACAAGGTGAGATCCAACGAGGACGGCGATCCGGACTTCGTCGTTCAGTCCAACTTCACGATTGAGCCCACCGAGAAGTGGCGGTCTGCGCTCGATTCCGGGATGTCCAAGATGGAATGGCGTGTGAGTTTCATAAGCGCTCACAAGGGCGTCATCGCGGTCAACGTACCCTTGCCTAACATCGCACTCACCTCGCGCGCGGATTTCCTGAGGTGGTTGTCGCAGTTCGAGGGGCATCAATGGGAAGGTGCGGAGGGTGACACGCAGACGATCGGCGTTTTGCTCGACGAAGAGGCCCTCGAGAAGAAGATCCCCGACTATCAGACGACGCCAAAGATGGGGATCCACATCGGACAGAGCGGCGAGTGTCATCTCGTGACCCCAGAAGGCACGTATCTGTGCGATGGAACACTTATCCCGAAGCTCGCGGATAGCGGGTTACGGTACGCGCCACACATGCACGACGTGCAGCCTAATCCGAAGCTGTTTCCCGACATGCGCAAGCGTCGCGTCGAGATGGATCAAACCAAATGGGCGCGCTACGCACAGCTCCTATCAGTGGCACATCTTCCGGAAGTGATCGCCCCTTTGATTTCGTGGTTCTCAATGCTCCCGTTGACGGTGCACGTGAAGAAGGCCGAGGGGAAGTACCCTCTCCTTCAGATACTCGCGGAGCCCGGTGCAGGTAAGAGCACGCTGGCTTCGCTGCTCACGCGCGGGTTCGGCGGGCCTATCGAAGGCGAGGTGATCAACGAAAAACCGAAGTTCTCTCTCGGGCAACTTCTCTCGGGCTCGACGACGTTTGGCATGTGGTTCGATGAGTACAAGCCGAGCGAGGGTGAGCGGCGCTCGCGCGTCGGGTCGCAGCGCGAAGTTCTGCGCGGCGTGTTCAACACCACATCCGACTATCGCGCGGGCACGGGCGCGTTCGACATCGAGGCACCGGTGATCATCTCGGGCGAGGAGCGTCTATGGGGTGAGGGTGCCACGCGTGATCAAGGGCTCGCCGAGCGCACGGTGATCGTCTCGCTTGGGCCTGACTCGCTCGACCGCGCCAAGAACCCGGCGCTTGCGGGCCACATCATGTCGATCGGCGCAGAGATCCTAGCGCTCGACATCGAGCACAGCGGGATGTGGATCGCGTTTCAGACGTGGTGCGTGGGCAAGTTCAAGGACGAGGTGCCGAAGCTACTTCTCGCCGCGAAGCGAGCCGCAGACAAGGCGTGCGCAGCGTGGCCGCGCAACGTCCCGGTGCGCGTGCGTGACGCCATCGCGGTGCTCTGCGCCGGTACGTTCGTATGGGAGCAGTGGTGCCTTGCGCTCGGGGTCACGCCGCCGCGGTTCACACCGGAGCAGCTCGCGCGGTACACACTCGAGGAAGTGACTGGGATCGACACAGCGACCGCGAAGAGTCTCTCTCGTCGTGACAGCGCGGAGTCGGACAAGATCGCGCTCACGGTCGAGCAGATCGCGACGACGTTGGACGCGATGACGCCGATGCAGCAGATGAACGTCGCGCAGTTCACCTACCTCTACGAAGAGGACGGCAAACGTCGGATGTTCGTCAACGTGCTCGGGTTGATGGAGTTCTACCGCAATCAACACATGACGTCGGAAGAGCGCGTGATCAAGAGCGCACAGCACTGGCATCGTGTGGTGAAGGGATCGAAGTACGTCATCGAAGCCAAGGCTCGACGGGACGGGACACGAGGTCCGCGCGGGAGCGTGATCGACGTCGATGCGATGCTCGCTGCTGACGTTGACATCGGCGCGCGCCTGCTCGACTGGCGCAAGAGCGAGAGGGAAGTATCAGCTAAGGGAGCTACATGAAGATCGACGTGAAGGTCCTGGCCGTTCTGAGCACGCTCATGGTCGACGACGAAGCTCGGCTCGTGCGCATGGTGCCGCTTGACCGCTCCATGTACCTCGCCGTCAACAAGGTGCTGGAGGCCCTCGGCGGCAAGTGGAACAAGCGCTCGAAAGCGCACGTCTTCGAGGAGCCTCCGAGCGCCGTGATCGAGGCCGCGTTGCTCCATGGCGAGGTCACGACAGCGCGTGACATCGGCTTCTTTCCCACGCCGCCGGCGCTCGCAACACAGCTCGTCGAGATGGCGGGCGTCCGCGATTACGATCAGTGCCTCGAGCCCTCGGCGGGCACGGGCTCGATCGTGCGTGCGCTGCTCGCGGCCGGCGGCAACGTCACGTGCGTCGAGCGTGACCCGAAGATGCGCGCCGCGCTCGCGGCGTGGCCCGGGATCGTCGAGCGCACGATCACGGTGCTCGGCCTCTCCGATTGCTTAGATCTGCTCCCGGGCCCGCGCTTCGATCGGGTGGTGATGAACCCGCCGTTCGCTCGCGTAGGTCAAGGCGATCATCTCGACCACGTGCGGCATGCCTACCAGATGGTGCGCGTCGACGGAGCGCTCGCGAGCGTGCTACCGGCGGGCGTGACCTTCCGTGAGGATCGGCGACACCGCGCCTTCCGCGAGTGGGTGGAGCAGGTGGGGGGTGTGATCACGCCGCTCCCCGATGGATCGTTCAAGGCGTCGGGTACGATGGTTCGTACGTGCGTGCTCCGGGTCGCCCGATGATCCAGCGCGGCGCGCGCGAACGCGACGCCCTTCGCGGAGTGCTAGAAGCTCGTGCGGCGTGGTACGTCGCCGGATACGGCAGCGCGGAGCACGCGGTGGCGTACAGACGCGCAAGGGAGCGAATGCACAGGATCGCGCTCGAGGAGCGCGGCGTCCTCGGCGTGCTCCCCGAGGAGGTGGGCCGCGCCGAAGGTAGTTGGGACGAGCACATCGACTGCGACGACGATCCCTGCGACGACTGCGTCGAGAAGGAGCCGAAGTAGTGGCGGAGATCCAGAAGTCGACCGCGCTCCGAGCAGCGCGCGCGAACGCGAACGGCGGCAGCAAGCTCGTGCGACGAGGCCAAGAGCTGTGTCTCGCGATCAACGCGCACGTGCTCAAGGACGGGGGTTCGGTGCAAGCGACCATGCTGGTGCACCGCGCGAAGTCGAGCGGCGAGGCGCGCCAGATCGAGGATCGATTCTGGGCATGGTTCGGCATGGTCGGCGAGATCGGACCGGCGAACGTGCTCGCGCTCGTCGCGCGATGGATCCACCGCATCGAGGAGCTAGAGCGCGAGTTTCTCTTCTGGCTCGCGCGCATGCCCGAGGCGACGCGCACAGACGTGATTCTTCGCGCGATCAGGATGCGCGAGGCTGCACTTCACGTCGCACACCGACGCGTCGGGCGACGATGGGACGGGACACCGTGAACTTGAAAGAGATACGAGGTGAGATGATGAACTTCGGACATGCGATCGAGGCGATGAAGCTCGGGATGTTCGTCGCCCGAAAGGTGTGGGACGACGCGCGTATTCACATCGTCAGTCAACCACTACAGCGGCCCTTCATCGAGATGATGGAGGGGGGCCGTGTCGCTACGTGGATCGTGTCGCAGATGCAGATGGACGTGCTGTCCGACGACTGGCAGATCGCCGAGGGCGAGGAGCCCAAGAAGAGGTTCGCTCTCGAGGATCTTCTGCGGGGTGGGCGCGGCGGCGACGTCCTGTTCTCCTGCGAGTTCGGCCCGAAGCACGCGGCGCAACGCGAGGCCGCGTGCGAGGCCGCGTGCTGCGACAAGGGCCAGGCCATGATCTCGACGCCGTCGGACGAGCTGCCCGATCGGGTCGCGATCATGGATCGGCTCTTCGATCACGTCGACGAGCACAAGTCGCCGATGAAGGCGGCGGAGGAGGTCAAGGCGGCGCTGGCGTACCTGCTCGCCGAGGAGTAGGCTCGAGGCTCATGATCGCCCCACGGAGGCCCCCCGACGACATGTCGGGGGGCCTTTCGTCGTTCGGGCGTATCGGCTAGATCTACACCATGGGCTTGCCCGACGAGCTGAAGGAGGCGTTCGCGGAGGCCGTCGCGACCTACGGCGACCGCTTGTCTGGCCTAGGGCCCAAGTTCGAGAAGACCGTTGCGGAGACGAACAGCTTGATCGAGGCTGCGATCGCGCAGGTGCCGGGCGTCGTCTCCGCGAAGGTCGTGAACGTGCTGCACGACGAGGTCACAATCGACGTCGGAGTGGTTCCGTTCATAACCCCCGCGACGTTTCTCAAAGTTGATTTCACCATCACGCCCTTCTCGTGTGTGTGCGTCGTCGCCCCGAACCTGCCGGATGCAGAGTGCGTGCTCTGCAAGGGCACCGGCATCGCGCCGCGGATCATCCGCGATCTGCTGATCGCCAGCGGTGCGGAGCTGGATCGATTCACGGAGGGGCTCGGGATCCCTGGTCGAGCTGGCGAGTCCGACGCCGAGCTGCGCGATCGAATCATCGCGCACATCCGCTCGAGAGAGAGACGGGTCGGGCCGTACGTGCCCGTCCGGGAGCTTGATCACGCCACGTTTGCGGAGATCATGCGCCAGCGGCGGAGGGATCGCGGGCGATGAACGCAATCGGCAGAGATCTAGACATGCTCGCGCAAACGCGGGATGGAGTTGACCTCTCACTCAGGTTCGCGAACGGCGCCGAGCTAGAGCTGGAGTGGACCGGAGGGTTCTGGACGGGCGAGATGACAGCGTCGGGGCAAGGCGACAAGGACACCGGTCACGGGCTCGACGCGTTCTGGCTTTGGATGAACCGCGCCGGCCGGCTCGTCTCGTTCGAGCCGAGGAGGCTGTCGTCGATGCCGTTCACGGCTCGCCACCGCCACGGTTTTTCGTGGTAGGGGACGATTTTTTGAAAAAGTGCTTGCACTCGTTCGGAAGGGGTGTATCTTGAGTCTCGTCGGGCAACGAACCGACCAACGGAGGACGCGATGACGACGATGAAGAGCTACGACGCGATGGCGATCAGGATCATGCTGGGTGCTGGTAGCAAGGTCGAGCGCCAGGCGAAGCTCACGAAGCTCGCGGCCGAGGCGAAGGCTCGGATCGAGAACAGGGTCGAGTGCCCGGAGTGCGGATCGCACGGGCCGCACGAGGACAACGGCTGCTCGGGGCGCGACCTCTCCTATCTCTGCACGAGCTGCGGCTACACCTTCGACGCCGCGGACTGAACGAGCGCGCTCCCTGCTCGGCCCGTCACCGGGGTTGGTGGCGGGCCTTGGGGGCGTGAAGGAGGTCGAGATGAAGAAGAATCCGGGACACACGGGCGGGCGCGAGCCCTACGTCGAGCACTACCCGCCGCTGCGTGACTGGCTCGACAAGCACGGCGCGCGCTGCGACTGGCAGCGCTACGAAGAGAACGCGAACGTCGAGCAGTGGCACATGGCGGACGGGGGACGTTTCGTTCTCGTCATCATGGCGAACGGGCGGGGTTGGGACATCTACACGCCGGCCGACACGAACGCGATCGATGCGTCCCTGCGCGACGCGGAGCAGCGCCTCGGGCTCCGCGAGGTGCCCATGAGCAGCTCGCACGAGGCCACGGCCATCGAGCGCGACATCGCGCGTGCGGAGCGTGACAGGGCGCGTGCGGCGCTTCGAGCAGTGCTCGGAGCGGGGCCGGCCAGCGTCACCCACACCGCGCTCAAGGACATGACCGCCGAGGAGGCGCGCGCGGCGCTCATCGCCGCCCGGGAGGGAGGCAAGGAATGAAGACGCGCGGCGTTGTCGGGCGGACGATCGTCGAGGTCCGACAGCGCCGCCTCTACGAGCCCGAGCGCGGCTGGTACACCGCGGTCGACGCCATCGTGCTCGACAGCGGCGCCGTGCTCGTGCCGGTCGCGCGAGAGACCGAAGGGTCGCCGGTGGTCGACGTGCTCGTCGTTCGGAAGGGGGTTGAAAAATAGTTTGAAAAAGTGCTTGCACTCGTTCGGGAGGGGAGCTAGAACCATCTTCGTCGGGCAACGAACCGACCAACGAAAGGAGCCTGCCGATGTTTTCCCCCATCATCGCCACCGCCCGCGACCTCGAGACGCGCGAGACCCGCATCATCGCCGATGCGCTCTATGACGTGCGCGCGCATTCCACGCGCAACGCGCAGGTGCGCGTCGTGCGCTTTGCGGCCATCGACCTAGGGTGGTCGGAGGCGGAGGTGTGGCGCGAGGTCAACCGCCTTGCGGGCGACCTTCCCTGAACGAGCGCGCTCCGCGCTCGGGCCCGTCACCGGGGTTGGTGGCGGGCCTTCGGGGCGTGAAGGAGAGACGATCGTGAGCAACACCATCGAGCTGGAGGCGAGCGCGAAGTTCGGGTACGGGGGCAAGCAGTTCGTCGCCCGGATCACCGGGCGGAACCCGAGGTTCACGTTCGAGCGCGATTTCATCTGCAAGAAGAGCGGCAAGCGCGGCGAGTATTCGCGCGCGCTCGTCGACGAGCCCGGGCTCTACCAGACGCGCGACATCGACCGGAAGGGCGGCGCCGACGACACCTTCGTGCTCGTGTGGCTCGACGGAGAGGTGCTGCGCCGGATCGTCGTGTCGGAGTCGGAGGCGATGGCCCTCGCCAAGGTGACGGCCGAGGAGCAGGCCGCGCGCGCCGTGGAGCTGGCGATCCATGACCACGAGGGGGCGATCATCGACAGCGCGGCGAAGGATCCGGAGGGGATCGTCGAGGTGAAGCGTGCGATCGGCGGCGTGGGCCCGGGGCCGGTGCGCCGCGCCGATCTCATCGCGGCCCGAAGGGCCGAGATCGCTCGGCTGCGCGGTGCGGGCCCGGTCGACCGCGTCGCGCTCGAGGACGAGGCGCGGGGGTTGCGCGCGCGGTTGATGGAGATCGAGGCGATGCTCGGGGAGGGGGTGGGGTCGTGAAGCTCGAGGATCAAGCAAGGGAGCTGCGCGCGCAGCTCGATGCGGCGCGCAAGCACGCGGCCAAGG
>Ga0209518_1003335_pt1 | contig 13836 bp, 14 predicted proteins | sample RifGroB1_FD_183993 | JGI IMG/M metagenome (GOLD analysis project Ga0209518, IMG submission 183993) | Groundwater microbial communities from Rifle, Colorado, USA - Groundwater B1 (SPAdes) (version 2) | ecosystem: Environmental > Aquatic > Deep subsurface > Groundwater | place: Rifle, Colorado... | reverse complement strand
TATTGATATGTTTATACCTAATTTATCGAGGTTTAATGATTAAGTTTAATTGTAATATCTAGATCAATTTGTTTTTATCATGATCTAAAATTTACACTATAAAACACATAAACCCCCTACTATAAAAAGTAAGGGTTTACATGTGGGATTTTCTTTGTTTTATCCCGTCTAGTAACTAGGAATTATTTTCCCGACAATTTATATATATTCAAATAAGAATAAGTTTATAACTAAAATTTTAAAATATTTTTTGTAGGGATATTTTCATGCCTCAATACCAAATAATATCAAATTATTTCAAAAATCACACACTCAACAAATCCTTATATAACAACAGTTTGTATGTTGGATATATTTGTAATATTTAAAATGTGTGATATTTTTTGGTTATTTCGGTAGTTAATTTTGATTAGGATAAAATGTATGTGTAGGGAATTTGAGTGTGGGATTTGGGTTTGATTATGGTGGTAAATTGATTTTTAAAGACACTTCTTAATTGAGGTGTCTTATTTTTTGTTTTTATTATTCAAATAAAATAAATTATTAAAGGAGAAAACTTTGCTTGAATTAAATAAAGTTTATAATATGCCATGCGAAAAAGGTATTTTACTTTTAGAAGATTTTAGTGTTGATTTAATAGTAACTTCTCCTCCATATGCAGAACAAAGGAAAAATCAATATGGTGGAATACCTGAAAGTGATTATCCTGAATGGATGGTTAATATAATGAAACCATTAAAAAGAGTATTAAAACCTAATGCTAGTGTTTTTATTAATATTAGACCACATATTAAAAATGGAATTATTTCTGATTATGTATTGAGAACACGTTTAGCATTAAGAGAAGATGGATGGAATGAATGTGAAGAGTTAATATGGATTAAACCAGATAGTCCACCATTAGGTAGTATTCAAAGACCAAGAAGAGCATGGGAAAGTATATTATGGTTTTCATTATTCAATAAACCATATTGCAATCCTAAAGCAGTAGGAACAGAAAGTAATAGAATAGTATTTGAAAATAGTAAGTTTGAACATGGCGGTAAAAGTCATATTCATGCAGGACAAAATAATGCAAAACAAGGTATAGCAAGAGGCAAAGATTACATAGAAATTGGGACAGGTAAAATAGATAAAAATATTAAACATCCTGCTATGTTTCCTATTCAATTACCAGAATATTTAATAAAAATGTGTTCAAAAGAAAATGATTTAATATTAGATATATTTGCTGGTTCATCTACTACAGGAATTGCTAGTTTATTAAATAATAGAAATTACATAGGATTTGAGATAGATAAAGGGTATTGTGATTTAGGTTGTAAGAGGATTGAAGAATTAATGGAAAGTTTGGATAAATAATATAAGTAATATAAGAATATTAATATAATTTTAAAGAGGTATAAAGAGGGATTCTTATATCTCTCTTTTTGTTTTTATTAATAAAAATAAAATCAAAGGAGTGTCATTTGATTATGGAAAAGGTTTTATTTAGATATTCTGATTCTAATTTTTGTGCATATTTGCATTACTTAGGATATGAAATTATTAAAATGAAGAGGTGAATTAATTATGGATATAAAAACGCATCTAAGAAGTATACTTGCTCAAAAATTTATCCCATTAGTTAAAAAGGATAAATGTGAAATATGTAATTCTACGGATAAATTAGAAGTACATCATGATACTCAATTTATTGTAATACTAGAAGATACATTAAAAGAATTAAATTTAGAAATTAAAGAAGATATAAAATATTATTCTGAAAAAGATTTAAATATGATAATAAATATAATATTAGGAAAGCATTTACAATTGCAATATCTAACTTTATGCAATATTTGTCATATTAACATACATAAAAATAATAAAATAATTGGTAGTGGATGGGATAAATACTTATATAAATTAGAATTAAATAAAAATAAAAAAGACGAAGAAAGACAACAATATGTAAATAATACATTGGTTCCTTATTTAGAAAATATTGTGGGAGTAAAATTATATAAAGACAATATAACTCAATTAATTGAAAAAATTAATTTACAAGTAAATAGAAAATTACAAAAAAGTTATAGTAAATTTAATAATTGGTTTATAGAAAATGATTTAAATTATAAAATAATACCTAAAAAAAGTAATAATTTAAGATATTGGATAATTAATAAAGTTTAAAATAAATTTAAGGAGAGATAATTTAAAATGGAATTTTATGAAGTTAGAAAAAAGTATCTTGCAGAAGCATTGTCATTTCTTGGTTTTAAATACTATAAAAAAGGATTTGGAGAAAATACTATTTATAGTTTTAAAAAAACTGATAAGTTTTCTAAAGCATTACATGAATTAACTATTTTGAAAAATAAATTTAAGGAAATGTAATTACCAATTTAAAAATTTAACAATGTAAATATAATAATCGATTATGGGAGGTTGAACCGATTGTGGATAAACAAAAATACATATCTAACTTAATCACAACAGAAGACATTAATAATTGGTCTTCTAATAAATTAATATTCATTGAAGCCCCAACTGGCAAGGGAAAATCACACTTTATTAAACATACTCTATCTCAACATGATAATACAAAGAAAATATTAATATTGGTCAATAGAACAATTATTAAGAAACAATCAGAAGTAGAGATAGGAGATAATGAGAATATCATAATAAAAACTTATCAGCATTTATCAGAATTATTAGTGACTAAAAGTGCTAAAATTGCAGATTTTATAGGTTTTGATTATATAATTTGTGATGAAGCACACCATTTTTGTGAAGAAAGTGAATTTATATTTAATACTGATGTATCATTTAATTGGGTAATGAATCAAAATGCAATAAAAATATTTATGACAGCAACAGCAAAATATATAAAAGGTTATATTTTAGATGAATTAGAACTAGATATAGAGCATTATTATATAGAAAATAAATATGATTTTATTGAGAAATTATATTTTTATGAAAATGATAAAACTATAGGTAAATTATTAATTGATTTGCCAGAAGATGAAAAAGCAATATACTTTACTAGTGCAAAGAAAGCATATGAAATGAGTGAAATACTTAAATCGTGTACCTTCTACTGTTCCAATAACAATTATAATTATCGTCAATATGTTAATCCTGAGAAAATAACTTATATTGAAGAAAATGAGAAATTTGAAGAACAGGTACTTTGTTGTACTAAAGTTGCAGATTGTGGTTTTAATTTAAAAGATGATAAAATCAAACACGTAATTGTGGATATTGCTGATTTATCAAGTATTATACAATGTATTGGACGTAAAAGAATAGTTTTCGGAGATAAAATTATATTATATATAAAAGATAAAAAGGGAAATGTTATTTCTCGTAAGTTAGAGAATTTCCAAGAGAAAATTAAATATGCTAATATTATACTTGAAAAAGGTGATATTGCATTAATAGAAGAATATTCACATAAAAATACATATGGAAATTTAATTTATGATGTGGTGAATAGAGAGAAATTAAGAATTGAGAAAAAAGTAAATCCATTAATGCATTATACATATAATCAAAATATAATGTTGTATGAAGAAATATTATTAGATAAAGAAGATGGATTTAAAAATAAATTGCTTGAAAGGATGGGTATAGGTGATATGACATATACTTATTTGGAACAAGAATTAGATGCTTTAATACTAGAAGATATATTAGATAATTTAATTGGTGTGAAAATGTTTAAAGATGAACAGAAAAAATTTAAAGAAATGTTATTAAAAGAATTATTAAATACTCCTAAAGGTAAAAGTAGAGCAGTAGGATTGAAAACTATTAATGCTTTATTTGAAGAAAATAAATTAGAATATATTATAAATAGTAAAAGAGAAAAATTAGGAGAATTTAGAGATCAAACATATTGGATAATTTCTAAATTATAATATTAATAATATATTTATTTGGGCATTTTTTGTAAAATCATAACTTTATATGATTGAACATTTTTTGCCCAAATAAATAACACTCCAATCAACCAAAGTGAAAAATTTTGCTTTTACTTTTTCTTGTGAGTGCTTGCACGAACAAAAATAAAACAACTTAATTTTGAACAGTATAGATAAAACTATACTTTATATAATATTTATTTTACCAGAATCATACTATTCCGCTTTCAGCGGTTTGTTGTCTGTATTAAATTATTTGCGTTTAAACGCAAATAATTATAATCCATCCAAATCAATATTTATTGTTTTTTTATTATTTTAGATTTAAGAGTAGATAACTTCTACTCTTTTTATTTTTTAAAGAGAGTGATTATTATAAATAGTAACAATATTTCTAATACATATTTAATTTATAAATTTTATAATATTAATGATGAGTTATTATATGTTGGTATTACTAATGATATAAAAATAAGATTAAAACAACATAAACAAAAGAAAAAATGGTTTAAAAATGTAGATAAAATATACATAAGTAATAACACAATGTCTAGAAATGAAGCACATATTTATGAGATATATTATATTGCAAATAGTAATCCTAAATATAATATAGACTATATGAATGGTGGTAAAGTAAATTTTATGTTAAATGATTTAATTTTTGAAGAATATATAGTAGGAAAAAGAAGAAAAATAAATATTGACATTGTTTTAAATATGTATAATTCAGGTAAGTCAATAGAAGATATTGCTAGTGAATTAGGTTATTCTAATGAATATATACGTATTAAATTAATTGAATTAGGAATTATAAAGAGAATACAAAAAGGAAATAAAGATGAACAGTTTGAAATATTTATTAATTGTCTTAAAGTTTTATCCAATAAAATATATTTTACTATAGATGATATTATAAATATGTTTTCAGATAAATATAAATGTACTTATAAAACTGCATTAAAATATTATAAAGAAAAATTTAATTTTATTATTGATAAAGAACTTGAAAATTTAGGATTAGTAAAAATATCTACTAATAAAGAAATAAAAGATAAATATAATATTAATGTTCCCGAAAGAAGTTATCCAAAGATTATTGTTAGAAGTAATTAAATTAATAAATTAAATTAAAATAACAAAGGAAATATAATAATGAACAATTTACTAGAATTAGAATCTACAGAAGAATGTAAATATTGCTCTCAATCGTCTATTCTAATGTCATCATCTAATTATACATCCTCTACCCTATCTACATCTTCTAATTTCAAAGATAAAGAATATTTCTTATATTTTCAGAATAATAATCTAACTTTATTTGAGGCAGATGATAATGGAATGGAAGTTTTGGATGAAGTTAAGATTGGGTTTTGTATGTTTTGTGGTAGGGAATTGGTTGGTTGATTTGGTTGGTTTGATTTGGTTGGTTTGATTTGGTTAGAATGGAATAATTAAATTATTAATATAATATTTAACCTACATTATCATAAATTTAAAAATGTAGGTTAACTTTTTTAAGAGTGGATTAATTTCTGCTCTTTTTTGTTTTTGTGTGGAAGTTTTGTGTATTTATAAAGATAGGTAAATTATGACGATAATTTGCTGAAAAGGATGGTACTCTCTGCCATCCTTCTTTTTTATTTTTCAGGGTGTTTTATGGGTTCAGAGAGATGTAATGAAATTAAAAATACATTTAGAGAGGATGTTGTGATATGGGATTGATTACTAAAGAGGTTGAGTAGTATTAAATACTAGAAATATAAAACATCTTGAAAGTAAAGGTTATAAAATACCTAGAAGTGAAAATAAAAATGGAAAATTAGTTATAAAGAAAGAAAGAAACAAAAATATTAGTTAAAGTTGAAGATTTACAAAATGGTAGTCATACGAAAGTTGATGTAGAATGTGATGGATGCGGTAAAAAATCAAATGGCATAAGTTGGCAGTCATATTTACAACACGTAAAAGAAGATGGAAATTATTATTGTAGTAAATGTGGAGTAAATTTATTTGCTAAAGATAAAGATAGAATAACTAGATTAAAAAATGGGAAATCATTTAAGCAATGGTGTATTAATAATAATAGACAAGATATTTTAGACAGATGGGATTATGAATTGAATGATTGCAAACCTAACGAGATTACTCATGCAACTGAAATATATATTTATTTTAAATGTCCTAGAAAAATACATAAAAGTGAAAAAATTAAAATAAGTAATATCATAGGAGATTCTAATACTAATATAATATGTAAACAATGTAACTCCTTTGCTCAATGGGGCATTGATAATATTGGTGATAATTTTTTAAATGATTATTGGGATTATGATAAGAATATAAATATAAATCCTTGGTTAATTAGCTATGGAAGTAGTAAGAAAAGTATTTATATTAAATGTCAAGACAAAGATTATCATGAAAGTTATCCTACTACTTCTAATAATTTTACTGGTGATAAAAGATGTCCATATTGTAATTCTTTTGCTAGTGGCAAAGTACATCCATTAGATTCTTTAGGGAAATTATTAGAAGATAAAGGATTATTACATTTATGGAGTAGTAAAAATAAAAAATCACCTTATGAATATGCACCACATAGTAGTAAAGATGCCTATTGGAAATGTCCTGAAGGAAAACATGTAGATTTTAAAAGAAAAATATCATATTCAATTCTTCGTGATTTTCGTTGTCCAGATTGTCAATATTCGAAAGGCGAAGAAGCAATTAGCAATTATTTTATACATAAGAATTTTATAAAAATAGATCAAGATGATTTTAATAAATTAATTGATGAAAATAAATGTAATAATCTTTATTACATTCCACAAATGAAATATAGTGGTTTAGTTGGTTTAAAAGGAGGACTACTTTCTTATGATTTTTACATACCTCGTTTAAATCTCCTTATAGAATATCATGGTGGACAACATGAGAAATTTACTAGAGGGATACATAAAACAATGAAAGACTTTGAAAGACAATTAGAACATGACAACCGTAAATGTATTTATGCTGATAAGAATAATATTAATTTACTTGTAATATGGTATTGGGATTTTGATAGGATTGAGAAAATATTAGAAAGAGAATTAAGTAAATTAATTTAATTTTACATATTTATACCCTGTTCATTTTTATACTTTGAACAGGGTATATATCTTATCCTTCATTTTTAACTTCTTCATCACCTAATAATACATTAATTAATTGTTTTTGCATATATTTACGAGTTGTGGAGTTATTAATTATGAATTTTTCTCCATTTTTAACTCTAAATATTTGATCCCATAAAACACAATTCTTATCGTATATAAAACCTTCCCAATCTCCAATTTCCATTCTTTCATCAAACTTATTAATAATTTCTTTCCAATCTTCTCTTTTGTCAGCATACATTTTAGCAAATAAACTTAAATATCCATAGAAAAATAATGGTTCTAATAACATATTACGTTTTCTTAAATTTTGTCTGGTTTCTGCATCAATTTGACCAAAATATTTAGGAAACATATTAATTAGAATATTAAACATATCATTTAACGCAATTGCATATTTTTGTGCAGATTCTTTTGTTAATGGTCTATAATATTGGTATGAATCTTGTATTGCAGATGTTAATATGCTAAATGTTGTAATATTTGAATTATCTTTACCTTTAAGTGTAGTTTTTATGACTTCAATCTGATTTTCAAAACAATTTTTCATTAAGAATTTACCAATTAAATTTTCGTAACTTCCAATATTTAAAAATTGACTGCGACTTTTACTAATGGATAATGTTTTTAAAGTGTACTCAGAAAAAAGTTTTTGCATAGAATCAATTGAAATTTGCTCTATTAAGCAAGGCCAATAAAAATCATAAGGGTTAAATATACCATCTTTCTTTTTAGTTTTCTTATAAATTTTAGTTAGGTAAATACTGGCAAAAATTCTGTGTGCACCATCATTTATTAAAAATATTGAGTTTGAACTTAATGTGTTTGTTTCAGCATTGTAATCTACATTTTCAGGTTGATAATCATGTTCACAGGGAATAGTTAATGTTAAAACTGAACCATAAATATTTGATTCATACATATTTCGTACAATATCCATACATTTACTTTTATTAACGAGTGGTATAATTTCATTTGTTTTTTTATCTATTTGTCCACCACGTTGAACAGAAGTTAGATATTGAATTGTATTATTTTCAAACATATCTGCTAAATCCCCTGCGGAAATTTGTGTTGAAAATTTAATTATCTGTCCATCTCTCATAATAGGAAAACAATTAGGCAATTCCCAATTAGTAGTTTCTTTAGTCTCTAATGCAGTAATAACACCCATTAATTTCACTCCTACTTATTAATTTTAATACTTTTAATCATCTTATTCTAATTATATCATTTTGTTGAATTTTTATACATACTAAATCAATAAAATTTTAAAAAATTTAACAAATATCCTACCTTATTTTTTATTGCTAAATATTCCACTCTACATTTTAATATATTTATGCTCTCACATCCACAAATATAACTTATTTTATGTATTGTGTATTATTTAATAAATTATAAAATTTTTACCTTCATAATTTTACAATTTTTTAAAAAAGGATAATTTACTTTTCATGTAGAATACTATTCCATAACATTATTTCAAAGGTGGTAATATCATGGAAAATAAATTATCAGAAATAATAAAAGATATAGCTATATATTTGCGTAAATCAAGAGCAAAGAATCAAGAAGAAGAAACAGATGAAACTCTATATAAACACAAAGAAATTCTTGTTGATTTTGCCAATAAACATGATTTTAGATATGTAATTTATCAAGAAGTGGTTTCAGGTGATAGTATTGATAGTAGACCTGAAATGATTAAATTGCTTAATGATATTGAGAATGGATTATATGATGGTGTCCTTTGCCTTGATCTAGATAGATTGGGTCGTGGTGGAGAAGAAGACTCTGGTAAAATTAAACGTATATTTAAAAAATCTGATACATTAATTATTACTCCTAATAAAATTTATAATTTAGAAAATGAAGATGATGAAACATATATGGAGTTCCAGACGTTTTTAGCAAGGCAGGAGTATCGCTTAATTAAAAAAAGGTTAATTCGTGGCAAGAAAATAGGAAGCAAGATGGGTAATTGGACAAATGGAACAGCACCCATCCCATATAAATATAATCCTCAAACAAAAGGCTTAATTATAGATGAAGAAAAATTATTGACTTATAATTTAATTAAGTCTCTATTTCTTGATAAATTATTAACAGTTGAAAATGTTGCAATTGATTTAAATAAATTAGGTATTCCTACGCCTTATGAGAGAGGCACTAAATGGCATGGAAATGTAATTCAACGTATATTACTTAATGAAACTCATTTGGGGAAGATTATTAGCAATAAATCAAAGGGGAATACTCGTAAAGGAGAAAAGATAATTAATTATCCTAGAGATAGGTGGATCGTGATCGAGAATTGTCATCCATCTGTAAAAACTCAAGAAGAACATAATAGAATTTTAGAATTATTTAAACAAAGAAATAAAACACCTTCTAGAGCAAAGCAAGGTATATTTGATTTTTCTGGTATTATAAAGTGTAAATTATGTGGTTATTCAATGACATATTTAAAGAAAAAAGATACTGATAAAATTTATATGAAACCTTGTTGGTATATTGATCCATTTGGTAAAAAGTGTGGTAATCGTTCTGGTAATGTTGAAGAAATATCAAAAATAGTTTGGGAAGAAATAGTTAAAGAACACGATAGATTAATTAATGAAATTACAGATAGTTCAAGTAAAGATAATACAAAAATAGAATTAATGATAAAACAAAAAAGCAAACAATTAAATAAGTTTAAATTAGCTTCGGGAAAAGTAAATGAAGCATATGAATTAGGAGATTATACTAGAGAACAATGGTTAGAAAGAAAATTTAAATGGGAAAGTGAAATTGAGAAAGTTAATATTGAGATAAATGAATTAGAAAATGAATTAAATAATGATGAAGTCAAAACTAAGGAAGAAAAGATTTTTGTATACAGCAAAGTATTAAATAATTTAAACAGAGAAGATATTACATCTGAAGAAAAAAATCAATTATATAAATTAATAATTGAAAAAATTACATGGTTAAGAATTGGAGATGAAAATGTAAAAATGTCTATTGATTTTTATTAAAGTGATATAATTAATTTTTACTTTAGCAAACATGACACCAATGGCAAGTCTACTAAAGTAAAAATTAAAGCATCATTTAGATGCTTTAATAGGTAAGTATTTATCATATAAATTGTATTGTTCAATTATTTCTAATAATTTTTTTGTAAAGTTTTTTATTGCTTGATCTGACGGACGTTTATTAACAATTACTTCTATTTCGTATTTATTTGTTTTACTCATATCACCACCTCCATATTTGATTATATTAATTGAATAGTAATTTATTACATGGTATTTATTGTTAACAATTTTGGTATTATTTATCCATTCATCCTACAAATATTTCTCCTCACCAACGCTCATAACCCACCTAACAACCTCATAAAACTCACTCCATCCACCAACTCTAAAATCACATTCAATATCTTGATTATATTTCCTATTCATAACAACTGTAATTCCTTTAAACTTCTCTATGTATTCAGGACAATCATCGAACAATATCCCACCATCTAGTCTCTCTAACAATTCACCTTTATTCCCAACTAAAATTAAATTTCTAATATTAAAGAATGGTAAGTATTTTTGAATCCATTGATATTTTTCAAATACAGAGAATTCGTTTGAAGGTGAGGAAACAATAAATACTTCATATAATCCATCATTTAATAACTTTTCTATTGTTTCTATTGAGCCTTCTATTGGTTTTAAATTTGCAAAAAATCCTGGACTATTAATTATTTCAAAACCTTCATTACCTATGTAATCTTTTAATGAATATGTCTTAATGTCATTTGGTTTAAGATTTTTATTATATTTATAATTATATTCTTGACATAGATAAGATAGCATATCTACAGTAACTTCATCTAGATCTATATAGATTGTTGGTTTATTCATGTTTTTTACTCCAATCTAATCCAATATTATTTAATTTGCTTTCATCATCATTCTTCTTTTTTCTCAACTTTCTTTAAATAATGTGGCATATCGTCCCATTCTATCTCACCAAGTTCTTGATGATGCATTATAGCAAAAGCATTCCATGCAATAGCAGATAAATGATCTTCTGATTCATCGCCTTTTTTAAAAGCAATCACATGTCTTTCTAATGAAGCTATGTATCTTGAAAATGGCATACCTTTTTCCCAGTTTCTATCACCATACTTCTGTGATCCTAATTCATACCATTTTGATAATCTACTCAAAGCAAATGGAGTAATTAAATCTGGTCTACCTTTTCCTATATCTGGTTCTCTTTGTGCTGCATTTTCACCATAATTTATTCTTTGTCCATTATCGTTCATTTTACCGTCTAAGTTTGGCATAAAGTTTTAACTCCTTTCCATATTATTTTAATATTTTAAATGTCTACTATAAAAATAATCATTATATGCTATATATCTTTCTTTAATATCACTCATATCTGCATCTTGATTTCTTTCTAAAAACTTTTCAAAAAACTTACGATTACACATATCGAATTCAGGACAACCAAATCTATAAATACAATGAGGTACTAATGCATCTGCTAATTCAGGTTCTTTTTCTTTAAGAATAATTTTAAAATCTTCTGCATATTGTCTTGTTTCATCACTTGCCTGAAAACATAATCTTTTTCTCCATGTATCAATTAAATGTTGTGCATTAGCTTCCCCTTCAAAAGTAACTAATTCATCTTGTGTTAATTTATTTCTATCAATACCTGTTCTATCAGTTCTTCTAGTTGAAACAAAACATTCCCATTTATGTCTTACCCAATGAACAGCAATCCATGATTTAATATTATCCCATATCCAATTCACCTTAATTATTCTAACTGGTGAATGTTCAGAGATAAGTAATTTAGTTTTAAAATCTGAACTAGGTTCATTATCTGTATGTATTTTATTTACCGTTGTACGACATTTATTTTTTGCATCTGTCCAATCGTTTTCTATTTTATTAAATTGTGTTTTCATATGTATATTGTTCTCCTTTTTATATTTATATTATTATTCAATAAACTATTCAGCAAATTTTATTCTTACTTCTTGTTTTTTAATTGTTTTTCAATTATCTTTTCAATTCCAAGTGTAGAAATATTCTTTGCAGCATTGTAATCAGCATGAACAAAAAATTTATGTCCATAATCACAATTCATACATTTAAAAGTATCTTGTTTTGGTCTCCATATATCTTTATCTTCATTTCTATGTATGTGACCACATTTATTACATCTTGCTGATGTATTTTTCGGTTTTATTTTAATAACTTCAATACCTAATTCTTTTGCTTTATACTCTATTTTTGTTTGTAAATCATAATAAGTCCATCCACCTAAAAATGTTGCTTTTTTCTCACCATCTGCTATTCCTGTTAAATCTTCCATTTGAATAATTCCACAGTTATTTTTCAATGCCAAATCAATTATGTATTTACTATACTTATGATTAGTTGTATTTTTAAAATTTTCAACTTTCCCTCTTAATTTTTCAATCGGTTTAAGTTTAGTTGTTCTGCCATGTCCACACCTCCCTTCACCACAATACTTTCCTTGTTTTAATAATTCATTCCTTCTTTTTTCTATTCTTCTTCTAAATTCTATAACTTCACTCCCTTCAATTTTATATCTGTCAAGTGAATTATTAAATGCCATATAAGCAGGATTACATACACCTAAATCAATTCCCATCATATTGTTTTTATCAAGATTTATTTTATTTTCTTGCTCAAAAGAATAAGTAATATTTATAAACCATTTAGTTTTACCTTTTTTGATTTTAAATATTTCAGATGCACCAATTTTATATTCATTATTTAATAATCTTTCTAAAATAACTTTTTGAGTATTATCATATGCTTTAATTAAAAAATCAATCTGTCCTTTCTTTAATTCAAGTTCAGTTTTATATTCTTTACTCAATAAACTTAATCTTAAAATATATGTATTTTCATCATTTTTAATAATCTTTATTTGTCTATCTCTTAAACAAATTGGGAAACTTCTTTTAAAATTAATCATAGATTCTGTACCTTTTAATATTTCTAATTTATGTTGATTCCATTTCTGTTTTGCTTTTATAACTACACTATCAAATGTTCCAGATGGTAAATTAATAAATTGATTTCTTAATTGATTAGATATATCACCTTCAACTGAATTGTATTTATTAGGAATGTCTTTCATATTTAAATATTTACCGAATCTTTCTTTATATGTGAAACTTAAATTTTGAAAATCCCAAAACATTTGAATTGTTTTATTTGCTAATAAATATGATTGATATTGTAGTTTATTAAATATTTCTCCTGCCAATTCCCAATCTATATTTATAGGTTTGATAATTTCATATTTCATAACTTTTGTTGTCATCTATATTCTCCTTTAAATTTTCGCAAATGTCTATATTTTTTATGCCGAAAATAGTTTTGCGAAATAGTTGTATTTTATATTTTTTGATAATTTAATTTAAATATTTAATATTAAGCAATGTAACGGATATAGTGCAAATTATACTGCAAATAGATTGATTAACTTACAATCAATTATATTTAATATTAAGCAATGTAACCGACTGTAATGATTTTATATAATTGACTTATCGAGTGTTATTTTTATTTTGTGTATTTAATATTCTTTTTAAATAACTTCTCGATTTAAAGATGTGCAATCACCTTAATATTATTTTAATAAAGTGGGGTTAAATTCCCCACTTTATTAACCCAATCATTCCATACAAATATTTTCTATCATATTTTCAACAATATCATCTT
>Ga0209518_1003334_pt1 | contig 13837 bp, 12 predicted proteins | sample RifGroB1_FD_183993 | JGI IMG/M metagenome (GOLD analysis project Ga0209518, IMG submission 183993) | Groundwater microbial communities from Rifle, Colorado, USA - Groundwater B1 (SPAdes) (version 2) | ecosystem: Environmental > Aquatic > Deep subsurface > Groundwater | place: Rifle, Colorado... | reverse complement strand
TAAGACCTGCCTGAATCAAGATGTTTATTTTTTCTTTCAGATAGGAAAGATTTTGTTTAATTTTCATGCAGGGCTGAAAAACTGTTTTCCGATCTTTTGACACTCTGGCTGAAAAACCAAAAAGACGGCAGACTAATCCCCTGTATTCATAAAGAGTGCAAAATCCTTTCCCGTTTTCTGGATCAACAGGCTGGTATAAGACGCAGCAATCGTCTTTTTCACTGCGATTCAATTTTTCTAAAAGAGCTTCAGCCTGATTGTTTTTCCAGAAATAGAGCGCTGCCGGAAGCATTTCCAGTAAAGTGGTTTCAATATTTTCGTGGGAAGTTTCACAGCACTGTCCGCATCCTGCGATACACTCAATTGCGCCTTTCTTTTTAAAGACAGTGATTTTTTCTTCCAGCTCATCATAAATTTCAGAGAGCGCCTGAAGAGATTTAATTTCGTTAAAAATAGGGTTTGGAATAATTTTCATAAGATTGCACCTGTTTTCATTTTTTAACTGGCCGTTGTCTAAAACAATCAGTTGAAAAATAACACAAATGCTTTTATGATAGCTCAATAAATATAATCTTGGAGCGAAAAAAAGTCAAATCCCGCTCAAAACCCGCAAAATTTAGTTTAAACTTTCCCGGATCTGATTCGCAAATAAAGTCAGAGGTTCAAGAAGCTCTGCGTTCATCAGCTTGATGCTCTGCATTGCAAGTTCTTCCAGTAATGAGGCAGTTTCAAGTGTCCAATGCCTGTTTTTAAATCCTTTGATTTTTAATGAATCTGAAATTTTTTGAATCAGTTTCAGGGCTTCTTTTTCGTTTTCATAACTTCCGGTTGCCTGATAGGTATAGACTAAGTTTCTGACTGTGTAGGCTGTTTCAGGGCTGTTAAAATCAAAATATTCGAGAGAAAGCTCTAAAGCATGGCGAAGGCAAGTGATCGCTCTTAAAAGATCACTGCTTTGATACTCCTGCCTGGCGTCTTCATTCAGTTTCATGATCTGGGTGCGGGCATCCTCATTTGAAAGTTTCCTGACTTCATCCGCCTGAGCGGTTTTATGAGTCATGAAATCAGAAACTTCTTGATTTTCAGGGATATGCCGGCTAAATTCCCATTTTCTTTTATCGGCTTCTTCTTTGACATACCATGCCAGATTGTGCCGTTCATCCAGAGGAAAAATTAAAGTAATCGGTGAAGAAGTTTCTACAGCGTTTTCTTTTGCGGTATTTAAAAGTTTATCAATGGTTTCAGGAATATTTTTACAGTCACGGACAGTCAGAACTGAAATGTTCCCGTTTTCTGCATCCTGATACCCAAGCCTTCCGCTCATAAAACGGGCATTCTCATCATAAGGGATAGAAAGCTCTATCCAGAGGGCGGTAGAATTCTTTTTTGCTTCCATTGTTTCTCCTGATAATAAAAGATAACAAAAAAATCTTCACGATTTGTTCATTTTTTCTTCATAGTGTTTTTTTATTATTTAAAATATAGCTATCTTATTTGCTTTTTGCTATCAGCCGGAGTTATTTTTTCTGGGTGCGCTCAGTCTCAAAAGATTCAAGAATCTGGAACTGCGAAAGAAATAACAGATCGAGGAACTGTGAATACAACGGTAAGAAAGAACTATATTAAAAACGAAATCGACAGTTTTAACTCTTTTTATCAGGATCAGAGGGTGAAAGACTACAAGTATGCTCAGATGAAAACTTCTCCTTTTGCATTTTACAGGGCAACGGCGCATCTTTATTATAAAGATCTGGTCAACGGGATTATTCCGGTTCCGTCTCAGTGGAAAAACACAGCCGATATTTCTCCCTGGATACAGGGGGATTTACATATCCAAAATCTGGGTCATTTTGAAAACAACAAGGGTGAAATTGTCTTTGATCTCAATGATTTTGATGAATCTTACATAGCTCCTTTTTACTGGGATCTGATTCGTTTTACTGCCAGTGTTTACCTGATTAAAGATGAAGTAGGCTTTAATTTTTCCTCTTCCGAACAGGATGAGCTGGCGCTTTATTTTCTGGAAGAATACCAGAATAATCTGACAGATGGGAACAATCAGGAACTCACTATCTCAAATCTTTCCGGTTTTTTACAAGATCAGGCAGAAGAAATAATGAGTGAGCAGACTCAACAAAAACTTCTGGATAAATGGACAGTGATAAAAAACGGGAAGAGAGTTTTTGATTTCACCAACGAAAAACTGGAAGATTTGACTTCTTCTGACGAAGTGGAACTGGCTTCATGGAACACTTATCTTTCTGACAACAGCTCATTTGTTTCTAAAATGGGGAATGCGTATTTTACGGTTAAATCCAAAGCCAAAAGGCTTTATTCCGGACTGGGAAGCTTGGGGGTCAAGAAATACTATGTCCTTTTAGAAGGGGCTTCCTCTTCTCAAAACGACGATATAATTCTGGAAGTAAAGGAAGAAAGGCAGCCGAGCCTGTTTTTGAGTGGATTGATTTCCTCTTCTCTTTATTCATCTTATTTTTCAACTCATGGCAAACGATCTGTAACAGCCTCTCGTGCAATGCTGAAAAATGCGGAAGATTTTCTCGGAATAATGGTTTCTTCCAATTCATCCTATCAGGTTAAAAAAATTTCTTCCTATAAATTTGGGTTTGAACCGGCTGATTTTAAAAGTAAAAGCGATCTGAAAAACTTTTTAAAATATGCCGCCCTTGCTCTTGCCAATGCGCATAACCGTTCTGACAGCCAGTATAATCCACTTTATATTCCTTATGTCGTGCGCCCGAATATTCTGAATGCGATTAAAGTCTGGTCGTCTGCAAAAACGACTCTACGAAGTCTCGCAAAAAATTATGCGGCACAGGTAAAAGTTGATTACAGCCTTTTTAAACAATAAAAAATTTATAGAAGTTCTAAAAACAGAGCAAATTGTTATTTCGATGAGCAAAGTGAAGAGAAATCTTTATTAATCAGGAAGTCGCTTAATGACTTTATCTAATTAGTCAACCCTGAAAAAGTAAAAAAATCCTTTACAGTAAAGAATAAATCATAATTTTCTATATTTTGATAAAATGGTTTTAATGCAAATCAGGAGGATTTGCAAAGCAGAATTTTAAACAGAAAAAAGATTTCCCGACTTTCGGCAGGTGTTTATTGAGCCTGTCGAAATGCGTGCACTGAGCGAAGCCGAAGTGACACCTCGACTCCCCCTTTCTTTAGAAATTTTATTAATAACATCAATGATTTTTTCAAAAGAAAGAATGAAAAAAATGAAAACTTTATTCCAGAATGATTTTTTTGATCTCGTCAAGACCAAGCCCTGTCGCTTCAACAATTTGATCCAAAGAAAGCCCCATGCGGTAGAGTTTTTTGGCGGTTTCAATTTTTCCTCTTTTCTCCCCTCTTTTTTCCCCTTTTTTCTCCCCTCTTTTTTCTCCTCTTTTTTCTCCTCTTTTTTCTCCGATTTCTTTGCCTCTTTTTAAGAGAATTTGTTCGATAGTCATAACTTTTTTACCTCCTTCTTTAGAAATTTTATTGATAACATCAATGATTTTTTCAGGCTGCTGTTTTTCAGCGGCAGAAAAAAAGTATAAAATCAGGCTTTCTAAAAATTGTAAGCCTTTTTCTTCTTTGTAATAAAGCTCTCCCAGTTTCAGGATATCTTCTAGAAGTGCCTGATCCATGGGTTTTTCAAAAATATTTTTAAACATCAGCATGCTGATTTTCAGGTAGGTGTTATGAAAAAGCTTGTCTTTAATCTCTTGATTGGAGTAAGATGAAAGGTCGGTTAAAAGATACTTGAAATCAGGAATAAAAGGTTGGAATACATCATCTAAAGGAGGAAAGTAAGCGTGAAAAGGTTTCAAGTCCCATTTTTCAGGTCCATGATAAAAGATGATGGGAAGCACAGGGCTGAGAGGCTTTTTTTGTTTCTGATTGGTTTTCCAGATATTTAGGAGGTAGGAGAGGAGCTGGATATGAGGAAAATCAACAGGTCTGCTTTTATGTTCAAAAAGCAGAGTAATCAGAATCTTTTGATTATGGGTATTGCAAAGGTAAACAATATCGGAAAAAACTTCTTTGAGTGCTTCATCGATATAGCTGTTGTTTTCAAGTTTCAAAGAATCCAGATCAAGATTGGCAATAATTTCTTTTGGAAAGGTGGATAAAATAAAGTCTTTGGCTCTTTCGGAGTCACTCAGATTTTCTTTGAAAAATTTATCATGCGGTGTCTGGATTTTTTTATTTTTCATAAATGAAATTTAATCATGGGAGAGAGTGAAAAAAATTATAAATTTCTTGATTTTTTTTACTATATTTTTCTTATAATAAAAAAGCAGACAACGGAGGCGCGGATGCTGGGCTGGAAATATGTCAAGTTTGATCCCAATTTCTATATTTTTAAGTATAAAAACGGGAAGGTTGTGAAAGAAGGTCTGGGACTTTCATTCTGGTACTATGCAGCCAGCGCTTCCATGATTAAAATCCCGATTGAAACCAAAAATATTCCTTTTATTTTTGAGGAAACTTCTTTTGATTATCAGACAATCACGATTCAGGGAGAAATTATCTATAAAATTTCTGATCCGAAACAAATCAAGGAACAGGTTAATTTTTCAATCGATACCAAGACATTGAATTATACTTCAGAAGATCCCTATAAACTGGAACAAAGGATTATTAATTTTATTAAAACCATCCTGAAAAAAGAAATCAGCGTTAATCCTTTGAAAGAAGCGCTTTGTTCTTCTGAAAACCTGACTAAAAACACGCTTTCTGCTTTGTTGTCCAATGATTATTTAAATACTCTGGGAATCAAGGTCACCGCGATCAATATTCTTTCTATGGCGCCCACTAAAGAGACTTCGAGGGCATTGGAAGCGGAAACCCGTGAAAATATCTTAAAGGGCGCGGATGATGCAATTTATAAGAGGCGGAACTTCGCGGTGGAGCAGGAACGGATTATTAAAGAAAATGAACTGAATACCAATATTGCAATTGAGCAGAAAAACCGCCAGATCCGGGAAACCCAGATGGAAACCCAGAGATTGATCAAGGAAAAAGAACGGGTGATGCTGGATGAAGAGATGAAATTTAAAATCAAGCAGGAAGAAGAAAATATCCGTTTGACCGAGCTTTCGATTCAGAACAAGAAATCCGAAGCTGATGCCAGAGCATATGCCCTTGCCGCCATACTGGAACATTTTACCAAAATCAATCCTGAAATTGTTCGGGCTCTTGCCTCTATCAGCCTGAATCCTGAGCAGATAATCGCCAATGCTTTTGACGGCCTTGCAAATCAGGCAGGTAAAATCGGCGAGCTGAATATCAGCCCTGATCTTCTTTCCAGTCTTTTGGTGAAAAAGAAATAGGCAATGGAAAAAATTATTGTCATTTCAAGAAAAACCCGCCTGGATTCGCTGGTTGTGAGGTTTAATACCCGTCAGCAGGCTCAGTTTTATGTTGAACGGCTGGGCGGGGATTTTTCTGATTATGAACGGGAGCATCAAGTCTATTATCAGGCGCTGGAAAAACTGGTTTCTCATGCGGAACAGTTTGGAAATGTACAGGTGATAGACTGGAAATTTCTTCCCAATTTTATTTTTGGTCCCCATGATTTGGTTTTGACCGTGGGGCAGGATGGATTGGTTGCCAATGCGTTAAAGTATCTGGAGAGTCAGAAATTGATCGGGTTTAATTCGGATCCTTCCCGATGGGACGGTACGCTATCCAATTTTCAGGTGGAAGAAGCCTTGAAAATCATCCCAGATAGTTTTGAAAATAAATCTCTGGTCAAGCAGATTACAAAAGCCAAGGTTGTTCTTTCAGACGGGCAGGCGCTTTATGCGGTCAATGATTTTTTTATCGGGATCAAAAACCATTCATCGGCGCGCTACATTATTTCAGCAGAGGGAAAAAGTGAATATCATTCTTCCAGCGGAGTGATTATTTCTACTCCTTTAGGCGCATCGGGATGGATGAAGAGCATTGTGGAGGGGGCTGCAAAGATTGTGGGAGGTTTGGAAGGGAAACCCCACGAATTACAGCAGAAAATCCCTGATTGGAGTGAAGATACCCTGACTTATGCAGTGCGCGAACCTTTTCCAAGCGTGAATACGAAAACCGATCTGGTGTTTGGGAAAGTAAACAGTCGTTCTCTTCTCAAACTGGAATCTAAAATGGGAGATGACGGGTTTATTTTTTCAGACGGGGTTCAGGATGATTTTTTAAACTTTAATTATTCGATTATCGCCTCTTTCGGTCTGGCAGAAACAAAAGGCAGTCTGGTGGTAAAAGCGAAAAAATAAAAATAACACATTGAAAGGATTTAAAATTATAAAAATTGACTGATTTTTTATTCTTTTTGTTTATTCCCGTGAAGGCGGAATTCTACCGGGAATCAATGTTTAGCTAGGTCTTAAAAATTAAATATCATTTCGAACAAAGTGAGAAATCTTAAGTGTTGATATTTATCAAGATTTCTCTTCGCCTTGCTCATCGATGACGATTTTCCTTATTTTTTAGAAGTTCTCTTTAGTAAGTCTTGTCAGCGTAGCTGATCCATCCGCCTTCTTTGACCACTGATTTATAGAAAGGGGAAATTGTAAAATTTAAACTGAAAGAATCTATTTTACTTTTCACTTCCATTTTTTCTGAATCAATATCTGCAAAAACTTCCATATTTTCATCTTTTTTCCCGATTTCAAAGAGCCTGTCAATTGTCTTTTTGTCTAATTCAATCACTAAAAGACCGTTGTTGTAAGAATTTTGCTTGAAAATTCTTGCGTAGCTTTCTGCGATAATAACCTGATAGCCATTTTCGGTGAAAACCCAGACAGCATGCTCTCTGGATGAACCGCATCCAAAATTAGAACGGGTAATCAAAACTTTGCTTGTTTTCAGTTGAGGTGATTTCGGGTCAAAGCCTTCCATTTTCAAATCTTCCATCAAAAAAGGCGCCATGACTTTTTTTTCTACTTCAGTGAGGTATTTTGCGGGGATGATTTCATCCGTATTAATATCGTTTCTATCTAAGAAAAAAACTTTTCCGCCGATTTGACTCATTTTGGTTCTCCAATAAAAAAAATTGATCTATAAAAAATTAATCAAATTTTGATAAAATCTGAAAAAGTAGTCAAATTCATCTTCCGAAAAGCATGTTTTTTCTTTTGTGCTGATAAAAAACAACAAAACTGAAAAAAAGAACTTTTTAAAAAAATATTTTTTGTTTTTTATCTAAAATTGAATAATTTAATTATTAATATTATTTAAAGGAGTGGTGTTATGAGAAAAACATTGCTTGTCAGTTTATTTCTTTTTTTAGCGGCAGGAATCCTTTCAGCGAAAGATATTTATGTTTCAGCTGGAGCCAAAAGCGGCGATGGAAACAAAAATGCGCCCTACAATACAATTTCAGATGCGTTGTCCACTGCATTCGCAGGGGATGTGATTCATGTTTCAGAGGGTATTTATTATGGAGACGGCGGAGGCGGATTGTTTTTGATTAAAATCAATAATCTGACTTTGGCAGGCGGATACAATAAAGATTTTTCAACTCGAAATCCTTTCAAGCATAAAACCATTTTAATGCGCGGCGTGGGGAATAAATCAGACAGTTTTGATGAATGTAGCGGCAGAGACCACAAAAAATGGCACTCTATGACTCCTACCAAAGCTTCCTACAATGGAGAAGCGATCGTTTATGGAGTGGGGGATCACAGCAATTTTATTTTAGACGGTTTTTTTATAGACGGGCATACCCGCCAGACCTACAAAAAAAACGGAGACTTGAAAACCGATATCGGACCTATTACTTCTCCTTTAGTCAGCCTTAAATCCCCGGGTGTGAAAGTGAGAAACTGTGTGGTTTTGAATTCGGGGGGATTCGGAATCCGGGTAGCGGCTTCCGGTAAAAAAGACGATCCTGCAAGCATGGTGGAAATATCCAATAATATTATCGTGAATACCCTGATGGGAGCATTGGAGCTCAGAGTGGGAGACTTTGATCCGACCAATAATCCGAACGGCGGACTGGCGGTCATAAAAAACAACACCATTGCTTTTGTGTGGGACTGGCTGGGCGAAGGCTATGGACTTTTAGTCGGAAGACAGACCAAATTGACGGTGGAAAAAAACATTTTTGCCTTTGCCAATTTGACAGCGATTAATAACGGATTTCAGAATAAATTTTTAAAACTGGTTGAAAATGTTTTCTGGAATAATATGGAAGGAGTTTATAAATACTGGTCTCCTGAATCAAAACTGACACTGATTGAAGACAATGTCAATAAATTCGGCGGAAAGCTTGCTGGAAAACTGGCGCTCAGTAAAAAATCAGAAAAAAATGTGGCAATCGATCCGAAATTTGCAAAAATTGATAAAGACTTTTTTGAAAAATTCTCCAACCAGATCAAATCCACCGGCGGCGGAAAAGTAGAGTGGGACAGTGTCAACCAATGGAGAAGCTCAATGGGACTTCCTCTTGTTGGAAGCAAGGGCACTGGAAATAAAAACTTCGCGCCTATTTATGAACTGGAAGATGCGGTTTTAATTTCAAAAGAAAGTTCAATAAAAGGAATCGGGGCGCAGATAGACGGGCCTTTTGAAGCTTATAGCTCAAAAACCGAATCGGTTGAAAAAACTTATCAGGATGCAAGTTTTGATTCTATGCTTGCAAACTCGGCTCTGGATCAAAAAGACATCAGTGTCAAGGTGAAAATTGAGGGGAAAGGCTCTTCCGGCGATTTCTGGAAAAAAGATGCGGCTCCGGATTCGAAATACATCTGTTTCAAGCTTGGAAAATACCCAAACAGCTCTTTTGTCTATGTTTTAAAAGGAAGTGAAGCTTTGAAAACAATTGAAGAAGCTTTGAAGCTGAAACTGGAAGTAAAAATCAGCGGTACGGCTTACAGCATTAAAGACACCTATAAAAAAGACAGGGTGTGTATAGTAGCAGATTCAGCTGAAATGGAAGAAGATGAATAAAATTGAGAAGTAATTTGGAATAGGAAAAATAAAACTATTATTGAAGTCATTCCCCGCTTGATCGGGAAACCTGAAGAAAAAAAACTCATAGAGATTCCCGCCTGCGCGGGAATGACTTTTTGCGATAGGTATTCGATAATCTGATTTTTTTTATTGTTTAATGTATCATGATTAAAAAGATTTCTCTTCGCTTTGCTCATCGAAATGACGATTTTCTCTATTTTTAGAACTTCCCATAAGTTATTCTTTAAAAAAATTTTCAATATTGATATTTTCTTTTCGGATTTTTTCAAGAATTTGTTTGGCAGCTTCCTGTTCAGCCCTTTTTTTACTGTTTCCCACGCCTAGTGCCAAGACTTTGTCGTTGATAATCAATTCAGAATAAAAAAGTTTATTGTGAGGCGGACCGTCTTCTTTCACGACTTTGTATTCAGGGCATTTTTTGTATTTTTTCTGAATCAGGTATTGAAGCTCGGTTTTATAATCATAAACAAATTCTTCGTGGCTCACCTTATCGATTTCCTCAATCATGAGGGGAAGAAGAAAATCTTTGACAGTAATCATTCCTTGATCCAGATAGAGAGCTCCTAAAAAAGCTTCAAAAGTATCGGCAAGGATTGCATCTCTTTGTCTGCCTCCGCTGTTTTCCTCACCCCAGCTGATCAGAATAAATTGATCGAATTTGAGTTTTCTGGAAAGTTCTGAAAGAGTTTTTTCAGAAACAACATAACTTCTGATTCTGGTGAGTTTCCCTTCTGCAGCCTGAGGGTATTTTTCATAAATAAATTCAGATACGCAGAGAGACAATACCGAATCACCCAAAAATTCAAGCCGTTGATTGTTGTCAGAACTTTGGTTTTTATTGGCAAAAGAACTGTGTACAAATGCCAAATGAAGCAGTTCAATATTTTTAAATGGAATCTTTAAACCAGCAAGAAAATCCTGGAGAGCTTTTCTTCTTAATTCTGTAATCAAGTAAAACTCCTTATAGAGAATTTAAATTTACTGAAAAGATTTTTCATTTCATAATTGAGACCTGATTTTGTTATTTTTTATAGAATGAAAACAAAAAGAGTAATCGACTTTTTTTTCCACTCAGTCAAAATCCCCTCGCCCTCTTACCGGGAAAACAAATACCGGATTTTTCTTGAAAAGAAATTGGAAAAATTAGGTGCGGAAATTATTGTAGAAAAATCAGAAGAAGGAACAAATCTGATTGCCAGATTTCCTTCGAAATTTTCAAATGACTGGATCGGGCTTTCGGCTCATATGGATACAGTTGAAAATGGAAATGAAAAGATTACCCCTGTTTTAGACGGGAATATGATCTGGTCATCCGGTGAAACGATTCTCGGAGCAGACAATAAATCAACGATCAGCATGTTTTTTGAGGCAGCGAAAACGATTCAGGAAAATAATATCAAACACCGGCCTTTTGAGTTTCTCCTCACATTCGGCGAAGAAAAACATTTGACAGGAGCGAGGCTTTTAAATCCAGAAAAATTTATTTCCAGAAAGATTTTACTCATGGACGCAAGCGGTAAAGTAGGAGGAATTATTGAGTCGTCTCCCACCCATTATTCATTTAAAATCATTGTAAAAGGGAAAAAAGCCCATGCGGGGATCGAGCCTGAAAAAGGTAAAAATGCGATTAAAGCAGCAGCTTTGATTATTACCAGTTTTCCAGATGGAAGAATTTCTCCCACCACTACTTTCAATGTCGGGGAAATTCGAGGGGGCGGCGCAACCAATATTGTTCCGGATGAAGTTGTGATTGAAGGTGAATTCAGAAGTACAGAAAAAGATCAGATTGATGAAATTGTGGAGCAGCTCATGAATTTGAATCTTCAATTTGAAGATATTAAGACTGATTTGGTGCAGGATTATTTAGGCTATAGCTTAAAAAAAGAAGATTCTTTTGTCAAGGAAATTGTTCAGGTGATCAAAAAAACAGGATTGACTCCTCATTTCACAGCCAGCGGGGGAGGAAGCGATGCCAATATTTTCAGGGAAAAAGGTTTGAATGCGGTGAATCTGACTTCAGGCATGATAGAACCCCACACTTACAACGAGTGCATTGCAGTGGATGATCTGATCAAAGGAACAGAAATCATTATCAATATTCTTTCTCTTTCAGAACCGGAAAAAACAAGAAAAAAAACGGTTAAAAAAAATTATTCTATCGCCCCAATGTGTGGCTGGCCTTAGTCCGGCAGCTACTGTTTCCTGCTGAAATATTTCCCCAGTGAAAGGGCAAGACGGAAAGCTTCTTCAAGAATGTTTTTATCAAGATTTTTTAAAGTATCTTCCGGTGTGTGGTAAAACGATTTTTTCTCTCTGGAAAATGAACTGCCTGCCCCGATCTGAACCGAGGAGATTCCCCATTTTAAAAAATTCCATGAATCGTACTGACGGGCATCCTCATGGGGATAGAGATGAACCGGGAAAGAAGGCTGGTAAGAAAGCGGGGGATTTTGCTCAAACTCCTGCAAAGTCTTTGCATCCAGGCAAAGGTAAAGATGATCCCCTGCGCCGGCAGAATCGATATTCACGATTTTTTTTATTTTTGAAAGAGTTCCTTCTTTTTTCATTTTCCAGATAAGAAGTTCGGTTCCATTTTTCCCATATTCCTCGCCATCGGAAAAAATAAATCCAAATCCATGACCCTGAAGATTTTGAATCAGTTTTAAAAGAATATAGATTCCGCTTCCGTTGTCATTGGCTCCCGGAGAATTATAAAAACTGTCCAGGTGAGCCAGAAAAACCACGCCGTTAAAATTTTCTGAGGGCAAAATAACAATATTTTCAATCGTTGCCTGTCTGGATTTTGACTCAAACGAAGCCTCAAGAATCATTTCAGGATTTTCACTCATCCCTGCTTTCACTTCTTGAAAAAAATCCCCAGCAAGCATGAGATAGGGGGTTTTCTCTCTTTTGGAATCCAGACATTGCGGCCAGTAGGCGCCTTCACTTCCGATGAGATAAAAAAGTATTTTATCGTTTTCATCATAAACGCCCAGCCGTTGCCATAAATAAGTTTCATAAGTCAGAATTTCTTTTGCCGGTTTTATCTTCCCCCTGGCAATTCCCTGAATCGAGACAGACCGTTTGACAAAAAGAGCTTCCAGTTTTTTTTCAAAAGGAAAAATAATTTTGACAGAAGGGGCTTTCTCCACTGACCAGACTTTCATCCTGTGGGGGCTGGATTCAAATGAAATTTTTTCATCTTTCAAAAATTTTTTAATCTGTTTTCTTACTTTCCCGTTGTGCTTTGAACCCGCATCCCTCGGGGAGCGGCAGATAAAATCAAAAAAATCAGGGTAGTTTAAATTCATCACCTATTTTCTTCTTTCAGATAAACCTTGTTTCGGGAGGCGATGATCCACTCAGCCGCTTCTTCCAGATTGATTTTTCCGCCCTTTCCGATTCCGCGGCAGTCTTTTTTTTCTTTTTCCCAGCTTTCAAGAGACGAGATAATCCTTTCCCAATAGGGATAAACCCTGCATTGAAAAGGTCTTGCCGGATAGACAGAGCATTGGTTATTTTCCAGATAGATGCATTGATAGTCTAATTTTTCTTTCAGGGAAAGGTATTTTTCACCTTTTAAAGACACTGTCATTGTGTCTTCGTTGATAAAATCTTCCGGTTTTTTATCAAAATAATAAGCCAGCCTTTCAAGATCTTCTTGAGTCAGCAAGACAAAGCCCCTCCCCCCTTTGCAGCATTCTCCGCACTGGATACACGAAAAACGGAGGGATTCAAGTTCTTTTTCGCTCATCATGGCAGGGTAATCAGTTTGAGAATATTTTGATGAAACAGTTTTTCCTTCTGATGAACCGTAAAATAATCCGATTCTGAGACTAGATTTTTATATTCCAGCTGGCTTTTCCACGGGCTGTCTGTCCCGAATAAAAAGAAATCCTCTTTTTTCTGAAAAAGCTCTCTCACTCCTTCCTCCTCTCCTTCTAAAATTGCCTCCAGCACAAAAGCAAGATCAAAATACACATTTTCGAAATCAGAAAGAAGAAACAAGACACTTTTCCAGTCCCGGTAGCCTCCGCCATGCGCCAATACAGTTTTGATCCCCTGAAAACGGGAAAGAAAGTTTTGAAACCTTTTAGCCGATGCAAAATCCGAATCAGGGAATCCGATATCAAACCCCGCGTGAAAATGGACTACCATATCCTGTTTGAAAATCTCTTCATAAATCGGGAAAACCTTTTCGTCATCCACCGGAAAGCTCTGATACTGGGGATGCATTTTGATGCCCTGCACTCCTTCGTCTTTCAAGTTCTGAATAATTTCTTTAAAATCCGGGTCATAGGGGTGCACTGAGCCGTAAAATAAAATACGCTTTGTCTGATTTCCGACTTCTTTCAGCCATTTCAGGATTCCTTTTCCATGGAGAGGATTGGTAGCGATAGGAAGCACAATCGAATAGTCAATCCCGCTTTCTTTCATGGAATCCAAAAGCCCCTTCAAAGTAGCGTCTGTATGGGGAGTCACATGCCCGTTGGCATTTTTAATCAGCTCAGGAACAGCTTTTTTCGCCACCTGATCGGGAAATATATGGGTGTGTGCGTCAATAATCATTTTTACTCCAAAAAAGATCAATTTTCGTTTTTAAGAGTTAAAATTTAATCATTTTATCCAAAAAATACTTCATTCTCTGCTGCCTTCTCAGACATATTGCAATCAGGCTGTCGATTATTGAAAACTATACCTTGTTATCATTGATATTTGTAAGTTTATTAGAAAAAGGTAGTTGTCTTTTCTTATGCAATCTTTCATAGCTTTTTTTGGTTATTAATCAGAGCAGTACGGTCACTGAGCACAGCCGAAGTGACACCTCGACTCCGCTCGGTGTCCGAGTTAATTT